>JAEIGA010007867.1_pt1 | contig 16171 bp, 12 predicted proteins | sample 9270691 | NCBI WGS metagenome assembly JAEIGA01 (sample SAMN17057246, study PRJNA624740) | gut metagenome | biome: biome; isolation source: fecal sample | host: Bos grunniens | place: China: Xizang | collected 2019
TATCTTGCTGTAAATCAAGATATGAAAGTAGTAGGTCTCCGTGAAGCATCTGCACTCTGGGTTAAAGGCGACAGAATTGCATTGAAAGGCGGCAAGAAAATGGTGGTCTTCAAATATGGTACTGAGCCATTTGAACTCGAACCAAACACAGATGTTACAGAATATGTAAAATAAATTGAAAGTTGAAAATTGAAAATTAGAAAGTTGAAAATTGAAAGTGGTTTTCAACTTTCTTTTTTTTTACGCCATGTGCTATTTTTACTGATAGCTGATAGCTGATAGCTGATAGCTGACATGTGGCGTCTTGAAAATTCTGAGGTTCTGAGATTTTGAATTTCTTTTATCATTGAACAATAATTAAATTTTAGTGTTTAGTGGGAAAAACATCAAATATTATGAAATCAAAATTTCTCACATTGACATTGCTGATAGTCTTTGGCGGCACTCTTTGTGCTCAGAGCGCCAAGACTGAGAGGATACAGCGTCGCGAGGCTCGCAGGGCGCGTCAGGCAGCAGAGTTGGCACAGTCGCGTGCCGAAATGATAAAGTTGGTGAAAGACACCACTTTTGTATTGGAGGCTAACACCTTCATAGGTCCTTTCGGACAAGAATCTCCTGTTTCTTCGTTCCAGAATTATTTCGCCATCATAGGCGACAAGGTCGCTATCAGTATGGCGTTCAATAATCCTCCTTCTTATATGCCTCCGGCATCGGCGACGGCTCCTTTAGCATGGTATGGTCCTGGAGTTCCGGGCGTCGGCCCTGGATATAGCAGCCCAGGTTTCCCTGGATGGAACTGGCAGTCGTGGGACACGCCAAACACTCCGGCGACATTGGTTTCCTATATGCCTGATATGTCAGATCCGGACGGTCCGTTCGTGATATCTGGATCTTTCAGGACGTGGACAGGCGTGATTCCTGTAAGCTTTAAAATATATATTCAGGCTGATGGGACGGGAAGAATAATATTTTATTCAAATGATGGAGGACAGGTGACTTTCACTGGCGATATAGTCTCTCCTGATAACGCATCTACTATCTATCCACTGCCATAACTAATTGGTTTTCTTATATAAATCTACATTTCGCTAGACGTCTTTATAAGGCGTCTTTTTTTATTTATTTTTTTGGTTAAAAATTTGTTTTGTAAAAAAATAGTTTATAAATTTGCCAATGTTTAGTATTTAAAATACTTGTTGTTTTTAATTATTATTTAATAAAAATTCAAATAGTTAGATATGAAAAAGATATTTTTATCAATAGTATTTATGGTTCTCTCTGTAGTTGTCATGGCTCAGGCTAAGAAACCTACTATTATGGTTATGCCATCTGATGCTTATTGCGCAAGACATGGATACACAACAGAATGGGTCGATGAAAACGGAACTAGAAACACTGTGTCTGATATTGCAAACATTTTTAAACAAGATAATATTGAAGATTTGCGACTTGTTATATCTGAATTGTCAAAGATAATGGCTGAGAGAGGCTTCCCTCTGAAAGACCTTGAACAGACAATGAAGTCGATTCAGCAGGAGTCTGTTGAGATGAGCCTTTTGGAAAGCTCTTCATCAGGTGCTTATATAACAGAGTCGATGCTCGATAAAGTGCTTAGAACTGCAAAGGCTGATATCATTATCGACCTTGATTACACTGTGATGCAAAAAGGTCCACAACGTTATATTACATACAATATGAGAGGTCTGGATGCTTATACTAATAAGGTTATTGCAGCTAACTCAGGCGTCGGCTCTCCTTCAACATCAGCTCCGATTGATCTTCTTCTCGAAGAGGCTGTACTTAATTATATGGATTCGTTCTGCGCTCAGTTGATGAGTCATTTTGAAGATATGGCAAATAATGGCCGTGAAATAGTAGTTAAACTTAAGGTGTGGGATAACGCAGATGTCGATTTTGAATCTGAATTCGATTTCGAAGATGATTATCTAGAACTTACAGATATCATCTCATACTGGATGGAAGATAATACTGTAAATCACGCTCCTACACGTGCTAACGCTACTGCTACAAGTTTATCGTTTGAACAAGTTCGCATACCTTTATATAGAGAAAGAAACGGAAGATTATCACCATTAGACGCTCGCGGATTCGCTAATGGATTGAGAAGTTACCTTAAAAAAGAACCTTTCTTGATAGAAAGCAAGATATATGAACGCGGACTTGGTGAAGTTTGGATTATAATAGGAGAGAAATAATATGAAAAAGATTAGAACATTATTATTTGTTGTCTTTCTGCTCTCTGTTTCTTATATGGCAGAAGCTCAGACGTTACGTGTGCTGTATCCTTCAACAGACAATATCAGCGATGAGGCATCGTCGATTTTATATAATAGATTGAACCAGGCTGTCACTCTTAATGGAATTGGTTCTACTGATAACTCTAACAAGTTCCTTTTGGTGCCATCAGTAACAGTATTGTCGATAGAGCCAACAGCAACAGTGCCAATAAATTATGTGGCAGAAGTTGAAGTCACAATGTTTGTTGTTGACAACAGCAAGAAACTTTTGATGTCACAGGAAACCCTCGTCAAGAAAGGCGTCGCCAACAATGAAAGAAAAGCCGTGACTGAAGCCATAAAATCTATCAAGGCTCGCGACCCTAAAATTAAAAAGATGATAACTATTGGAAAGAATAGAATAATCGAATATTACAATGCTGAATGTGAAACTGTTGTCAAGACAATAAATGCATACATCGATTGCGGCATGTATGAGGAAGCTCTTAGTGAATTAAATGCAATTCCTCAAATTGATGCTAACACCGGTTGTTATGATAATACATTGAATATTTTAAGTAAAATATCTCAGGAACAACAAAGTGCTGCTAATGAAAGCATTAAAAATGGAGTTCCAGATGTGTCATGGATAAATGAATAAAATATGAAGAAGAATTTATTTATATTATTATTGACAGTTTTGCCTTTGTTTGCTTTTGCTCAAAAGGAATATAAGCTGGTAGAGCAGAGCCCTAAGAAAAAACCAAGTTGGCTTACTAATGGTAATACATTAGGGGCATTCTTGATTCAGGCAAATAAAGTGGCTACATTGGAAGAGGCGCAAAATAATGTTATGACATCTCTTATGTCGCAGGTAGCGTCTTCAATAGCAGTTCAAGTTGTCGGAGAAATAGAGCAGAATATAGATTGGACCGTGGTTGAACTTGAAGGTAAAACCCAAGAGCAATATCTTGAACAGGTCAAGAACAATACCACGCTCAGAATTGTAAAGATGCCTGCACTTCAAGGTTTTAGTATAACAAAAGCTGAAGTGTATTGGGAAAAGTACCAAAATAAAAAAACAAAGGAATATTGCTATGACTATTATATGCTTTATCCTTTCTCAAGTTATGAACTGGAAGAGCTTATAGCTGAATATAACGCACAGGAAAAAGCTATTAACGATAAGATAGATAACTTTAGAAATATTCTTGACGAGATGGAAAACGTTGATGTTATGCTTGAAAATATCAATGAAATGAAATCTATGGCTAAGGAATATGAAGATGATGCTGTAAAGTGTAATAAACTGAAAAACAATATATCTCTTTACGAGAATTTAATTGCTAATATATATATTGATGTTTTGGAAAATGAGAATGGAAAACTTCTCATCCAGCTTAAACATGATGAAAAAGTGTTGAAGACAAAGTCATTGCCTCAGCTTAAAGGCAACTGTGCAAGAGATTTTACCAAGAAACATAACGGCAATCTTATAGAAATAGGTTTCAATACTTTCGACTGCTACGAACAGGATGACAACTACGTCGAAATAAAATTTAACTTTGGCAAAAAAAGAGTCGTTAACAAAGTGCTTATAAATCTGTAAAAAATAAATCAAATAATTATGCGTAAGCCGAAAAGCAAAGAGTAGGCAGTAATAAAAAAAATAACACAATGAAAAAGATTAGTTTATTATTAGGAGCAGCACTTATGGTATTAGTGATGGCTTCTTGCGGTTCAAACAAAAATGCTTCTGCAAATTTACCATGCCCAAAATGTTATGCATCAACAGAAGTATTCCGTTATTTAGGTCAACATGTTGCTGTTGGTGACAGACAAATGCAACAAGCTCGTTCAATGGCTGCTAACAACGCACGTACTGAATTGGCAAGTATGGTTGAAGCTACTGTGAAAAATGTTATCGACAACTATACAAGCGAATACATCACAGACGATAGTGCAGAATTCAAACAACGTGTACAAGGCCTCGCTCGCACAGTTGTAAACCAAGTTCTTAGAGGAACTCCTATCATCTGCGAAGGTACAATGCCAAGTACTTCTGTAGAAGGCGGTATCATCTGCTTCGCATGCGTTGAATTAACAGGTAAAACAGTTATGGATGCAGTTGCAAGCGAAATTTCAAATGATGAAAAATTAAGAACAGACTTCGAATACGAAAAATTCAAACAAGTATTTGAAGAAGAAATGAGCAAATTATAAAAATAATAATTGAGATCACTGTTAGTAATATTAACATTATTATCTCTTGATTATAAAGGAGATGCAGAAGGCAATATGTCTTCTGTTTCTCCTTTTTTATATAATAACAATTATCTGTGCCTTGGAATATCAGATCCAAATCCAGATAGCGAAAAGGCATACGATCAGGCGGTTAAGAGAGCCTTGGCATTTTATGCAATATCTCAACAAATGGAGATGTCATCATTGTATGAGCTGTATTATATGAATGCTAACGCTGCATACTCTGTTGATAATCAGAAGTCACATTGGATGGCGGAATTGAGCTCTTCAATATCTAACTATTCATATGATGTGAAGGCTGAATACAGAACCCAATATAATGAAACAATAGTGCTTCTAGAAGTGGTAAGTGATGAGGATCAAAATAATACCATATCTATGTCATCATCCTTCATGTATTATTTTGAAGGTGTTAACGGGAAAGTGGAATATGGTGAAAAACAAATAGTAAATATATTGTCGCATGACGATATAAATATATTGGAATGGGTTTCTATAATAGATAATACATCGACAAATAAACTTTCATATAATAACAAGTCGAAAACCAAAATTAAACCTTATGCTTATTATTATGAAGATTATGGAACAATAACAGATGATATGTTGTTCTCGGATAATAAATATGGTCTGTGGAATAGTTATGTTGATACTTTCTTTCAGGCAATATCTGTTTTCGAGTCAAATAATAGTTTGATAAAATCAACAAATCGTCAAGTTTCACAAGAACTCAATGGGAATTTTAAAGATAAAAGTCAAGATATAATACGTTCAGTTATGAAAACACAAGTGTCTTGTTCTCTTGTCAATATTTCATTGAAAAATAATAAGTTTTACGCCATTTGGAATGTAAAGGAAAAATGAAAAAATTATATATTTGCATATTGTTTTCGCTGTCTATTATTGTGCTTCACGCACAAAGCAACGACTGTTTGAAATATGTCTCAGATGATACATATTATCGTTATACAGCAATTGGTTGTCAGCAAATTGTAAATAATAATCATGCGAAAGCGATTAATGAGTCAAGAAAAATCGCTAATGTAAAGGCTGAAAATGAACTGGCGAAAATGTTGGAAATAGCCGTCACTAAAGCGGTCGCCAGGATGACAGAGGAGAGTGATGCATATGTCGATTTTTATATTGATACAATGCTTGTTTCTACTTCTAAAGTTATTGGAGGTATGAAAACAATATGTCAGTCTAAAACTGAACTTATTGACAATATGTATGTTACAAATGTTACAAAAGAAATAAGCATTGATAATATTGGTGAAATGATTGCTTTTGAAAAAGAAAAGGATAGAAATAGATTTATAAAAATATTAAAAAACATAAATAGATAATGTATTATGATACACAAAGGTTTAACTAATGAACAGGTTGAAGAGAGTCGCAAGAAACATGGTAGTAATGTGCTGACACCTCCACAGAAAGAATCTCTTTGGCATCAGTTCTTGCAAAAATTCACAGATCCAATAATCAGAATCTTATTAATCGCATTAGGCTTGTCAATAGCCGTTTCATTGTATCAGTTTTTCACAACAGAAGAAGGTTTGAGTGTTCTCTTTGAACCTATAGGAATCTTTGTCGCTATTATGCTTGCAACATGCATCGGATTCGCCTTCGAAGTAAGCGCTAACAAAAAATTTGAAGTGCTTAATAAAGTAAGTGATGATGAGGAAGTCAAAGTAGTCCGTAATGGAAATATCACTGTTATAGGTCGTAAGGAAATAGTTGTTGGCGATATAGTAATCATTGAAACAGGCGATGAAGTTCCTGCTGATGGCGAGCTTATCGACGCTTTCTCGCTTCAAGTTAATGAGTCAGACCTCACAGGCGAACCTATGGCAACTAAAACTATTGATCCTAAAGATTTTAAACAAGATGCAACATATCCTTCAAATTATGTGCTTCGCGGAAGTAAAGTCATTGACGGTCATGGCGTAATGCGCGTTGATAAAGTTGGTGACGCAACAGAATGGGGTAAGGTTTATAAAGGTTCACAAATCGAAAATAATATCAAGACTCCTCTTGATAATCAATTAGATCATCTCGGTAAGATTATTACTATAGCAAGTTATATCATAGCTGCTGTTATCATCTTGATGCGTCTTTTCATGTTTGATTACGGTACTTTTGAATGGCTTGCCTTTGCTCAGTATTTGCTTAATACTTTGATGATGGCTGTCACAATCATCGTTGTTTCTGTTCCAGAAGGACTTCCAATGAGTGTTACTCTCAGCCTTGCATTGAGTATGAAACGTATGCTTACAGCTAACAATCTTGTAAGAAAGATGCATGCTTGTGAGACAATGGGCGCTGCAACAGTTATCTGTACCGACAAAACTGGTACATTGACACAAAATCAGATGAGTGTTAATGACTTGACTTTCCCAGCTCTTCCTGAAAAGAAATTGGGAGATGATGAGATAAGTAATCTTGTGAAAGAAAGTCTCGCTCTTAATACAACAGCATTCCTCGACTTCAGCGATGAAAAGAAAATCAAGGCTATCGGTAATCCTACAGAAGGAGCCTTGTTGCTTTGGTTGAACAAACAAGGAATTGATTATATGCAAGTAAGAGAGGGCGTTAAGATGTATCAACAAGTGCCTTTCTCAACAAAATACAAATTCATGGCATCTATCGTAGAATCACCTTCAATGGGAAAACCAATATTCTATGTAAAAGGTGCTCCTGAAATCCTATTGAAGCATTGTGATAAAATCGCAACACCAGAAGGTAATGTGGATATAACACCATATCGCTTGGATGTTGAAAGACAACTTCTTGAATATCAAGGTAAGGCAATGCGTACTTTGGCTTTCGCTTATAAAGTAGGTGACCCTAACGAACAATCATTTGACCCTAAGACAGATGATTTAGTAGCTGAAAACTTTATATTATTAGGTGTTGTTGCAATCGCTGACCCAATCCGTCATGATGTCGCTGACGCTGTTAGAAATTGTATGTCAGCAGGTATTGATGTCAAGATAGTTACTGGCGATACTCCAGGCACTGCTATCGAAATCGGTCGTCAGCTCGGTTTGTGGTTAGGAACAGACTCTAAAGAAGTTAACCATATCACTGGTAAAGATTGGGAAGCGCTTTCTGATGAAGAAGCACTTTCTGTCATCCATAACATCAAAATTATGTCAAGGGCTCGCCCTATGGATAAAGAGCGCCTCGTGAGATTATTACAATCAGAAGGTGAAGTGGTTGCTGTAACAGGTGACGGTACAAACGATGCTCCAGCTCTTAAGGCTGCTCAGGTCGGTCTCTCAATGGGCGACGGTACAACAGTTGCTAAAGAAGCTTCTGACATCACAATCCTCGATAACTCATTCAATAGTATCGCACGCGCTGTGATGTGGGGTAGATCATTGTATATCAATATCCAACGTTTCGTTGTGTTCCAAATGACAATCAACGTGGCAGCATGTCTCATCGTTATGCTTGGTTCATTACTCGGAACAGAAATGGTTCTCACAGTAACACAAATGCTTTGGGTTAACCTTATCATGGATACATTCGCTGCTCTCGCTTTGGCTTCATTGCCACCATCAGAAATGGTTATGAAAGAGAAACCTCGTAACAGAGATGCTAATATCATCACAAAACCAATGGTATGGCAAATCTTCGGTGTAGGTATCTTCTTCGTGTTATTTATGTTCGGTCTCGTTCAATACTTCAAACACATTGAACTTGCTACATTGGCAGACTTCTCATTCGCAGATTATTTTAAAAACTATTTCAATTTTAATTATACATCTAGTGGCATTTCTGTTCTTGAACAAACATACATCTTTACAATATTTGTATTCTTACAATTCTGGAACTTATTCAATGCTAAAGCATTCCATAGCGAAGGTTCAGCATTCAAAGGTCTGTTTAGAAAAGATGTAATAGCAGGTTTTGGTCTTGCATTGTTTGTAATAGTTGCTGGTCAATTGCTTATCGTAAGCTTCGGAGGCGATATGTTCCATGTACAAATTATGAATGTTACCGATTGGTTGTATATCATATTAGGAACAATGCCTGTATTTATCATAGGTGAAGCTATGAGAGCTATAAAGAAGTTGATTAAATAAATTCAAATTGGAAATATTGTAAAGACGTCACTCAGCAATGGGTGACGTCTTTTTTAGTAGTTCGGTAATGCAGTAATGTAGTGATGTAGTAATTGAAGAATTATTATTATGATTTATGTAAATACTTGAGATACATGAATGTATATATTACATCTCTACAATGATTCCAAACATTATATTGATTCCTGCTTGTGGGAAATATCCGTCTTCTATATATTCTTGTCCGCCAACGTCAGCGCGATAAACCCAGGCGTTGCTGCAATATTTGCTGTTGAAAATGTTGTTTATCGCTAGGTTGAAATTCAACATCTTAAACAGATTTTGCTTCCATTCATAATTTATATTAACATTGCTTACAAAATATGGATCTAAACTTCTCGAAAGGGTAGAAGTGTTGTCGATATATTGTCTGCCAATATATTTCTCCTGAAATACGATGTCTAGATATTTTATTGGACTGATTTTCAAATTCAATCCAGAAATCAAATTAGGAGAAAATGAAATATCTGTTGTTCCTAGGTTTGTCGTGCTTTGTCCAAGATAATTCCAATCTTCATCATAAAGTTCAACATAATCGATGAAATCTATTATCTTGTTCTGACTTAAAGCGAAGTTGAAATCTAATCCAAAATATCTATTTGCTTGATATGCAAGGCTTCCTTCCAGGCCGAATCTGTAACTCTTGTCAACATTCATCATGATAGTATTGCCAACATTGTTGATCTCGCCGGTCATTACAAGCTGATCATTGTAATCCATATAGAAAACGTTTGTGTTAATTGCTATTTTTCTATTTCTATAAGAATAACCTAATTCATAGTCAATGAGTTTCTCGTGTGTTACTTTCTCTCTTTGAATCTCGTCGGCGTCAGTGTATATGTCGCGGTTAGGTTCTCTGTTGGAATAAGCTACTGAGAAATATGCGCTGTTGTTTTCGTTTATAGTGTAAAATGCACCGCCTTTAGGATTCCAGAAATTGAAAATGTGATTTTGTGTTATGTCGTTTAAATCATCGTGAATGCCTTCCAAATCATAACGGATATGTCTATATTGAATTTCTGCAAAGAAATTAAGATATGGATTTAATTCGTAATTGCTTGAAACATAGACGTTGTAGTATTCTTTGTTGCCAGTGTTTTCGTACCATCTGTAATTCAATGGAATAGCATATTCTGCCCAGTTTATGATGCCGTAATGATCGCCATCGTATTTGTTCCAGCTAGCGCCATAGTTGATGTCGAACTTTCCTGTTTTTTGGTTTAAATTAAGGTTTATGCCATAGAACTTATTGTCTAACCATTTCTGTTGTATCAAGTTAAGTCGTTGAATTATAGTGTCGCCAATAATCAAAGACTCTAATCCGTAACTTGATAGTTTCTTGTCGTTTTTATAATTCTCGTAATAGCCTTTTCCTGTTGTCAAAAACGCTGATGCGGTTAATGTTAGATTTGATGTGAAGCTATGAGCGTAATGTAATTGGTAGTATGTCTGGTTATATTTATCGATTTCATTTTCATAATAACCAATAAAATTACCGTCTTTATCATACATTATACCCGCAGGATTGAAAGTTGGATTTGTCTCTAGACTGTCCTTCGGACAACCGTTCCATGCTTGGTAAGTCTGTTCATTTCCATTCATAATCATGAATTTAAGGAAATTGTTTTCGTTTGACCAAGAGGCTGATAATTGGTATGAAAACAAATCGGAATAAGCTCTGTCGATGTATCCGTTAGAGTTTATCTTGCTTATTCTTCCGTTGAAATTGAATCCGTTTTTGTTTCTTCCAGTTGAGAAATTGATTGTGTTTTTCAATGTCTTGAATGAACCAATAGAACTGCTTAATCTCGCAAAAGGCTCTGTCGTTTGTTCGTCTGTTTTGATATTTATAGAGGCTCCGAATGCAGCAGCTCCATTGCTTGAATTTCCTACGCCTCTCTGTATCTGTATGTTATCAACTGATGACGCTAAGTCGGGAAGGTCAACAAAATAAACTAGATTCGATTCTGCATCGTTGATTGGGACGCCGTTTAATGTCACGTTGATTCTGGTTAAGTCGCTGCCTCTGATTCTCATGCTTGTGTAGCCTACGCCGGCACCAGCATCAGAAGTAACTATTACCGATGGTGTGTTTTGTAATAGAAAAGGCAAATCAGCTCCTTGGTTGCTCTTTATAAGTTCTTTGGAATTTACTTCGGAATAGGTGAGAGGTGTTTTTTCTCCTACGCGTGACGCTGTTACAATGATTTCGTCTTCCATCATCGAATCTGCTGTCATTGCAATTTTAACATCAATGTCTTTGTTGACATTGATATTTGTTTCATAAATCTTAAATCCAATGTAAGTGGCTTCTAATGTGTAAGTTCCTTTTTTAATGTTCTCAAATTTGAAGTGACCGTTTTCGTCACTGACGTTAACGAGTTCAAGTTCTTTGATTGAGATGTGTGCTCCAATCAATGCTTCGTGATTTTCTTTGTCGAAGACATTTCCATTAAGATTGAATTGTGCTAATAGTTGCAATGGCAATAATAATGCAACAATGAATAAAGTTTTGATTTTTTTGAACATAACTAATTGATTTAAATTAGGTTAAACATCATTTAAATCAATAGAGGAAAGTTTTGATTTTACTCATTTCCCGGTCTCGGCATTATCCGTATCCGGTTCAGAGGGTATGATCTCAGCCTGCATTTCATTTTACTTTCGTAAAAAAGGCACCCCTATTGAAAGTCGGGGCAAAGGTATTATTTTTTTTGTTAAGTTTGCAAAAAAAAATAATGAAGATATTAATTTTAAACGGACCTAACCTTAATTTGATAGGTAGGAGGGAGCCTCAAATATATGGAACTGAATCACTTGTGGATTTTTTCGAGAAGATGAAAAATAATTTCCCAGAACATCAGCTTGACTATTTCCAATCAAATCATGAAGGTGTTTTGATAGATAAACTGCACGAGGCTTGGGATAATTATGACGGCGTTGTCTTTAATCCTGGAGCTTATTGTCATACATCAATCGCTTTAGCAGATGCTATTCGTTCCATCGAAACTCCAGTCGTTGAGGTACATATTAGCGATATTTATTCTAGAGAAGAATACAGACATCATTCATATACCGCAGAAGCTTCAGTTAAAAGTATTGTCGGTAAAGGATTAAAAGGCTACGAAGAAGCAGTGGAATTTTTAATCAGAAAAGATTTATAGGTAAGTTGTTCTTTACGAAAAATCCTTGGGATTCAATTCGTTGAAGTATTTCTTCTTTTCGAGGAAATATTTGAAAACTATATTTTTCTGATATACTTGTGATACTTTGTTACGAGGATATTTTCTTCTTGCCTTCCTCAATCGTGGTATTTGTCGTAAGAAACTAGCGTGAGCTCTTGTGACAGCAAAGAAATCTGCGAAACTGCCATCGCATAAGAATTTAAATCCTGCAATCCAGTCTAAGAAGAATCTGTAGAATATGGTGCTGAAGACTTTTCCTTCTGGCAGGTTCTTGAGCAATAGGGAAAGGTTGTTTCTGAAATTGAGGTATGTCTTTCTTGCTGAGGATTTTGGTAATGTGCCGCCACCGATATGGTATACCTTTGAATCAGGACAGTACATAATTTTATATCCTAGATTTTTTATTCTCCAGCAGAAGTCTATTTCTTCCATGTGAGCGAAGAAACTATCATCCAAACCTCCGTATTTGTGGTATAAAGAAGCTCTTACAAACATACAGGCGCCTGTGGCCCAGAATATTTCCTTGACGTCATCAAATTGACCTTCATCAGTTTCTAATTCTTGGAATACACGTCCGCGACAGAATGGATATCCGTATTTGTCGATGTAACCGCCTGCTGCTCCTGCATATTCGAATTTAGCTTTGTCGTGGTATGATAATATTTTAGGCTGACAAGCTGCTATGCTTTCATCGCTCTCCATCAATTCAATGACAGGTTCAATCCAATGAGGCGTGACTTCTATGTCAGAATTAAGCAGAACGTAATAATCTGCTTCAACTTGTCGTAATGCTACGTTATAACCAGTAGCGAAACCACCGTTGAAGTCGTTAAGAATCAGTCTTATATCAGGGAAATTCTTTTTCATGAATTCCACTGAGTCGTCAGTGGATTTGTTGTCAGCAACAATAATATCAGCTATGCCAGAACTGTTCTCGATGACATTTGGAAGAAATGTCTCCAAGAATTTTCTGCCGTTATAATTTAATATTACTATTGCTACTTTTTTCATGTTTGCAAATATAATAAAAAAGACAACAAGACAACACAATGTATAATTTAACTTATTAACTTGTAGTCTTGTAGTCTCAAAAAAAAGAAACTCCCATTTCTGGGAGTCTCATGAGGTATAAGATAAAATATGTGGTATGTTAAGAAATTCTTTTTTATCTTGGATTGTCGTAATAATCCTTTGCATCATCGCCGTAGTATAAGTCTGGGTTGACGCTTTGGTCTGCGTTGTAGAATTCTTGGTATGTGCTATATGTTCTTGAGTAGATTTCGTTAGTCCAGCGAGAGTTGTTAAGTTCGCCGATAGCGTCAGAGTGGATGAGTTGGAAGTCGTTGGTTACTACGTCTTTACTCATGAATACGAACTTCTTGTTTCTTTGGTTTGCTAATGTATAGTAGTGCCAGATTTCATATGGATAAGCACCTGATTCATTATGATTTTGAACTATTCTGTCAGGAGCGCCATATTTCAAGAATACACGACCTCTGTCTGTTTGATATCCTTTTAATTTTACTGCTGTGAATGAAGCGTTTACACGTTTTACTTGTGTGAAGTAGTTTTCCCATTCTATTTGTGGTGATAATGCGTTACGGCTTGACCAGAAACTGTAGAAGTATTGTTGCATTGTTGTTATGTCGTTGCTCTTGATCAAGTTGTTGGCATATTCAATTTCTATTTGTGATGAAATAGGTGCTAATGTTCTGATGTATTCTCTGATAGTGTCGATGTTGTCAATGTTTCCAGAGAAGACTTTTGTTGGGTCGATAGATGCCAAAGCGCTATTGTCGATTTGGTAGTTGGAATTGCTTCTTTGGAAGAAGAATTGGTTGTAGCCGATTATTTCGTTGTTTCTATCGCGTGCTTCAAGAACCAAGTAGTAGTTTCCTGTTGGAAGATTGCTGATGTCCATAGTGTTGATAACAACTTCAGTATCTTTAACATTCATTCTTTTTGTGAAGAAATAACTGTCGATTCTTGTGTTGCTTTCAAAAGTCTTTAAGTAAGTATTAAGAAGGTATTTTTCGTTTTCGCCTAAAGTTTTCTTTGCGTTGTATATCTCAGCGTAGAATGTAAGTCTGCTGATTGATTCTGGATAGTAAGGCATGATCATAGGGATGATGTCGTATCCGTTTTTGGTATTTGCTGTAACTTCTGTTGCAGGTCTGTAGTCTTCAAGAGCGATAATACTTGAAAAACAGATGGTTTCTGGGTAGTCGATTACGATGGTTTCAGAAACTTTTAAAGGTTTTTCGTTTTTGTTGTTAGCGTCTTCAATTGTTATTTCCATTTGATATTCGCCATTTGCTAATGAATAGCGTTGAACATCCATGAAGAAGCCGCTGATGTTTGTTGTGTCGCTGACTTTTGGACTATTTACAGAATATTTGTCATAATTCTTGATTGACTCTCCTTGTTTAAATATTACAGTCAGATTTATTGCTGCTTGATATTGGTCAACGTCTTTTACATACATAAGACTGTTGCAGTCGAAAGTGATGTAGGTTTCTAAATAAGGTGTTGATTCTTCACCTGTGATATTAAATGTACCGTAAGAAATAAAAGCGTTGATATTCTTTTCTTGTGCTATGATTTGTGTTGCAAAGAAACACAATAAAAATAATGTTAATATTTTCTTCATTTTGTTAAAATTTATTTCGATTGCAAAGATACTTATACTTTGAATTATGTCAATAAATTTTAACTCTTAAATTATGGAAATTTATTTACATTATTTTTGTAAGTAGTTGTTTTATATAAAGATATTGAAAAAGTTTCTCTAAAATTTCGATTTGGTATATTGGACTACGAAGTCGCTTAAATCACTTTTTATGTTAAAAATATCTTTGATTTTTTTGCTTCTTTTGTTAGATGCGCTATATGTCAATCCGAGGAGTACGGCAATTTCAATGTCGTTAAAATTCATAAAACTCAGGATGAAGAATTTTGTGTCGCCGCTGGTTATTCCTTCGTAATCTTTCTTTAGAGAAGAGAATGTATTAGGGAAATGCTTGTTGAATGTCTTTACCAATGAAATGATGTCGTTGTTTGAAAGCGCCAGCTTGGAATGTTCTTGAATATTCTTGATAAGAATAATTCTACCTTCCATGAGAGATTTTATCTTTTTATAAATATGGCTCTCGCAAAATGTCTTATATGCTTCTTCAAAATTGACATTGCTTTTTGTTGATTCCAGATCTTCTATCTTCTTAGAGATATTATCTATGATCTTATCTTTGCTTTGTATCTTGACGTGGTTGTCATTTATTGTTTCTTCTGCTTTTCTGATTTTTTCCTGATATTTCTTTTTATTTCTGATATAAAGAATTGTGAAGAAAACTATTGCTAAAGCAAAAACGATGAATATTACGATATTGGAATTATTAGTTTCTTTCTTGTTTTGATTGTTGATAATATTATAATGTGTGTCGAAGAGTTTTTCCAAATCTAATTTTAAAGGCGTTCTTCTGATTTCAATAGAATTGTTTTTTGCCTGATGTTGAATGTATAACATTTCATTGTCATGGTCATTCATGTTGAAATAAGCTTCAGCAAGTTTTTCTGAGGTGGCAAGTCTTTCTTGTTGATTGCCGTTTTCGAAACAATATAAAAGATGGGGGAGTGCTTTGTCGTAATTTCTCTCATAGAAGTATTTCGTTCCTATTGCAGAGTGGAAGTCATAGTCTTGTACTTTTATGTTGAAATGATTTTGGAAGATAGAATCAGCGTTTTTATAATCGTTTAATTCATATAGAGTTACGATTTTATTGTCGATAATTTTTCTGTATATGTTTAAAGGTATTTCTTCGTATTCCTCTGCTATTTCGAAATAAATCATAGCGATGTTAGGAATATGATTGTACTGATAAAGTTTGCCTGTTTTGATGAGTGTGTTTAAGACTTTTTCTTTGTTGCCTGACGATTCGTAATCGGCGAGGGCTTTGTCGTAAAGTTCAGCGGCTGGTTTCAATGAATTGATGTCTTTGTAAATGTCAGCGATTCTTTCATAAATCTCGCCTCTGAACTGATAGTCGAATGATTTTATGGTTTCAATCTTTGAGAAATACTCATTGATATAATCTAGTGCGAGGAATAGTTTCTTTGCGGATGATATTAAATCTTCAGAAGAGTAGTCTGAAATAGCATTTGAATAGTAAATTTGTGATATTTTTTGAAGATATTCTGGCTTTTTGTGATATTTTTCTGAGCATTTTGTAGCCAATGAGATTTTGTTCTCTATTAATGTGTCATTTTCTGTGTAAGAATAATTAAGTATTTCTTCACAGTATGACTTTGATACATCACTACATGAAGTGATATTCAATGTTGTGATTATCAACGTTAA
>JAEIGA010007868.1_pt1 | contig 16171 bp, 15 predicted proteins | sample 9270691 | NCBI WGS metagenome assembly JAEIGA01 (sample SAMN17057246, study PRJNA624740) | gut metagenome | biome: biome; isolation source: fecal sample | host: Bos grunniens | place: China: Xizang | collected 2019
ATAATAAGGTATGGAACGCATTCCGCCTTGTAACCGGATGGACAGTGGATGCTGAGGCTCAGCAGCCTGAGGCATCTGCGGTGGCTGTCAAGTGGTTCGACAACAAGCTTAGTCAGGTTGTTGAGATTGTGAACGACCATTTCAGTAAGTTCCGTATCTCTGATGCGCTTATGACCATCTACAAGTTCTTCTGGGATGATTTCTGCGCATGGTATCTCGAGGCAGTGAAGCCTGCTTTCGGAGCTGGAATTGATAAGACGACATATGAGTCTACTATCGGTTTCTTTGATGCGCTTCTCAAGATGATTCATCCTATCATGCCTTTCATTACTGAGGAACTCTGGCAGAACATGGCAGAGCGCAAGGCAGGGGAGACCATCATGAACCAGCGTTATCCTCAGGCCAAGTCCTATGATGCAGAGTTCATCACTGCATTTGAAATGGCTTGTGAGGCTGTAGCCGGTGTACGTAACATCCGTCAGAGCAAGAGTCTTTCTCCGCGTGAAGCGCTTGACCTTAAAATCAAGGGAGATTTCCCTGCTGAGGTGCTTCCAGTTGTGATCAAGCTTGCAAACGTAACAGTCTCTGAGGCTGAAGGAGATATGTCTGCAGCTCAGCGATTCATGGTAAGAACCGTCGAGATGTTTGTTCCGCTTACCGGGCTTATCAATATGGAAGAGGAGATTGCGAAACTTGAGGCTGAGCTTGCATACCAGCAGAAATTCCTTAACAGCGTTCGTGGAAAGCTCTCCAACGAACGATTTGTCGCCAATGCACCAGAGGCTGTAGTAGCTGTTGAGCGTAAAAAAGAGGCAGATTCGCTTTCAAAGATTGAAAGTATTACTGCATCTCTTAATGCGCTGAAAAATAGCTAATGAAACATATTTGTTGGTCGCGGTAACATTTTTGTTATGGTGAAATTTGAGCATTTTCTTGACGTTCGTTACTATGAAACTGACCAGATGGGTATAGTGCATCACTCGAATTATATAAGATATTTTGAGTGTGCGCGAATGGCTATGCTTGAGGAGGTAGGACTACCGATGCATAAGATTGAAGAGACTGGTATCATGCTTCCGATAATATCTGTCGAATGTCGCTATAAGTATCCGGCTAAGCTTGGAGATAAGCTTAAGGTTGTCACATATTATAATGAGCTTCCGAGAGCTAAGTTTACTGTGATGTCTGAGATATATAATCAGGATGGTAAGCTTCTGGTCGAAGGATCGGTATCCATGGGATTCATTGACTCGGCGAGCAGACATCCTGTTCGTTGTCCGAAAATGCTGATAGATATTTTTGAAAAATATATAAAAGAATAATACTATGATTTCATTATTGAATGTTCTCCCTCTGGCAATGATCGGTATGTGGGAAGTTATTATAATCGCGCTGGTTGTCCTGCTACTTTTCGGAGGTAAGAAAATCCCGGAATTGATGAAGGGACTTGGTAAAGGGGTGAAAAGCTTCAAGCAGGGAATGAACGAAGTCGAGAGTGAAGTAAAGGATATCAAGAAAGACATCGAATCGGATATAAAAGATAAGTAATGCCGGAGACTGAGCAGACTATGTCCTTTTGGGACCATCTGGAAGATCTCAGGAAAAGCATCATACGGATGATTCTGGTTTTGGCCGGAGTCGCGGTGGTGCTTTTCCTGTTGAAAGGTTTTCTATTTGATGGTATCATCCTTGGGCCATCCAGACCGGATTTCCCGTTTTATCGGCTTCTCGGACTGGACTTTTCGTTACCTCTGGTTAACCTGGAGGTTGCCGCTCAGTTCATGATCCACATGAAGGTTACCTTTATCTGTGCCCTCATTCTTACGTTTCCATATATTATATATGAGATATGGCTTTTCATATCTCCGGCATTATATGAGCGTGAGAAGAAAACTGTGAAAGGGGCGTTCATGTTTTCGTCTTTGCTGTTTTATACAGGAGTGCTTGTAGGATACATGATAGTGTTTCCGGTGATGCTGAACTTCTTTGCTGATTATCAGGTGAGTGAAGTTGTCTCGAATACATTTTCACTTTCTTCGTATATATCCCTGTTTTCATCAACAGTACTTGCCTTCGGAATCGTATTTGAGTTTCCTACAATAATTATGGCATTATCTGCTATTGGGATAGTGACAAGGGAGACCCTTCGCGCATATAGAAAGCATGCCATATGCATCATATTGATTCTTGCTGCAATAATAACACCGACGGGAGATCCGTTTTCGCTTATGGTATGCTCTCTCCCTTTGTATATATTGTATGAGTTCAGTATATTTATATGCCGGAAAGAATTACCGCAAATAACTGATGAGGAATAATCTATGATTTCAATTAATAATCTGACAGTTTCATATGGGGGATTCACTTTGCTGAATGAAATTAACTTTCATATCAGCGAGAGTGATAAGATCGGGCTTGTAGGTAAGAATGGAGCAGGGAAGTCTACCATTCTGAAACTTATATGCGGTTTTCAAAGTCCGACTTCCGGAAAGGTAGCGTGTCCCGCAGGCGTAAAGATAGGTTATCTGCCTCAGATCATGGAACATCATAGAGGCAGGAGTGTGATTGATGAGGCAATGACTGCTTTTGCTGATATGTTTGATATGGAGGCTCAGCTCGAGAGGATAACTGTTGAACTGTCTGAACGAACTGATTATGAATCAAAAGAGTATCAGGGCCTTATCATCCGCATGAATGAGATTAACGACCGCATTGCATATGCTGCGTCTGATAATCCGCAGGTGCAGGCGGAGAAGACTCTCATCGGTCTGGGATTCAAATATGAGGAACTTATGCGTCCTACCGAGACTTTCAGCCAGGGATGGAACATGCGTATCGAGCTTGCAAAGATTCTTCTCTCGAAGCCTGATGTCCTGCTTCTTGACGAACCTACCAATCATCTTGATATAGAATCTATAGAGTGGCTCGAAGGATATCTAAAAGAGTATAGAGGTTCTCTCGTGCTTATTTCACATGACAGAAAGTTTCTTGACAACGTCACCAACAGGACTGTAGAAATTATGTTGGGACGTATCCATGATTATAAGGTTCCATATAGCAAGTATCTGGAACTGAGAAGAGAACGTCTCGAGCAACAGCGTGCTGCGTATGAAAATCAGCAGAGGATGATTGAAAAGACTGAGGAGTTCATAGAGAAGTTCAGATACAAGCCTACCAAGTCAAACCAGGTGCAGTCACGAGTGAAACAGTTGGAGAAACTTGAGAGGATTGAGGTAGATCTTGAAGATAAGTCAGCTCTGTCGGTTAAGTTTCCTCCAGCTCCGCGTTCGGGAGATATTGCCTACAAGTCCGTGGATATGAAGGTCGGTTATGGCACTAAGGTGGTGTTTGAAGATGCTCAGATAGAGGTGCGCAGAGGAGAGAAGGTGGCGCTGGTCGGGAGAAACGGAGAGGGAAAGACCACTTTGATGAGAGTCATAATGGGTGAACTTGATCCGATGGCAGGAGAATCTCGTAACGGATATAATGTAAATATCGGATACTATGCTCAGAATCAGGAAGATATACTGGATAAGGAAGATACGGTTTTCGGCACTCTTGACAGAATTGCAGTAGGCGATATCAGACTGAAGTTGCGTGATATCCTTGGAGCCTTCCTTTTCAAAGGAGAGGATATCGACAAGAAAGTGGCTGTGCTGAGTGGTGGTGAACGCGCCCGTCTTGCCATGGCTAAGCTGATGTTGAAGCCATATAATCTTCTTGCACTTGACGAGCCTACTAACCATATGGACATCCGCTCAAAGGATATACTCAAACAAGCGCTAAAGGCATATGACGGCACTTTAATCATAGTTTCCCACGACCGCGACTTCCTTGACGGACTTGTGGATAAGCTCTACGAATTCCGAGATGGAAAAGTCAAGGAACATCTGGGAGGAGTGCAGGATTTTCTTGAAAGGAGAAAGCTTGAGAGCTTAAATGAATTAGAGAGACATTACAAACCGGATACCGAAGCGAAGCCTGCCGAGGTCGTCCTGAAGAAGGAAGAGGCTAAGCAGGAATATCAGGCAAAGAAGTTTGTATCTAAAGAAGAAAAGAAGATAAGGAATCGTATTTCGTTCTTGGAGAAGGGAATAGAGGATATAGAAAACAAGATGAAAGAGATAGAGGCTGTCTTGGCATCGCCTGGTCCGGAGGATGATGTAATGGAACTGACCAGAGCTTATCTTGAGAATAAGCGTGAGTTGGATTTCAAGATGGCTGAATGGGAGAAATTGAATGAATCATTAGAATAAATAGTATGGAAGAGAATAAAATGCAATATCTGTTCGGCATGCATCCTGTGCTGGAAGCCGTGAAGGCAGGAAAGAAATTCGACAAGGTCCTGCTTAAGCAGGGTCTTGAAGGGCCGCAATTCAGAGAACTTCTGGAAATGCTAAAAGAAAAGGAGATTTCATTTCAGTTTGTACCTGCAGAAAAGTTAAACAAGGCTGTACGAGGTTCACATCAGGGGGTGCTTGCATATATCTCCCAGATTGACTACGTTGATATTGAGCAGCTTGTGGATAATGCACTGGGATTAAGTCCAGCTCCTCTTCTGGTGATTCTTGATGGTGTCAGTGATGTCCGCAATCTTGGTGCAATTGCACGGAGTCTTGAGTGCGCGGGAGGTCAGGGAATAATTGTCCCTGCAAAAGGGGGAGCGGCAATAAATGCTGATGCAGTCAAGGCATCGGCAGGTGCATTGATGAGAATGGATACGTGCAAGGTGCCTAATCTCCGTGTGGCTGCATACTATCTTAAGCAGAGTGGATTCAAGCTTGTAGCTGCGACAGAGAAGACAGATAATCTGATTTATGATGTGGATATGACCGGTCCATGCGCTATCATCATGGGCTCTGAGGGCAAGGGTATATCACAGGCTATGCTCGATCTGGCTGATGCAAAGGCTGCAATTCCCATGGCTGGTGAAATCACATCACTTAATGTATCCGTTGCTTCAGCTGTGCTCATGTATGAGGCTGTAAGACAGAGAATTAATAAATAATGTTTTTTCTTGATTCTCATTGCGATACGCCATCTCAGATTCTTCGTCTGAGAGATTTGACTCTTGATAATGACCATGCTCATGTGGATTTTCCTAAACTCAGGCGTGGTGGAGTGGACGGGGCTTTCTTTGCCTTGTATGTGCCCGGGTGGATGGATTCGGAGCATGGGTTTGAGTATGCTAAAATGCTATTGACCGGAGTTGAGCAGGTTGTAGAAGCAAATCCTGAATCTGCTGCCTTTGCATATAATGCTGAACAGGCGTATGCAAACAAGGCTTCGTCACGTTTTTCCGTTTTCCTCGGACTAGAGAACGGAGCTCCATTATCTAATGATTTGGATAGAGTTAAGTATTTGTATGACAAGGGAGTTCGCTATATTACCTTATGTCATTCTTCCGATAATCAAATCTGCGATTCATGTGCCTCAAAGGATACAACATGGGGCGGACTGAGTCCGTTCGGACGCAAGTTGGTCGCAGAAATGAACAGGTTGGACATGCTTGTGGATGTCTCTCATATTTCCGATGCATCCTTTTACGATGTCCTTGAATGTTCATCCAAACCGGTTGTAGCGACTCATTCATGCTGTAGGTCATTGTGCAATCATCCACGTAATATGACCGACGACATGATACGTGACCTTGCAGATGCCGGAGGAGTGATCCAGATAAACTTCTACCCATTATTTCTGGATGGAGGGTTTGGAAAGATTCTTTCCGATTCAGGTATTATGGAAAGGGGAGAGGCTATTGAGCAGTCTTTTATTGCCGATCCGTCAGATATATCCAAAAAGTCTGCATGGAACCGAATACAGGATGAACTTATGGCATTATCACGTCCATCATTCAAACTTATTGCCGACCATATCGATCATGTTGTGGAGATTGCCGGAATAGATTATGTTGGAATCGGGTCCGATTTCGATGGCATTGAAATCACTCCGGACGGTCTTGAAGATGTATCGATGTTGCCAATACTGTTTGAAGAGCTCAGAGGCAGGGGATACTCGGAATCGGAGCTGGAAAAGATTGCCGGTGGGAATTTCTTCAGGATTCTTGGATAAGTCAAGCAGATTTTATAGGGCTCTTTATTTCTTCTGATGCATCACAACCACAGATACGGAGATCAGAATCAGTGCAACTCCTATAATGGAACGCAAATAGAGATGCTCTCCGAGAAATAGGACTCCAAGACCCACAGCTGTGACCGGCTGGAGAGCTCCCAGGATGGATGTGTGTGTCGGGCCTATGCGCCTGATGGCCTTTACTCCAGTTATGTTTGAAACCATTGTTGCCCATAATCCCAGACCGAGTATGTTCATCCAGTTCCACGCCCCTGTCACAATGGTCAGACTGCCTTTGAAAATCAATGCGCATGCTATAAAATATAAAGCGCTCAACATCATTATCCAAGTAGTGAACTTTACCACCTCTATCTTGTCCGCTTTGACCTGCTTCATTAATATGTAGTATGCAGCAAATGAAAATGCTGATACTATTGAACAGGCTAGGCCAAGCCTGGTATTTCCTCCTTCCACTACTATACTGTCTCCAGAGGCAAGAAGATAAACGCCGAAAATGGAGGCTATTATTGAGATTATGTCTACAATCCCTTTCTTCTCACCGAAGAAGATCATCATGCACATGGCAACAATCACTGGGTACATGAAGTTGATGGTGGATGCTATTCCGCTTGAAATGTTGGCGTATCCGATAAGAAGGGTTATTGACGTAATAGCTCTAAGAGCGCTTAAAAGCAGGACCTTCCATATTTCATTGAAAGAATTAAGACGCAGAGTCTTTTTCTTAAAGAATGCATATGCCATCAGCACTAATGCCGCTATTCCCCAACGATATGAAAGAATGTCGAAATTTGTAAGACCAGCAGTTATCAGAGCAATACTGAAGAGAGGAGAAAAACCGAAGGATGCAGATGATATTGCGGCGTAAAATATGCCGTTCAATCGGATTCTTTTCCTCTTTTGGTTATATCTTTCCTCTATTTTTGTCATTTTGTGTAATTGTTTGATTACTAATATGTTATGTCTGTTTATTAGTTGATCTAATTGTTTACAAATTCTATGCAACATATTTGTTATAGCTTAAAACAAATATGTTAAACGTATTTATTTACAATTATATAAAGTGGTTTCTATGTGTTTACGAAGTTTATCCAATGCATTAGCTGCAAATCGCTCGATATTCCGTTTTCTGTCGCCTCTAAATACCATTCTGAAGGTCTCCGTACCCATATGTGAACTCACTCCTATCCATACCAGACCGACTGGCTTTTCTTCACTTCCTCCACTTGGACCGGCTATGCCAGATGTGGCTACCGAGAAGTCGCTGCCGGTTATACGTCTTACTCCCTCTGCCATTGCAGCCACGCATTCGCTGCTTACAGCGCCATGATCTGAGATAACTGCAGCTGGCACGCCGAGGACATTCTGTTTGACACTGTTTGCATAGGATGTCACGGAACCGAGGAAATATTCAGATGAACCAGGTACTGATGTAAACAGAGATGAAATCAAGCCTCCTGTGCATGACTCAGCGCAACTGACTGTCTTGCCATGCCTGCTTAGCATATTTCCTATATGTTCCTGAAGAGTGGCTTCCTCGAGGGAATACAAATTGTTTCCAAGAATAGTTTTTAGCTGCTCCAGTTGTTCTGATATAAGTCTTTCCTGATCTTCTTTGTAGCCACCGTATATGGATAGTCTGAGTTTGACTCCCGTAATCAGGTTCGGTAGATACGCCAGATGCATGTTTTCAGGGAGGTTATCTTCCCATTCCTCGATCATCTTAGAAAGTGCTGATTCGGCAATGCCAAAGGTCATCACGCTCCTATGGTATATATCTGAAGTGGAGTAATGACTCCTTATGTCATCAAGAATGTCTGGAAGGGCTCCTATAGCCTCGTGAGGCACTCCCGGAAGGGAATATAGTGTTGCAGTATGTCCGAAACGCTCCTTAGGGAATCTGAATGTCATTACAGGCGCTGTTCCAAGTTTATTCGGAATTACTTCGCATGTGTCTGGAACAGATGCCTGGGCAAGGTTGATGTCCAGAGCGTCCAGACCTCTGGAACTTAGGATCTTATGCACGATTTCCAGTTGCCTGCTATCTGTCTTGTATGTGGTTGCTCCTGATAGCTCTGCAAGGGCTTTTTTTGTAATGTCGTCCTTTGTGGGACCAAGCCCCCCGGTAACAATGACAATCTCATTTTCACTTAGCTCCCCTTCAAGAACATGGATAATCTGTTCATGGCTGTCGCCTATGGAGACCATGCGGCTTACCTGTATACCTATACTGTTAAGTGCTTGAGAAATATGAGATGAATTAGTGTCTACAATCTGTCCTATAAGAATCTCGTCACCTATTGTACATATCGATGCCCTGTTCATTCCGCTTCACTTTAGTTGTTCTTCTTCTCTTCTTCAAGATGTTTGATGATCTTCTTTATAAGCCCGGGACCTTCATAGATGAATCCAGTGTATATCTCCACAAGGGAGGCTCCTGCATCTATCATTTCCTTTGCATCTTCTGCAGACATGATACCTCCGACACCAATAATAGGAAGTTTTCCGAGCGACTTTTCATGGACATACCTCACCAGTTCAAGGTTCTTCTTATGTATAGGAGCTCCAGACATGCCTCCATTGCCGATTTCTTCTATCTTTTCCTGGCTGATGCTTGTGAGACCGTCTCTGCTTCTTGTAGTGTTTCCCGCAACGATGCCATCTATGCCGGATCTGAGACAGTAGTCTATGATTTCGTCCAGCTGTTCGTGTGCCAAATCAGGTGATACCTTTAGAAGTATAGGTCTGTAGTTGTCGTACAGCATCCTGAGGTCCAGCAACCTGTCCACTATGTCCGAGAGAAATCCTATATCCTGTAATGCAGTGAGTCCTACTACATTCGGACATGATACATTTACAACAAACATGTCCACGAAATCGTAAAGAAGCGAGAATGAGGTCTCATAATCCTTTGCAGCCTCTTCATTGATGCTGTTGGAGTTCTTTGATATATTCGCGGCAACTACTACTTCTGGACGCACCTTCTTAAGATGCTCCACAGCGTTTCTAACGCCTTTGTTATTGATTCCGTATCTGTTGATGATTGCTCTGTCTCCTGGGACGCGCCAGCATCTGGGCTTTGCATTTCCGTCCTGTGGTAGTGGAGTAAGCGAGCCGATTTCTACAAATCCGAATCCGAAATTGGCCATATCATTATAGAATTCTCCATTCTTGTCCAGTCCGCCTGCAAGACCGACTGGGTTGGGGAAATTAATTCCGAATACTTCACGTTCCAGCGATGGGGAATCCTTGTGGTATATAGCTCTTATAATGGATTGAGCAAATGGTACATGCCTGAGAAATGACAGAAAAGAAAAGAGAATGTTGTGGGCCGTCTCAGGATTGAATCTGAACAATATCGGCTTCAGAAAGTGTTTGTACATGTGCGTTGCATTTTACAGAAAGGACAAATATAGTGAAAAAACCGTTATTGTCCCATTTCTTCAAACGTCCCGTCGTCATAAAGAACCAGTATTTTCGATATTTTTCTCTGTTTTACAACACTTTGCACCGGTTTAACTAAAGTATCCATTGCAGGTATGGTTTCGCAATTTTCATCATTGTTTACGTACGGTTGTGGTTTATGCTGCTCTGGAGATGATGCATCTGTAGGAGAATGGGGAGCACTATGGATTTCAACATCATTGAACAGCAGGCCTGTTTCCGCAATTGAATCCGGGCTTCCATCTTTGTACATTCTGCCTTTGCCTAGAATGAGCCACTCCACGTTAAGAAGGGGATAGGCTGCCATGATTGCTTTAATAAAGTCGTATCCAGGATTATTTCTTCCTGAGAGTACATGCGAAACACTGGCACGTACAACCTTGATTGTGTCTGCAAATTGCGCTTGCGTGATATTTTCTGCAGCAAGGAACTGTTTAAGACGAGTGTTCATAAATGTAATGTTTATTGATTACAAATGTAGTTAGATTTTTTCAGAGAAACAAGACCGGATGTGTGTCACAAATGTAATCAACGAGTGTAACCACGCACGTAAGCTGCGTTAAATAGATTTAGATAATATATTATAAATATCTGAGTATTACACATATAAGATATAAAAAAATCTACACATAAATGCCATATTGGCCAAATAATGCCCCTAAGTACCTATAATAAACAGTTGTTTGCTAATGATAAACTTTATAAGATAGTATATAAATATCTGATTATTAATGAGAAACAGAGTAATACATCCTATCATTAGCAAAACTGATGTTACAAAACCATAGATAACAAACCAATACCAAATAAATAAGATATTTTGCGTAAAATTAACATGTGTAAAACAAATGATGTATATATCTAAATAACAAATGTAAATCCAGATCAGCAACATATGATAGTTGGTGAAATAATTGGAATTGATTAATTTTGCAGAGAAATAACAGAAGATAATGATACCTGAAATATATATAGAAAATTATAATTATAATTTACCTGACGACAGGATAGCCAAATATCCGCTGGCAGAGCGGGATCTGTCAAGATTGCTTGTGTATAGTGATGGAACTCCGAAGGAATGTGGATTTATGGAGATTCCTGACATACTTCCCTCTGGAGCCTTGATGGTCTTTAATGATACTAAGGTTGTACCTGCCCGACTACATTTTCAGAGAGCTACAGGGGCGCATATCGAGATATTCTGTCTTGAGCCGATATTGCCTGAAGAATATGTTACTATGTTCGCTGAGAGAGAAAGATGCAGATGGAAATGTATTGTAGGTAATATAAAGAGGTGGAAGGGAGATATACTCACATTATATAATCCTTATGGTGATCCTTCAATTTCTGATATGGGGCTTGAGGCTTCACTTGTCGAAAGGAGCGGCGAAACATCAATAATCGAGTTTACATGGAAGAATTCTGCTGAATTCTCCAAGGTGCTTGAAATATGTGGTTCAGTCCCTATTCCTCCATATCTGAACCGTGATACTGAAGCTGTGGATCTTGAAAGATATCAGACATTATATGCTCGTTATAGAGGTTCAGTTGCGGCTCCTACCGCCGGTCTGCATTTTACGCAGAGAATTCTCGAAAGGATTGATGGAAACGGAATTACGCGTGAGACCGTATGTCTTCACGTTGGAGCTGGAACATTCCTTCCCGTCAAGAGCAGCCTGGTATCTGAACATTCCATGCATAGGGAACCTTTTGTAGTGACATTGGATTTCATAATGAAACTACGTGCACATCTGGGAAAAGTGGTGGCTGTGGGGACTACATCAGTGCGTACTTTAGAATCACTATATTATATTGGTGTAAGCTGTATTGAGAAAGGGACACCAGAGGATGTTTGTCAGTGGGCCCCATATGAGCGTGAGTATGATTATTCATTGGAAGAATCTCTGGATGCTATAATTTCCTATCTTCATGTCAACGGGCTTTCTGAGCTTAAGGCCGGCACCAGGATAATCATAGTCCCGGGGTTCAGATTCAGGGTTGTGGATGTGCTGGTAACCAATTTCCATCAGCCTCAGAGCACGCTTTTGCTGCTGATATCGGCATTTGTGTCCGGAGATTGGAAAAACATATATGATTATGCCCTCGAGCATGATTTTCGTTTTTTAAGCTATGGTGATAGCTCGGTGCTTTTCAGGGTATGAAATATGTCTTGATATATTGAAGGTTATTTTCTACCTTTGTATATTAACTAACCTAAATTATTTGAATCGTTTATGATCGATTTAGCAGAATTTCAAAGTATAAGTCCATATACAGACGCTGAGGCCTCTGAGGCGCTTGGCATACTTGCTGATCATCCTTTGGTGACACAGTTTTCACAAAAGTTCTTTCCAGACCAACCGGCGGACTTCTTGAAGAATGTTCTGAAGAGTATCAAGACAATCGACGAGTTCCAGTCGCTTGTCATGCAGAAGTTTGTCAAGTGGGTGCTGAAGAATACAGCAACTGGTTTCACATATGAAGGAATCGAGAATATAGATTCCCGAAAGAAGTTTCTTGCGATGTCAAACCATCGAGATATTATTCTTGATCCGGCTATAACTCAGCTCGTTCTTTATATGAACAACATACCTATGACAGAAATAGCTGTAGGTGACAATCTTATTACAAATAAATATGTGGAGTATCTCATCAGGTCCAACCGCATGATTAAAGTTGTCAGAGGCATTTCTGCTAGGGAATTATATCTGTCTTCTCAGCTTCTTTCGAAATATATCCGCATAAATATAACCGAGCAGCGCAGTTCCATTTGGCTTGCTCAGCGTCAAGGACGCACAAAGAACGGATATGACACTACAGAACAGGGTCTTCTCAAGATGCTGGACATGAGCGGCTCGGATGATTTTCAGAAGAACTTCGAGGAGTTGAACATCATACCTATGAGCATTTCATATGAATTCGAGCCATGCGACATTCTTAAGGCACGTGAAAACCTTATTTCACGCACTCAGAAATATGTCAAGGCCGAAGGTGAGGACCTCAACAGCATCATGGTGGGTATCATGCAGCCTAAGGGACAGATTCACCTGCATATCGGCACACCGCTCACATCGGAAGAGATTGCCGCTGCTGCCCAGTGCGATAAGAATGAACGCTATCAGATGATCAGGCATGCTGTGGACAAGCGTGTTATTGCAGGGTACAGACTCTGGAAGAACAACTATGTCGCTTATGACCTCCTTAATGGTGGGGACAAATATGCCGCAATGTACGACCAGACTGATGTTGCAAAGTTCCTGGGCTATATGAAACATCAGCTTGCCACCGTGGAGCCGGAGCTTGACAAGGAAGAACTCAGGACTATGTTCTTGGAAATCTATGCCAATCCGGTTGTTGCAAAAGAGGATTTATAGATTTGCTATCAGATACCACATGTAGGCTGCTTCCAGCAATATGAGAGCAGCACCTTCAACACGGTCGATTTCCTTTTTGCGGAATGTGTAGGCACATATGAGGATGAATGCTGCTGCACCCACAACTGCAAACAGATCCACATTTGTCATACCTCCGAAAGAGAGCGGGCAGATAACGGAAGCGCCACCGAGAATGAGAAGGATATTTGAGATGTTTGAGCCAAGGATGTTTCCGAGAGCCAGTTGACCTCTTCCCTTTAGGGCAGCCACCACACATGTGGCAAGCTCTGGCATCGATGTGCCTGCAGCCATGACTGTGATTGCGATGAATTTGTCTGATACTCCCATTGCCTTAGCAAGTTCTGTTGCTGAATCTACAAAGAGTCTTCCTCCGAATATGAGGCCTGCAAGTCCTGCGGCTACAAGCACAAGTGAAATCAGGACAGAATATTCCTTTATGCCTCCTTCATCCGATGAGTCTCCCTGGTCAGACTTGAAGGAACTCCACATATACCATGCGAAGACAGCAAGAAGTATGATTCCGTCAATCAGTCCGAGCTGGTCATTGCCCATACCGAAAATCGTGCGGTCCAGACCTAGCACTATCAGCAGTACCGACACCACTACATTAAGAGGAATGTCCTTGCGCAGGTTAGCTCGTGTAATCACCAGTGGTGAAATAAGCGCAGTGACACCAAGAATCATGAATGTATTGAATATGTTTGATCCGATGACGTTTCCTATGGCCATGTCGGCTTTGCCTTGGAATGCCGACATGAAACTGACTACCATTTCGGGTGATGATGTACCTATGCCTACAATTGTAAGTCCGATAATGAATTCGCTGAGTCCGAATCGCTTAGCAATGCTAGAAGATCCGTCTACAAGCCAGTTTGCTCCAAGAAGAATGAGGATGAGGCCTCCGATGAGGGTAAGAATCTGAATTGTCAATTCCATAAGAAATTAAAGGTTATAAAAACAACTTGGCAAAGTTACTAAAATATTCCTCTATATTTTTTATATTTGTAATCTTTGTAATCATGAAATGTATCTATGAAGCGTTTAATTCTGATTTTTTCTGCCTTGGTCCTCTCATTATGGGCTTCAGCATCTGATTCCCATACACTAATATACCGTATTCGTCTTGATCAGGACATAGACAAGGCATCACAGCGTCTTGTTGTGCTTGGACTTGAGAAGGCATCTGAATCAAATGCCGACTATGTACTGCTTGACCTGGATACATACGGAGGCGCTGTTGATGCTGCGGACAGCATACGCTCTGCCATTCTTCGCTATCCGAAACCAGTGGTCGCTTACGTTAATATGCAGGCCGCATCGGCAGGTGCATTGATCAGCATTGCATGTGATTCCATATATATGAAAACCGGCAGTTCTATAGGAGCTGCGACAGTCGTGGATCAGTCAGGCAATGTCATGCCTGACAAGTATCAGTCCTTTATGCGTGGCATGATGCGTTCGACAGCACAGGCTACCGGAAGGGATCCGAAGGTTGCAGAATCCATGACAGATACGGCGAATGTGCTTACTCTGACCCCTGCTGAAGCCATTGCTGTCGGTTATTGCGAAGGTATTGCAGAATCTTATCAGGATGTCGCGCAGTCCATTTCAGGGGGAGATGACTATATTATAAAGGATATGGCAGATGAAATGACCTGGGTTGACAAGCTTATACAGTTTCTTCTGCACCCGCTTCTTCAGTCAATTTTCATGATGATGATTGTCGGTGGCATTTTTGTGGAAATCAGGACCCCTGGCATCGGTCTTCCGCTGCTGACCGCTGTTGTGGGAGCCCTCCTGTATTTTGCTCCGGCATATATGGTGAATCTTCTTTCGAATTGGGAACTTCTTCTTTTCATTGCGGGACTCATACTTCTTGCCATGGAAATATTCGTAATTCCCGGATTCGGAGTGTGCGGAATACTGGGCATCATTGCTGTGGTCCTTGCGCTTGCGTTTGGTATGGTAGATAATGCTGACTTCTATGAAATCGACGGTACATTTACATTGACTCCGTTGCTGCGCCCGATCTGCATAGTCACCGTTTCTGCAGCCGCATCTATATTCGGCGGTGTATGGCTCGTACGCAGACTTTATACAACCCGTTCATTCGATTATATAGCATTGAGGGAGGAAATGTCGTCTGCAGAAGGATACTCTGGAGTGGTTATGGGTTTGGAAGTTCTTGTTGGAAAGGAAGTTACTGTGCTTAATGACTTAAAGCCATCAGGCAAGGTACGCTCTGGTGATGGACGTATTTATGAGGCTGTCCTGCAGACAGGGGGATACGCTTCCAAGGGAGAAACATTAAAGGTAGTTGCTGCCGAGCAGGGCAGATTATATTGTGAAAAACTGTAATGGAACAATTCTGGTCATTCTTTTCTTTTCCACTGAATCTTATTCTTGCCGCCATCTGGATAGTCGGGTGGTGGATGCTTTGGAGAAATCATAGCGATAATGTCGCAGTACGCTTCCTCCTTTCTCCGGCAGCTACTATTTCTGCTATATGCCTTCTTGTCGGGTCCGGATTATGGATAGGATTTACAGGAGACCGTGAATTTACGCATTCTGCATTTTTTGCAGCTGTACTGCTGTATGTGCAGACTGTTGTATTCTTGATAATTTTACGCGGATGGAAACGACCTGTAGGAGTTATACGATGGCGTTTTCTATTGATTCATACAGGTTTTCTTCTGGCATTGGGTGCCGGCTTCTGGGGAAGCCCGGATTCGTCCGAGTTGCGTGTTATGCTTGGGCGTGGAGAAACTGTACGTGAAGCCTACAGGCTTGATGGCAGTATAGGAATTCTCCCATATGAACTTATGCTTAAGGATTTTGAAATGAAATCCGGTCCTGATGGAAAACCAGTGCATTATGAAGCTCGTGTATCTGTGGATGATGGTATTCCAGTCAACATACGGGTAAATTCCCCCTATAATGTTAAGTTCGGGGAAGATATTTATCTTGCCAGTGTGTCGGAGTCCGGATGCATATTCCAGATTGTTCGTGAGCCTTGGAGATATTTCGCTATTGTCGGGATACTTATGCTTATAGCAGGTGCTTTCATGTTGTTTTTAAAAGGTCCTCGAAGATGATATCTTTTATACCATATATTGCCGTTGCATTGGCAGTGACCGGGGCAGCATTTGCCTGGGCAGGATATCGTAAGACTGCAGTATTCTTTTCTGTGCTTGCATCTGCTGCCATTGCGTGCCTTATCTGCTCGAAATGGATAATATCCG
>JAEIGA010007869.1_pt1 | contig 16170 bp, 11 predicted proteins | sample 9270691 | NCBI WGS metagenome assembly JAEIGA01 (sample SAMN17057246, study PRJNA624740) | gut metagenome | biome: biome; isolation source: fecal sample | host: Bos grunniens | place: China: Xizang | collected 2019
GATCGCACCGAGACTCCGCTTACGCGCGCGCTGCAGACGGAAGGTGCCGAGGTGACCTACGAGGATGCAGTGGAGCATATCCCTACGGCATTTCGTGATTCGCAGACCACGATGGTGGTCTATACCCCCGCGGTGCCGGCCGACCATCCGCAGATGACGTTCTTTCGCGAGGGAGGCTTTCTGATGGAGAAACGCTCGCAGATGCTTGGTCATCTGTCTGAAGGAAAGTATGTTATGGCTGTAGCGGGTACGCACGGCAAGACTACCACTTCGACCCTTATTGCGTGGCTTAACGCGGCTACGGGTATGGGCGGTAATGCTTTCCTGGGTGGTATTTCGAAGAATTTCAATGGCAATATGGTGTTGGGCGAGGGTACGCGTCTTGCCGTTGAGGCCGATGAGTACGACCGCTCGTTCCTGCGCCTGAAGCCCGATGTGGCGGTGATTACATCGGTAGCCCCTGACCACCTCGATATTTACGGTACGTTTGAGGCTGTGGTTGAGGCCTTTGGTCAGTTTGCAGCCCTGATAAAGAAGGGTGGCGACCTTATCCTTAAGCAGGATGTGGAGATTCCCCTGCCCGAGGGTATCGACATCTGGCGATATGGCTATAACGATGAGCGAAGCGATTTCCATGCTCGCAACGTAACACTCTGTGAGGGTGGATATTACCGCTTCGACATTGTAACGCCATTTGGCGTTTTCTCTGATTTGACGCTCGGCATCCCCGGCTGGGTGAATGTCGAAAATTGCGTTGCCGCCGTGGCCTCGTCGCTCTGCGCTGCACGCAAGAGAGGCGAGATACTCGATGAGCAGAAATTGCAGACCGCATTAGAAAAATTTTCGGGCGTGAAGCGCCGCTTCGAGTTCTATGTCAATTCGCCACGTCAGGTCTATATGGACGACTATGCCCACCATCCCGAGGAGCTGGAGGCTACGATCACATCCGTTAAGCGCATGTTCCCCGAGCGCCGACTTACGGCCGTCTTCCAGCCGCACCTCTACACCCGCACACGCGATCTCTACCGTGAGTTTGCGGCTGCGCTGTCGCTAGCCGACGAGGTGGTGCTGGTGCCCATCTATCCCGCTCGCGAGGAGCCTATTGAGGGTATCTGCTCGGAACTTATTGGCGAGCATGTCACTAAGCCGTGGCATATCTGCGAGCGTGAAATGCTGGCCGACGACCTGTATAGCATGCCGACCGATGTGGTTGTCACCTTTGGTGCAGGAAATATTGATGTATATTGCGAGGCCATAGCCGCCCAGTTAGCAAAGAAAGCATAATGCCCCGAACACTGAAAATAATCCTTAATACGCTGCTGTGGGTTGGCGTTGTCGCGTTTGTGGTCTTCTTCCACTCTCGCGCCGACGAGCATCGTGCCACAACCAAGGTGCATACGCTCTCGGTAAGCGTGGTCGATAGTCTGCGCGATGAGATGCTCGTAACGAGCGAGGCCGTGCGCGAGTGGATCGCAATGAGTGGCATAGCCACCGTTGGAGAGTCGGTTGGCGATGTCGATCTGGCCGGCATCGAGCGCTGCATTCGCGGCAAGGGTTTTGTCGATAGAGCCAGCGCCTACCTCACCTACGATGGCGAGCTGCGTGTGGAGGTGAGTCAGCGCCGACCGCTGATGCGCCTTATGGTCGATGGTTACGACTGCTACATCACCGAGCAGGGATTTATCTTCCCTGCGCCCGAGCTGGCTTCGGTCTATGTCCCTGTGGTTACGGGTTCGTACCGCCCGCCCATCGAGAGCAGTTATGTCGGCAATGTGGGTGACTATATAGCACAGCGCATGGCCGAGTATGAGCATCGTATCGATACGCTCCAGTATGAGAAGGTGCCCCTGTTCGAGATGACCGACATCATCGCCGATTCGGTGCGCTCGGTGCGTCGCATGCAGGTTGAGCGCAAGGGTTGGCTCGGCGGTTTCAAGGGCCCCTTCGAGGATTATGACGAGTACGATGCCCGTGTGCAGGCCAAGCGTGAGGAGAAGGCCGATCTGCGTCGCTGGTTGCGTTACCTGGATCGCGAGAATGAGAAAAATATTGCCCGCGTTACGGCACGTCAGGATGCCGAGCGTGAGAAGCAAAAAAAGTTACAAAAAAGGTATGAAGATTTCCTTAAACTGATTAACTTTGTAAAATATATAGAAAACGACTCTTTCTGGCGTGCCGAAATAGTCCAGATTGTGGCCTCTACGATGAGTAGCGGCGACTTGACGCTGGAGCTCGTTCCCCGCTCGGGTAACCATACGGTGCGTCTGGGTACGCTCGATGATGTGGAGCAGAAGCTCGATAATCTGCTCTCGTTCTACGAGAATGGTCTGCGCAACATAGGATGGGATAGTTTCAAGACAATCTCTGTGGAGTATCGCGGACAGGTGGTGTGTACGAAATAAATAAAAACAATATATTGTGGATAGTAGAAAAAATTATGTCGTAGCCGTTGATATCGGTTCTTCCGAGCTGGTCATTGCCGTAGGTTCATTGACCGAGGGCGGCACAATCAATATCGAAACGGTGGTAGCAGAGCCCGTTACGGGAGTCTCGGCCGGCATGGTGGACAATAGCCAGACCGTAGCTGAGGCGTTGCATCGTGCGCGTGCACGTGCCCAGGAGGAGGTAGGCGTAGCCATTACTGATGCCTATGTATCTATCTCGGGACGTTTTGTGCGCTGTGCCCGCTATACTGATCATGTCTTTGTGGAGGATAGCGAGAACCGCATCTCGAAGCACGATCTTCTGGCGCTGCGTGAGCGTATGCGTAACGTGAAGGCTGCCGATGGCGAGGTGATTATGGATTTCTTCCCCCTCTGCTACAAGAGCGACATCGGCACCGAGCTCAAGAACCCCGTAGGCTGCTACAGCAAGCAGCTCTCGTCGACCTATAACTTCATCCTCTGCGAGCATGTTGCCAAGGATCGTCTGCGTCGTGTATTCCTGGATGCGGGCATCAAGATTCGTGACATCTATGCCGGTGCGGCCGTTATCGCCGACTCGCTTGTTACGGCTGATGAGAAGGAGGATGGTGTTGCCATTGTCGATATTGGTAGCGGCGTTACGGATGTGGCTATCTATCGTGGTGGCGTACTCTGCTATATTGCATCTATTCCCATGGGTGGTTCGGCTCTCAATACCGACATTCTGGGTTACGATAAGAATATCCCCTCTCGCATGGTCGAGAATCTGAAGAAGCAGTGCGGTTCGGCTGTTGTGAAGCTTACGCCCGACGATATGATTCAGGTGCGTAACCGTGGCCGTGCCATCAAGCCTATTCCCCGCCTTAACCTTGCAGCTGTGATCGAGGCTCGTATGACCGACATTGCCGAGTACGTCTGGAATGAGGTTCGCGATGCGGGTTATGCCAAGAAACTCGGAGCAGGTATCGTGCTGACGGGTGGTGGCTCAAACCTTAAGAATGTAGCCGAGCTCTTCAATATTGTCACCGAGCAGGAGGTTCGCGTTGCGTGTGCCGAGATAGGCATCTCTACCGAGTCACTCGAGAAGGCTGCTTCGCCATCATATACGCTGGCTATCTCAATGCTTCTGCGTGGTGCTACGGCAGGCCCCTGCCCCGTAGGTGTCTACATCAGAAAGACCGATGAGCCCAAAGCGGAGCCCGTGGAGCCACAGCGTGTTGCGGAGCCTCAGCCCGCGCCACAGCCTGCGCCGCAGGTTGTTACACCTCCCACGCCTCAGCCCGAACCCGAGCCACAGCCCCAGGCTGCAGCGCCCGTGATTGAGCAGAATCCCATCAAGGGCGATGATAATATCGATGGTGATGACATAGAGGATGGTGATGAGGACATTAAGCGCGGCGGTGGCTGGCTCAAGCGTCTGGGAGGTAAGATTAAACGAACCCTTACGGAGGCATTCCCCGAGCCGGGCGAAGATGTAGATGGTGATGATGAATATTAACAGCGAAAAGAAGATGGAAGATCTGATGAATGAACTCTCGATGTCGAAGAAGGCATCGTCGATAATAACCGTAATTGGTGTAGGTGGTGCAGGAGGTAATGCCCTGGATCACATGTGGCGCATGGGTATCAAGGATGTTAACTTCCTTGCTTGTAATACCGATGCACGTGCGCTTGATAATTTGAGCATCCCCGCCGAGGATAAGATCGTGATGGGTCCCGGTCTGGGTGCCGGCAACGATCCCGAGCAGGGCCGTAAGTTTGCCATGGAGGCGTTGGATCAGATTCGCGAGTATCTGGTCTCTCACAATACCGAGATGGTATTCATCGCCGCCGGTATGGGTGGTGGTACAGGTACCGGTGCATCGCCCGTGATTGCCAAGCTGGCACACGAGATGGATCTCTTGACCGTAGCCAACGTAACCTCACCCCTTTTGTGGGAGGGTCCTTCGCGTAGCGAGCAGGCTCGTCAGGGTATCGAGGAGCTGCGCAAGTATGTCGATTCGCTTCTGGTTATCGACAACGAGAGCATCATCGAGCAGTTCGGCAACCTGCCTATGACCAAGGCCTTCGGTAAGGCTGACGATATTCTGGCATCGGCTACGAAGGGTATCGCCGAGATCATCACCGTCGAGTCTGCTTTCATCCGCGTCGACTTCGCCGATTTGAAGCGAGTGATGAAGGGTAGCGGTCGTGCCCACATGGGTGTGGCTTCGGCCGAGGGTGAGGATCGTGCCGAGGAGGCAGCACGCAAGTCGTTGTGCTCGCCCCTCTTGAACAGCAACCTTATCTCGGGTGCAAAGAAGATTTTGCTGAGCATCTCGGCTGCCAATGTCGATGATATCAGCTATAAGGAGGCTATGGAGGTGCTGCGCTACATCCAGTCATATGCAAGCTATAAGGATGAGGATGGCATCGTACATCAGGCCGACATCATCTGGGGTGCCAGCCAGAAGCCTCTGGCTGATGGCGTGCTGGAGGTTGTGGTTGTGGCTACGGGCTTCGATCAGGATCAGCAGGAGCTCTCGCGTCCGCAGTCTTTTGCTCCGGTTATGCCCGAGCTGGAGATCGAGTCGGAGGAGCGTATCCCCCAGTTGCAGCCTGCGCAGAACGTTGAGCGTCAGACGGCAGCTATGCCCGCCGTGCTCGAGCGCAAGATCTCGAAGTACGACAATCTGGAGGAGGAGTTGCGTATTCCCTCATACAAGCGTCGCAATATGGAGTTTGTCGTGCATAACGACACCTCGTCACGTCGCAAGGAGATTGTGCGCGACGATCAGCCCGAGCAGAGCGTTGCGGCGAGCGATAATAAGTTGTTCTAAATCTGCGTTTTGGAATCACTCGGAATTATATATCAGGGCTTTACGCTGGAGATAGGCATCATGTTGGGCATTACCGCCGCACTGTTGCTTATCTCGGCCTTGGTGTCAGGCTCGGAGGTGGCCTTCATCTCTCTGTCCCCCTCCGTACAACAGCAGATGCGAACATCGGGCGATGCGCGTGACGAGCAGATCCTCGCCCTGCGCGCCAATGTCGATGAGCTGCTGGCTACAATTCTTGTGACCAACAATCTGGTCAATATCTGCATCGTAATCCTGACCTCGAATATCATGGATTCGATGTTTGTCTTCACCCGTTTTGAGTTCCTCTTCAAGACGGTGCTCGTTACCTTCCTGCTCTTGCTCTTTGGCGAGATTCTGCCCAAGGTCTTCTCGCAGGAGAATCCCCGCTGGTTTGCCCGCATGGTGGTATATCCCATTCGATTTTTCAAGTTTGTAACTTACCCTATGGCCTATGTGCTGGTGCGTACGGGTGGTCGCCTGAGTCGTATAGCTTCGCGCGGTGCCGAGATCTCGATGGAGGAGCTGGCCGATGCCGTTGATCTGGCACACACCTCTTCGCCACAGGAGCATCAGATGCTCTCGGGCATTGTCAACTTCGTAAATACCGAGGTCGAGGAGATCATGCGTCCGCGCATTGACCTGACAGCTCTCGATATCAAGTCGTCGTACGAGCAGGTGAAGCGCACCATTATCGAGTCGGGTTACTCGCGTATCCCCGTCTATGATGAGGATCTGGACAATATCAAGGGAGCACTCTACGTAAAGGATCTTCTGCCCTATATCGGCCATGGTGATGAGTTTGGCTGGCAGCAGTTGCTGCGAAGAATATACTTCGTGCCCAAGCATAAGAAGATTGATGATCTGCTGCGCGACTTCCAGGAGAATAAGATCCACGTGGCCATCGTTGTCGATGAGTATGGTGCTACGCAGGGACTTGTTTCGCTGGAGGATATCCTTGAGGAGGTCGTAGGCGAGATTTCGGACGAGAGCGATGAGGACGAAAAGTTCTACGAGCGTCTGGGCGAGAACCTCTATCTGTTCGATGGCAAGAGCCATATTGTCGATTTCGAGCGCGTCATCGGTTGCGATGAGGATCTCTTCTCCGATGTGCAGGGCCGAGCCGAGACTCTGGCGGGCCTTATGCTGGAGCTGCGTCGCGACCTGCTGCGCAAGGGCGATACCGTCGAGGCGCACGATGTGCGTTTTACGGTGCACGCCATGGATGGTCATCGTGTCGACAAGATCAAAGTTGAGATACTCAATGGCATTTCCCAAAATAAATAGCATACATCCTGCGGAGGACGCCGTGTTGCTTATCTCAGACGAGATGTTGTCGCTGGAGGAGCTGGAGCGCGATGCCGATGAGGAGGATCTGCGCTCGGTGGAACATCTATCGGCTGCTGAGCGTCGTCGTGAGCGATTGATGTGGCGTCGTATGTTGCGCGAGCACTTCAGTCAGAGTATCATAGTGGAGTACACAGCGAAGGGTATCCCCGAAATAAAGAATTTTCCCTATAAATATATCTCCGTGTCGCATTGTCGCAATGTGGTGGCCGTTGTGGCATCGCAGAGGGTGTGCGGTGTGGATGCGGAGCGCACTTTTCGTAACTTTGAGCGCATAGCTCCGCGTTATGTCTCGGAGCAGGAGTGGGCTCTGTGCGAGCAGCGAGGCTGCGACAGGCAGATGTTTCTGGCCACAGTGTGGAGCGCCAAGGAGTGTATGTATAAGTTGGCTCGGCGCTCGGGGCTTGACCTTCGGCGCGACCTAAAGATTGAGGATCTCGATCTAAAGGGTGGCACCGTTACGGGATGCGTTGCCGGTGTCGGGAGCGTAAAGATGCACATCGAGCAGGGAGATGGCTATCTGGTAGTCTATTCTTATTAAATAAGATGGCGAGGGCGCTATAAGATATGATATTTTTTCGTACCTTTGCGCCGTTATGAGTTCGCAAGATTCTCCCTTATCATTAGGAACCGATTCGATATCGAAATTGTTGCTGCGCTATGCGTTGCCTGCCATCATTGCGCAGGTTGCTGCATCGCTCTACAACATTGTCGATAGTATCTTCGTGGGACAGGGTGTAGGCCCTCTGGCCATCACTGGTCTGGCCCTCACGATGCCCATGATGAACCTCTCGGCAGCCTTTGGTGCTATGGTCGGAGCGGGTTCGGCTGCGCTTACCTCTATCCGTCTGGGTCAGGGCAATAAGGCTGCAGCGGAGAATATCCTGGGTAACGTGGTTCTGCTCAATGTGGTGCTGGGTCTGGTTATCATGATCTTCGGACTGGTCTATATCGACGATCTGCTCTTCTTCTTTGGTGCCAGCGAGCAGACTCTTCCCTATGCGCGCGAATATATGCGCATCATCCTCTACGGAAATGTTGTAACGCATCTGTTCCATGGTCTGAACAATATGCTCCGCGTGGCGGGCTATCCCAACAAGGCGATGACCATCACGCTGATATCAGTTTTGATGAATGCCGTTCTTGATGCAATCTTTATCCTGTGGCTTAAGTGGGGTATCGCCGGCTCGGCATGGGCTACCGTTCTCTCGCAGTGCGTTTCGTTGGTGCTGCTCTTCTCTCACTTTATGGGTAAGGACAGCTTCCTGCGCTTCCGTCGCGAGGGCTTCCGCTTCCATTGGGATCTGATCAAGGGCATCACAACAATCGGCATGGCGCCGTTTATGATTCAGTCATGTGCGTGCGTGGTGGTGATTCTGGTAAATACCACGCTGCAGACCTACGGCGGCGACCTCTCGATTGGTGCCTACGGTATTGCCAACCGTGTGGCTTTCCTCTTTACTATGGTTGTTCTGGGCTTTACGCAGGGCATGCAGCCCATTGTTGGATATAACTACGGCGCGCGCAAGTACGATCGTGCCCTGAAGGCTATGTGGCAGACGGTGGGATGGTCGGTGGCTACCACCACGCTGGGATTCCTCATCTGCGAGATATTCCCCTATCAGGTTGTAGGCCTGTTCGTGAGCGAGGATGGCTCGGGCGATGCAACAGCCCTTATCGAGGCCTCGGCTCGCGGTCTGAGAACATTGGTGCTGATGTTGCCCATCGTCGGTTTCAATATCGTTGCGGGTAATTTCTTCCAGCATATCGGTAAGCCCAAGCGTGCTATTCTTCTCTCTGTAGCACGTCAGATGCTCTTTATCGTACCTCTTCTGCTTCTGTTGCCTCCCAAGTATGGCGTCGATGGCGTGTGGTACTCTATCCCTATTGCCGACTTCGTATCTACTGCTCTGGCAGGAGTGCTTCTGGCAATGCAGATCCGTAAGTTGCGCCAGAACCCTTCATCGGAGGTCAGCATATAAGAGCCATTCTCTCCTGTTATTCCATTTTCGTGGAGCGTAAAAAAGGCCACCCCATAGGAGCAGCCTTTCGTCCCGAAGGACTATCAACTTAATACTTAGTACTACTTTTTCTTCTTGGGGGTTGAGACAACCTTCAGACACTCCTCGTAGGTCATATCGGCAGCCTTCTTACCTGCGGGCAGGCGGTAGTTCTTGCCCTTGTAGGCGATGTACTCGCCATAGCGACCATGCTTGAGCAACATATCCTTATCCTCGGCGAAGGTCTTGATAGGCGTAGCCGTAGCCGCCGCTGCAGCCTTCTGCTGTGAGATAAGCTCCACGGCGCGCTCATACTGAATAGTGTATGGGTCGTCGCTCTTGGTAAGCGATGCGAACGAGTTGCCGTAGCGAACATAGGGGCCGAACTTACCGATGCCGACCATCAGATCCTGACCCTCATACTTACCCAGGTTGCGTGGCAGTGCGAAGAGCTCGAGTGCCTCCTCCAGTGTGATTGACTCGATGAGCTGACCCTTCTTCAGCGATGCGAAGCGGTTCTTGCCACCCTCCTCGGCCTCGATCTCCACCATAGGACCATAACGACCGATACGTGCCTTGACCATCTTGCCCGAAGCGGGGTCGATGCCGAGCTCGCGTATCTGCGAATTCTTGTCGGTCTGCGTCTCGATGGCGCGGTCAACCATAGTGTGGAAGGGCGAGTAGAAGTGCATGATCATATCGTCCCACGTCATCTCGCCATTGGCGATCTGGTCAAACTCCTTCTCCACCGATGCGGTGAAGTTGTAGTCCATGATCTGCGCAAACTGTGTCTCCAGGTAATCGTTCACCACCATACCGATGTCGGTGGGAGCCAGACGGTTCTTCTCCTTGCCGAATGATTCGCTGTGCTGCTTCTCGCTGATCTTGCCCGAGGCAGAGAGTGTGAGCGAGAGGTATGAACGCTTCTGTCCCTCCTTGTTCTGCTTCACTACATAGCCACGATTGATGATGGTGGTGATGGTGGGAGCGTAGGTCGAAGGACGTCCGATGCCGAGCTCCTCAAGGCGCTTTACGAGCGATGCCTCGTTATATCGTGCGGGTGCAACGGTGAAACGCTCCGTAGCCACAATCTGGCCCGAGGTAACCTTGTCGCCTACCTGCATCTTCGGCAGTATTGCCTCGCTCTGCTCCGTTGTCTGATCCTCATCCGTAGACTCAGAGTACAGACGCAGGAAGCCGTCAAAGCGTACCACCTCGCCCGTAGCGGCAAATTGCCATTTCGTGCCATCCATGTCGATTGCCACGGTGGTGCGATCCACCTCGGCGGCAACCATCTGTGATGCTACGGTACGCTTCCAGATCAGGTCGTAGAGTCGTTTCTCGGCTGTCGTACCTTCGATCTGCTGACGATCTATGTATGAGGGGCGGATGGCCTCGTGAGCCTCCTGTGCGCCCTTGGTCTTGGTCTTGTAGTTGTGTGCGGCAGAGTATTTGTCACCAAAGAGCGACGAGATCTGCGTCTTGCACTGTGCGATAGCCTGTGCCGAGAGGTTTACCGAGTCGGTACGCATATAGGTGATAAGTCCCTGCTCGTAGAGATGCTGTGCCACCGACATAGTCTGTGCTACCGACATACCCAGCTTACGACCTGCCTCCTGCTGGAGTGTCGATGTGGTGAAGGGTGCTGCCGGGTAGCGCTTCGTAGGCTTCTCCTCGGCCTTTGCTACTGTGAATGTTGCATTGGTGCAGCTTGCAAGGAACGCCTCAGCCTCAGCCTTGGTTTCAAAGCGCTGTGTAAGCTCAGCCTTGAATAGGGTGTGGTTGTCGTCCGTAGTGTAGAACTGCGCCACTACACGGAAGTAGGGCGTAGAGTTGAAGGCAATGATCTCGCGCTCGCGCTCAACGATAAGGCGTACGGCAACACTCTGCACGCGGCCTGCCGAGAGTGACGGCTTGATCTTCTTCCACAATACGGGCGAGAGCTCGAATCCTACGATACGATCCAGCACGCGGCGAGCCTGCTGCGCATTGACCAGATTCATGTCGATGGTGCGGGGATTCTCTATGGCGTTGAGAATGGCATTCTTGGTAATCTCGTGGAATACAATACGCTTGGTCTTGTCGATGGGAAGATCCAGCACCTCGGCCAGATGCCATGCGATGGCCTCTCCCTCGCGGTCCTCATCGGATGCCAGCCATACGGTCTGCACGCTTTTTGCCAGGCGTGAGAGCTCGTCCACAACCTTACGCTTGTCGGGTAACACCTCGTAGTCGGGTGAGAAACCCTCCTCGATCTTTACGCCGAGGCCCTTCTTGGCCAGGTCGCGGATGTGACCGAAGCTCGATTTTACCACATAATCCTTTCCCAGAAATCGCTCGATGGTCTTTGCCTTTGCCGGAGACTCGACGATAACTAAATTCTCTTGCATTTACACTTTATTCTTAAATACGACAAAAACCTATGTGCGTGCCATAGGTTTGTCGTCGATCGTTATCTTATTCTATTTCACCAATGTATAGGTGAGTTCCAATTCTATGCTTGCGTTGTTGAGTTCGTGATTGCTGCCTTGCAGTATCGATCTCGACAATGTAAACTGGTCGTATGCCTCGGGTGCGATGTAAACCGTTCGGGGCGCGAGCAGTTTGCTCAGATCTACGTTGCCGTTAGCATCGGGCTCCAGGGCCAGCAGCGCATTCATCAACTCCTGAATGTAGGCCGAGATATTCATCTCATACATTGCACGGCTGCGGTTCAGGTAGCCGTTGTAGTGTATCGTAGTACCGCTCTCCTCCTGCTCAAACATATAGTCGAGCACGGGAGTGAGGTTCTTGTAATCGGTGTAAAGACCCAGACGGGGTACGGCCTTGTTCATAGCATCAGCCAGAGCAAGGGGATCCAGCTTCGCGTAGTCGTAATCCGACTCCTCGAGGTAGAACTTCAACTGCGCCTGATTGATGGCTGCAGAGATGTAATCGTCGTCGTCGCTGTTGATGTTGCGCAGCGAGAGCAGGAACTCATCCGTGAAGTATAGCTCTGTCACCACGCCACCGCAGCCGTCCACATAGGCGATCTGTACCTCGGCACGCTCCTCCAGAGTCTCGTCCATAGGCAGGTTGGCTAGCTGCGTAGTCGAGTAGTCGTGCTTAACGCTCTGCGCCCACACATTACCCCAGTCGCCTGAGTATGTGTTGCGGAATACGTACGATATGTCGAGTGTATCGGTTACGATGTCGGCATCGGCGCCGGCATTACGTACACGACCAAACAGACGCATATTTGTGTCGGGGATTGAGAGCGAATATACAGCCGCATCCTCGGGATTATCCGCAGCAGGCTCAATCCATACACCCTTGAAGGTCTTCAGGAAGAGTGAATCCGACTTGTACACCCCCACATTGTTGTTTGCCAGACCATTCTCATCGAGTTTGTCCATGCAGAGCAGACGATTGATGAAATCCTTCGTAGCTGCAGTCTCCTTCATTCGGATGTTGACATTGTCGGTGTAGATGTTATTCTCCGGATCGGGGAACGTAAAGGTGAAGATAGGCTCGGCGTCGGCCTTGATGTGGCCGCTCTTGCGAGCATCGTATGAGGTGTAGAATACCGTATCGGTAGCACCGTCGGCCACCAGATCCTGCTCCAGCCAATATACATTGAACTTGATGGGCTTGGTGGTATCGCCGGCAAATGTATCCACGAGCAGCTGCATAACCATAGAGTCGTAGATGGGACGATAGCCAAAACCTACCGAGTCATCGGGCAAGACCATGTGCAGGAACTGACTCACAAAACCCATGCGGCGCACGCCGAAACGCTCATCGCGCTCCACGCCGATGATGAACTGCTTGACGTCGTTGGATTTTACGGAGTCGGTACGGAAAAGACGCGTCTCAAAAATGCGGCAGGGAGTCTCCTCCTGCTCTGCCTCACGCATCATACCCGCCTTATATGAGCGTGTGCGCATGACCATCTGCTGGTTTGAGGGTGCAAACTCCTCGCCGAGAGTGTAGTCGGCCGTGGTGGTACAACCCGTAAATGTCATTATCATCACGATAATGACTGCCGCCGCAGAGGCGCACATACTCTTTATCTTATTGTAACTCTTCATAGAATCGGTTATAATTATCGAACATCTCCGCCTGCTCGCACTCCTTGTACTCGAGCATGGGCTTGCCGCTGCAACGGGCATACTCCACAAGCGAGGGATCAGCATCTGCCGAAGCCACAACTACAGCATCAGCATAATCAATAACGAAACGATAGAGATTTTCGTATGAGGGGGTTGATAATTCCGACAATTTTTCATCTTTCACGCCCTCGTTTGCTATCTTCTGAGCAAAGTCAGCATTGAAAGGTGTATTGAAACGGTCGTTGCAGAGCGATACGACAACCTTCACGTCGCGGAACAGGGGATCATCGTTGAATACCTGCTTCAGGTAGATAGGCACAATGGCTGACATCCAACCCATGCAGTGCACGATGTTGGGCGACCAGTTGAGCTTCTTAACGGTCTCCAGTACGCCGCGAGCAAAGAATATTGCGCGCTCGTCGTTATCCTCGAACTCCTCGCCCTCGGCCGATGTGAGCACCGCCTTGCGTGAGAAGAAATCGTCGTTGTCAATAAAGTAGATTTGAATACGCGCCGACGGGATCGATGCAACCTTGATGATGAGCTGGTGATCGTTGTCATCAATGATGAGGTTCATACCCGAGAGGCGGATCACTTCATGCAACTGGTTACGTCGCTCGTTGATGCAACCGTAGCGGGGCATAAACGTACGGATCTCGTTGCCACGCTCCTGCATAGCCTGAACCAGATTGCGGCTCAGCGCCGAGAGCGGAGTCTCGGGCAGATAGGGCATAATCTCCTGACAAACGTATAGTATTTTGCGCGAAGCCATGATTATTTGATTTTTACAATATGCAAAGATAATAAAAATTTTCCAAATCTCCCTCTTTGGAGATTCTAATAGTTGTCGCCGGCTTAGATAATCAGCATGGCGTCGCCATAGGTTCCGAAGCGGTAACCCTCCTCCTTGGCAACATTATATGCATTCATCACCTTATCGTAACCTCCGAAGGCTGCCACCATCATCAGCTGTGTTGACTCGGGCAGGTGGAAGTTCGACACCATGGCATTGGCCACGGTAAAGTCGTAGGGGCTGAAGATGAACTTGTTGGTCCATCCCTCCTGTGCCTTGATCATACCGCCTGTCGATACCGTTGTCTCGATGGTACGCATAACGGTTGTGCCGATAGCTACTACCTTGTGACCGTCGCGCTTGGTCTGATTAACCTTCTCGGCTGCCTCCTCCGTAACGACAAACTGCTCAGAGTCCATCTTGTGCTTCGACAGATCCTCCACATCCACGGTGCGGAAGTTACCCAGACCCGCATGCAGAGTGATGAAGGCTGACTCGATACCCTTGATCTCCATACGCTTAAGGAGATGCTTCGAGAAGTGCATACCTGCCGTGGGGGCTGCCACAGCACCCTCGTGCTTGGCGAAGATTGTCTGGTAGCGCTCGGCATCCTCCTCCTCAACCTTCTCTCTCACCCAGCGGGGCAGAGGTGTCTCACCCAGACGGTAGAGTGCCTCCTTGAACTCCTCGTACGAGCCGTCAAAGAGGAAACGCAGCGTGCGGCCGCGTGAGGTGGTATTGTCAATTACCTCGGCGCCCATCATCTCATCGGCTCCGAAGTAAAGTTTGTTTCCGATACGGATCTTACGAGCCGGATCAACGAGCACATCCCACAGGCGAAGCTCGCTGTTCAATTCGCGCAGAAGAAATATCTCGATCTCGGCGTTGGTCTTCTCCTTGTTGCCGTAGAGGCGTGCGGGGAATACCTTCGTGTCGTTGAACAGGAAGAGATCCTTCTCATCGAAATACTCTATGATATCCTTGAAAATGCGATGCTCGATCTCGCCCGTAGAACGGTGGAGCACCATAAGACGTGATTCGTCACGATTCTCGGCGGGGTATTTTGCCAACATGTCGGCCGAGAACTCGTATCCGTACTGAGATAACTTCATAACTTTTTCAACCTAAGCTTTATCGGTGAAAGACACAAATATCAATTAACTATACGAAATTTTTTCTATTTTGTTTCACACTCGCGCAACTTTTCCATAAAATTTTCCAATTCGAAGGCATTTTCCACCTTGAAACCGCCACTGCGAGTGCGTCGTAGCCCCGTGAGGTATGCGCCACTCTGCAACCCCTGACCTATCTCGTGGGCTAATGAACGGATGTAGGTACCCTTGCTGCAACGTACGCGGAGCTGCAGGTGCGGCATCTGGAGCGAGAGTATCTCCATCTCATATATATTAATAAGTGCTTTTTTAAGCTCGACCTCCTCGCCGGCGCGTGCAAACTCGTAGGCGCGCACACCCTCGACCTTCTTGGCCGAATAGATGGGCGGAGCCTGCAGACGCTCGCCCGTCAGTTCACGCAACACCTGCTCGATTGCCTCGCGTGTGATATGGTCGGTTGGGTAGCGGCAGTCGATGGGATGCTCCATGTCGTAGCTCGGCGTGGTGGCACCCAGCTCTATGTCGGCGATGTACTCCTTCTCCTCGGCCTGCAGGTCGTTGACCATCTTCGTAGCCTTGCCGATGCAGACGATCAGAACGCCCGTAGCCAGCGGGTCGAGTGTTCCGGCGTGGCCGATCTTTATCTTCTTGTAACCGAGACGGTGCTGCAGGGCAAACTTTATCTTGCGCACCACGTCGGTCGATGTCCACTCCAGGGGTTTGTCTATTATGGCGATGTAGCCCTCCTTAAAATCTACATCGCGCAGTGATTCTGTCTGCATACTAAATGAAATTGCTTACGATTGAGACTACGCCTGCCAAGGCACAATAAACGGCAAACCAGATAAGTTTTCCGCGCTTGACGATGTTGATCATAAACTTGCATGCCAGACATCCCACCACAAAGGCCGTAATAAAACCAGCTGCCATGGGCACTACGCCAATCGAAGCGAATGCCACCTCGCCCTTGACGATGTTGAGAAACATCTCGCCCAGAATCGGTGCCAGCACCATCAGGAATGAGAACTGCGCCATTGCCTCTTTCTTGTTGCCCAGGATAAGACCCGTTGCGATGGTCGAACCCGAGCGTGACAGACCCGGCATAGCAGCTATGGCCTGCGCCACACCGATGATGAAGGCGTCACGATATGATATATTCTCCTTCTGGCGAGGCTTGGCATAGTAAGCAAAGGCGAGTAGCGCGGCGGTAAGCAGCAGCATGGCACCTACGATCGTGAGGATGTAGGGTGAACCCAGCATCAGGTCGAAGTAATCCTTCAGCGTGAATCCTACGATACCGATGGGAATCATCGAGAGCAACAGCTTGAGGATGTAGGCCTGCTCGTCATTGAAGTGGCGCGAGAAGAGTCCTGCGATAAGGCGCTTGATCTCGGGCCAGAGGATTACGATGGTGCTGAGCACCGTTGCTGCGTGCAGTGTGGTGTCAAAGGCGAGATTTTCTTCTATATCAACGCCTAACAGCGCCTTGGCAATTTGAAGGTGGCCACTGCTTGATACGGGCAGAAACTCGGTCAGACCTTGTACTGCGCCGAGTATGATTGATTCA
>JAEIGA010007870.1_pt1 | contig 16167 bp, 16 predicted proteins | sample 9270691 | NCBI WGS metagenome assembly JAEIGA01 (sample SAMN17057246, study PRJNA624740) | gut metagenome | biome: biome; isolation source: fecal sample | host: Bos grunniens | place: China: Xizang | collected 2019
GATAGATTTTGAATGTTTCATTTTATTCAACATTGCTGATGAAAGTTCGTATTCTACCCAACAAAAAAGCTTGTTATCTTGAAAATAAGGGTCGTTAAAACTGATATTTTTATCATTCTTGCTGATATTTGGTCCATCTACGGAAAATTCAAAATATTCGTTTACATTTCGAGTTTTATCGTAAGGTGTGTAAGAAAAATTCCATCCGTGAATAATTCCTTCAAAAACAAAAGGTGCAAGATTTTTGATTTCATTTACAGAATACTGATAAAAAAAATCTTTAGAAAGTTCTTTTGATGTAGAATTATTTTCTTCTGTTTGTTCTTTTAAGTTTTGCAAAAGTTGAGGATTTTGCTCCAGCAAAGACCACATTTGCACACGGATTTTTCCTGTTTGTGCGTGGCTACTCATTTGATAATTTTGAGAAAATAAATTTTGTGTTGTTATAAAAAAAAATGAGAGAATTAAAAAAATTGTCTTTAGTAGTTGTTTTTCCAAACTTTCCAAGGGTTTACTCCCATTCGAATTAGGCAATAAAGCCAAGCAAAACCAAATCCTGCTAAGTGAGTGTAATGTGCAATATTTGAACTTGCTGAAAATTGGCTTACAAACTCAAAAATTGTGTACACAATTACCAAAACAGGTGCTTTTAACGGAATTATTCCCCAAATGTAAATTGTTGAGCGAGGGAAAATTACTGCAAAAAGTAAAAGGATTGCATAAATTACCCCCGAAGCTCCCATAAGAAAAGCGTAATATCCACCTGTTAAATAATGAAAAAGGAAGGAAAATACGCCACAAAGAATTCCTGTTAAAAAATAAAATAACAAAAATTCTTTTGAACCTATGGATTTCTCAACTGCAATTCCAAAAATTAAAAGTCCTAGCATATTTGAAAACAAATGACTTAAATCTGCATGAACAAACATATATGTTACAAATTGCCAGTACATTTTACCTTTTACAATATTGTAAACATTTAAAGAGCATAAAGTATACAAATTAGAAAATTTTTGGGAGATTACAAAAAATAATATATTTGCACCGAGAATTACTAGAGCTACATTAAAAAAGGAATAACGGAATGGTTTTCGTAACTTATTAAGCAAAGTTATTTACCTTGTACAGGAGGTGTGTTTTCGTCTGCTAAAGTAACTCTGTTTCTTCCGTTAGCTTTTGATTGATACAAGGCTCGGTCTGCCATTTCAACTAATTCTTTTGCTGAAATAGGATTGTTTGCATCGAAAACTGAAACACCAATAGATATTGTTAAACCCATTTTATTGTTTTCATAAACAAGTTCTTGTTCTGCAATATTTTTTCGGATGCGTTCTGCAACCATCATCGCAGCATCTGCATCAGTGTTATAAAGCATTACAACAAATTCTTCTCCACCGTAACGACCTGCTAAATCTTGTCCTCTGATACTTTCAAAGATTGTACGAGAAACTCTTTGAAGAACAAAGTCTCCACAAGCATGTCCGTAAGTGTCATTGAATTTTTTGAAGAAGTCGATATCAAGCATCAAAACTGATATTGGCATTTTATTTAAAGTACAGAAATCTAATTTTTCAGAAAGAACAGTAAAGAAATAATGCTTCAATTTTAAGTGAGTCATCATATCGGTTGTTGTCTGTTCGATAAGTGACGCATTGTTGATAGCAATAGAAGCAAGAGAGGCAATTTTGATAATCTGGTCTCTTTCGTATTCTGTGTAATAACAGTTTTCATCATCGAGCATAATTCTATCACCAAGTAAAAGAACTCCATTAAGGTGATTCTTTAACTTCAAAGGAACTACGAGTGATGGATTTAATGAAGAAATTTGCTTTAAAACTGAGTTTTTATCTAAATTGCTTTCCAATTCATCAATAGTGTATGCTTGATTTGTTTCGCACAAATATGAAATCATTGGATGAGATATAGGGATTGTATATTCAACTTCTGAATCAGGATCAAATCCACTATAGTTATTGTCCAAAGTGAAACAATCAGAATCAAAACTTTTGAGAACAAACATACCAGCTCCCAATACACGCATTTGACACATACATGTATAGAGAATTGACTCAATCAAAGTTGAAAATTCCAACACAGAACAAAGACTCTTTGAGATTTCAATTAATTGTCCATAGTCATAAAGTCTCTTTTCGTATTCTTCGATTTGAGATTCTGAGATAACCTTATTGTTTTTTCCTTCGTACTTCATCTTATTCATGTTTATCAGTATTGTTAATTATAACATAATTTTTCATTATTTCAAGAAAAAAATTCCAAAGATTGAACTCTTTTTCTAAAATTTCTACAGAATCTCTATTTCTTACAGAAGAAAACAACATTTTTATATTAGTTATGTTCTCTGTTTTAGATTTATGTGTTTCAGAAAGCAAGGTTAGGATAATTTCGTACAGACCTTTAAGCGCTTTTACTTCTGATTGCAATAAATGCAAGGCAAGCGCATTGATGTTATCAATTTTTTTTGAGAGTTTTCTTCCAAGTTCTCTATTGGTGTGGCTTTCGATAGCGAGATTTCTTAAATTTGTATAATCAAATTGTTCATCTTTATCAAATTTATGCTCAAATTCTTCTATTTTAGATAATGTTTCTGAACAGGCAAAAACTTTTGCTGCAAATTCAGTTTTATATGCTGGGTTTGTAAAGAAACCTTCAACAACTATGTCATTTAAGAATGCTTGAATTTGTTCTGGGTAAAATTGAGAAACAAAGGATTTTAAAACTGTTGCTGGAGTAACCCAAATCAATGAAGAAAAACCTGCATTTTGTAAAAAAGTATTTGTTTCTGAATTGTAATATTTGAAAGGAATAATTTTTTTTCCTTCAAATAGAATTTTTATATCACTTTCGATTTTTTTGTCTTTTATTTCACTTTGTATTCTTTCGATATTTGAGGCATAATGTTTTTGAAGTCTAATCGTGTATAAATTTATTTTATTTTGACTATACTTTCCTGATGCAAGTGATAAACTTGGATTTTTTTTGATAATTTTTAACATTGTAAGGATATTTTCTCTAGTTAAGACTCGTTTTAGAACTGAAGATATTTTTTTTAGGCTTCCCATTATTTTTTCATGATATTCGCCACTTATGCTTCCGTTGTTTTTTTGTTCGGCTAAAACTGTAATTACACGAGCTTGTGTACTTGTAAGTTCATAATTTCCTATTAAATAGTAAAAATCCATGAGGACATTTTCTAAAAGTGATAATTCTACATTTGAATATTTTGGAGTTGGTGTTATTTCATTAAAATTTCTATCAAAAAGACGAATAACTGACATGTAATTAAATCTACAAATATCATGCAATCTATCAATTTGACAAAGGACATTTTCAATTTTTTTAAATTCTGGAGTATGCAAAAATTTGATAATGCTTTCTATGTTCTTATTATGTTCTTCAAAAGCCTTATGTTGATTTGTTGCGTTCATTATTGTGTCGTATAGATTTTCATAAGAAAGACTTGCAAGTTTTTGTTTGTAATCTCCAGAAAATCCTGTGGAAATCAATAAGTCCATAAAATGATTTGCAACTTGAACTGTTTCTGAATTGATTGTTTCTTGTAAAATTTCTTGAATGATTGCAGTCTCTTTATATAAGACGAAAAAACCGTTTGCAAAATTACCTGTAACTTCACCGTTTTTGTAAATTTCTGGCTGCACAAGTTTTAACTCGTTTTCAATCTTTTTAATTTCAAGCTTGAATTTTACATCTGGATTTGAGGAAAGAAAAACTGTTTCAATAAATTCTATAAGGCTTTGAAAAAATGCCATAAAAAACCTGTCTTCTATATTTTACAACCATTTTTGTATGTTTACAAGAATGAAGAAAATATTTTTTTGTAATCATCAAAAGTTTGAGCTTGAACAATTTGCATTCTAAGCTGAGAACTTCCCGAAAATCCTTTTGTATAACAGCAAAATCGTTTTCTCATTTCTTTGCAAGCAACTTCTTCGTTTGAGTCTCCGATTAAAATTTCTAATTCTTTTAATCCTGTGTTAATTTTATGCAAAATAGAAACTTCTTCGTAACTTCCTTTTGTAAGTAAATCTTTTGTTTGGTTAAAAATGAATGGATTTCCCATCGCACCACGAGCAAACATTACACCGTCACATTTTGTTTGTTCTAGCATATTTTTAGCGTCTTCTGGCGAAAATACATCACCTGAACCAAAAATTTGAATTTTGCATCCTGTGGAAGCGTGAGTTTTATCTTTGAAAAGTTCTACAAGTTCTGCAAGAATTGACCAATCTGATTTTCCTTCGTAGCCTTGAGCTCTTGTTCTTGGATGAATTGTGATTGCACTAACTCCAGCGTCGTAAGCAGCAAGGGCAGCTTCTTTCCAAGTTAGATTTTGAGCATCCCAGCCTGAACGAATTTTTACAGTAACTGGTAAATCTGGAGTTTCACATTCTTTTGTTGCAAGAATTGCCGCTTTTACCATTTTGTAAAGTTTATCTGGTTCTCGAGTTAGGGCTGAACCTGCTCCCGATTTTATAATTTTAGGAACAGGGCAACCTGCGTTTATATCTAAAAGCGAAGGATTGTATTTTTTTATAATAAAAGAAGCCCCTTCAAAAATTGCAGTTTCGTTTCCACCAAAGATTTGAACTGCAAAAAGTGGGTCGTTTTGAGCTTTTAACAATAATTTTTCGGATTTATCTGAGCCACGATAAATAGCTTCGGAAGAAACCATTTCTGTATAGCCCATATCGGCACCGTTTTCTTTACAAATGTACCTGAAAGCTCTGTCTGAATATCCTGCAACAGGTGCTAAAAACAGATTTCCAGGTACTTGTAAACTACCAATTTGAACGCTGTGATATAAACTCATTCTTCTTTTGTAATCTTATTCTGGCAAACGGAAGAATTTACAACTGTTTTTCCAAAGTTGTGCGCTTAATTCTTCTAAATCCATATCCAAAAGTTCTGCAAGGAATTTTACAGTTGAAGGAGTGTAACAAGGCATATTTCGTTTGCCTCTAAATTCTGCTGGAACCATAAATGGACTTTCTGATTCAATGAGAATTCTATCAACTGGAACATTTAAAACTGTATCGTGCAAGTTACGAGCATTTCTGTATGTTAAATTTCCTGCAAAAGAAAAATATACATTTAAATCCAATGCTTTTTTTGCGTATTCAGCATCTTCTGAGTAACAATGTAAAACAGCTCCAGTATCAGGGATTCTTTCTGAAAGAATATCTAAAATATCTTTTCCTGCATCTCTGTTATGAATGATAACTGGAACATTTGCTTTTTGTGCAATTTCAAGTTGTGTGATAAAAAGTTCAATTTGTGAACGCTTATCCCCAAACTTTCTGTAGTAATCAAGACCTGTTTCGCCAAGTGCAACTACATTAGGAAGTTTTAGGCTATTTTCAACTGTTTGCATCCAGTCTTTTCCTGGAGTTGTAACTTCAGAAGGAGAAACTCCAACTGAGTGATAAATTCCTGGAACAGATTTTAAATTTGCATATACGCGTGTAAAATCATGAAGACTATTACAAATACTTACAATACGAGTAACATTAGCTTGTTTAGCTTCCTGTATAACACGAAGCTGCTCAATAGGGTCATCATAAATAAGCCCTATGTGGGCGTGAGTATCAAAAAACTGCATGGCTTTCTCTTTAAAAGGTGATAAGAAGTAAAAATACTTCTGTAGGAACAAATTTATGTATTATTTTAAACTGCTCCTACCGATAAGAATAACATAGGAATTGTTAATCGTCAACAAATTAAGTAAAATTATTGTATTTGTTTATATTGATTTCTTGTATAGTAAGAAATTAACAATATTTGACACATAATATTTGCTTATGATATAATAAAATTTGAATCGTAATATGGAGAGTAGAAGGTGGCAAAAACACGCCGTTATAAACGCGCAGAAAAAGATTTAGTTTCCTCAATACTTTATAAGATAGCGTCTTTCTTTAAAATGATTGGTCGTGGTGTTAAGAATTTTATAGAAGCTGGATGCAGAAAAATAACTATAATGATAGTTCCTCATTCAGAAAAGAAAGTGCTTAATTTTCAAACTTCGCTTTTTGCTCTTTCAACAGGTGCTATTGTTTTTGTTGCTTTAGTTGTTGCCTTTTTATACTTTAATACAAATGTAATTTCATCTAGTGCAGAAATTGCTCGTTTAACAGAAGAAAATCGTAGAATACAAGCAAGTTTAGATGAATTACGAGATGAAAATAACAATCTTTTGCAAGCTGCAAAGAGATTTCAATCTTCGTTATCAAAATCTTTATCTTTGGTTGGAATTAAGCAAAACATAAATACAAAACAAAATTCTTCAGTTGGTGGAGATTTGTCTTCTCTTTTTGATATGCAAGAACTTTCACAAGGTTCTGTAAGAGAAGCTTCTGATATTAAACAACTTACTTCCTATTTGGATGGAAGTGTTCAGCCTTTGGAACAAATTGCAAAAATGCTTGAGTCTCAAGGAACCTTATTCTCTGATATTCCTAGTGTTTGGCCTCTAAAAGGTGGAATTGGGCATATTTCTATGGCTTTTGGTCAGAATGCTCACCCGATTACAAAACAATGGTATATTCACAAGGGATTGGACTTTTCAACTTGGCGTTCTGGCGACCCAATTATTGCAACTGCAAATGGTCAGGTTGTAACAGTAACTTTTGATAATGCTTTTGGTAACTATGTTATCATTAAACATAAACATGGATTTTACACACGATATGCTCACATGAATTCAGTTCGTGTAAATAAAGGTCAATATGTTTCTCAAGGTGATGTAATTGGAACTTTGGGAAATACAGGTTTATCAACAGGACCACACCTTCACTATGAAGTTCACATTGGTTCCGATGTTGTTGACCCTGCAAAATACATAAATGTAAAACTTTCCAAATAGGAAAAATTATGGCTTCTTTTACTGATGATATTTCTTTTAACACAATGGTAGGTCCTGGCGCTTTTGTAACAGGAGATTTAAAACTTGAAGGTTTTACTCGAGTTGATGGAGATATTTACGGAAATCTTGAAACAACAGGAAAATTGATAATCGGAGAAAATGCTCGTATTCGTGGAAGTGTTACTGCAAAATCTGCGATTGTTATTGGTATTGTAGAAGGTGACATTCTTGCTCCAGAAAGTGTGCATTTGTTTTCTAGTGCAGTAGTTCTTGGCGATGTAATTTCGCGTAGAATAAAAGCCGAAGAAAAAGTTGTTATTGAAGGCTATTGTGTTTCTGTAGAAAATCAAGAAGCTTTTGAAGATGCAAAACGACAATGGCTTGATAGAAGGGCGATTTCTAACAAAAATTATTTTGGTAAATTAAGATGAGTACAATAGATTCTTTAAATAGTTCTCTATATTTTAATGCTGCCGCAGTTGCTTCAAAAAACATTCAAAAAAAAGAAGAAGATACTAAAACTCAAAAATCACAAAAAACAAAATCCTTTGACAAAATGCTTGACTCTGCAACCCAAAATTTAGAATTTGACGATTTTATTCCTGAAATCAAAGGAATGACGATTGAGCAAGCAAAAGAATTTTTAATAGATTCCGTATATTCTGAAGGAGATCTTTTAAAACAAAAACCTACAGAAGAAAATATTATTCGCTTTAGAAAAGCTGTTTCAAATTTTTTAAAATTTGTGGAAAAACAATGTTATGATGTAGAAGGGGATGTTGGGATTCGAAAGATGGTAAGAAAAGGAAATGTAAAAGTTCCCATACAAAACTCCTATACTCTTTTAAAATTAGTAGATGAAAAATTGGATGGACTTGCAGCAGACATCCTTTCAAATCACAGAGAACAAATTCAAATTGCTGCAAAAGTAAATGAAATATATGGCCTTTTGGTCAATATTTTAATGTAAGGGGATTTTATGAGTGAAGTTTTTGAAAAAGATATAGATCAGTTGGATGAAAAAGAACTTTTATCTCTAGAAGACGACAACAATGAATATCATGATTCTGCTTTTGATGGAAAGTTTGTTTATCCAAGCCCACTTTTCAAAGTAAAACTTGAATATTCTAGCGAAGGTGTTTATGTAACTGCAAAGCCAGAATTTAATTTACAATCTGGCGATTATGTTATTATTCCAACTCGTTATGGAAAAGACTTAGCCAAAGTTCTTGGAATTAGCAAAGAGCCTGTAGGAATTAAACCTTCTGAAATTGTTGATGTGGAAAGAAAAGCAAATCAAGATGATTTGATTAAATATGAATCTTTCAAAGAAAAAGAAGAAAAAGCATTTAAGATTTTTCAAGAAAAAGTGGAAGCTCACCATCTTGATATGAAATTGATTGCAACTCATTATCTTTTAGAAGAGCAAAAAGTAATTTTCTTCTTTAGTGCTGATAATCGTGTTGACTTTAGAGAACTTGTTAAAGATTTAGTTTCTGTTTTCAAAATGCGTATCGAACTTAGACAAATTGGTGTGCGTGATGAATCTAGAATTACTGGTGGCTTAGGTGTTTGTGGACGACCTTATTGTTGTCATTCGGTTTCTGACAGATTGCGCCCTGTTTCAATTAGAATGGCAAAAGACCAAAATCTTTCGTTAAATTCAATGAAGATTTCGGGGCAATGTGGTCGCCTTTTGTGTTGTCTTTCTTATGAATTTGAATGTTATACAGAAGCTCGCAAAAAATTGCCAACTGAAGGAATTAGACTTTATTACGACGGAACAAATTTTAGAGTTATGGAAATAAATCCTCTTGCTGCCATGGTAAAAATGCAAGGTGACGACGGAAGGGTATTAGAAGTTGCTGCATCTCGATTTGTAAATAGAGATGGAAAATGGCGTATTTCTGAATAAAAAATAATTTAAAACAAGGCTGAGTTTAACAATAATTATTAAAATCAGCCTTGTTTTAGAATTGAAGTTATCAATTTAAGAAATTAAGCAAACTACAGTTTTTGATTCTGGTGTAAATGGTTTCTTAGAATAATCTTCGTAAAATTCAATTTTTGTAAAACCTGCTTCTTTTGCAAATTTCTCTATTTGTTCAGGAACAATAGGAAATACTTTTTGTCTTTGTAAAAGAGGAATTATTTTTTCTGAACTATTTTCTAAGAATTGATTGATTACAAATCCATCACTTTCTGTTTTTACAATTTGTTCCATTATTTTAGAACGAATACTTTCTCTTACAGGAAGTTTTACAACTTTTTCATTATTTAACATATTATAATTATATAATTGTAAAACTAGAGAACCTTCGTTGCTTAATAAAAGTTTACAATCTGTAAAAAACTTTTTCATTAAATTTTCATCGTAAAGATAGATTAATTTATCGTTAAGACAAGCAATTACATTGTAAAAATTTTTACCGAGAAAATTAGTCATCTCGATTGTAGACATTTGAAAAAAACGAATTGCCATATTTGGAAATCGGCGACGCAAATTTGCACTTTCAAGAATCTCTTTGTTTGTATCTAGACCAGTAACATCAATTCCATTTTTTGCTAAAAAACTTTCAAGGTTTCCTGTTCCACAGCCAATTCTTAAGAATTTAGATGGAACTTGATAACAAGATAGTAAATCCATAAAAAATTTTCTTTGGCTTTCGTCTGATGGATACAATTCATCGTAATATTCAATTAAATTCTTCATATTATTCATACTATTAGTATAAAGCAACTATTTTTCATTGACAACCTTTTTTTTCTAATGTAATGTTTAAACAACAAAATTTTATTTTTATAAGGGTGGTGGTTTTTATGAGTAAAGGTGTAAAAACTCTTGTAATCATTTTAGTTATTGTGGTTGCAATTTTTGGTGTTGTAAAATTCTTTGCAGGAACTTATAACACAATGGTAGGTATGGAAGAAGGCGTTTTAAGTCAATGGGCACAAGTTGAAAATCAATATCAACGACGACTTGATTTAGTTCCAAATTTGGTTGCAACAGTAAAAGGTTATGCATCACATGAATCAGAAGTATTTACTGAAGTTGCAGAAGCTCGTAGCCAAGCTGGGGGAGTAATGGAATTATCTTCTGATGTTCTTGATGACCCAGAAGCACTTGCTAGATTTCAACAGGCTCAAAATTCTTTAGGTGGAGCATTGCAAAGACTTCTTTCTGTAACAGAAAATTATCCTCAGTTGCAAGCAAATCAAAACTTTATGGCATTACAAGATGAACTTGAAGGAACTGAAAATAGAATTGCAACAGAAAGAATGCGTTTTAACGAAACAGTACAAGAATATAACAAATATATCAGAACTTTCCCAAATAATATTATTGCAAATATGAATGGTTTTGAAAAGAAAGCTTATTTTACAGCAACTGATGAAGCTAAAACTGCTCCAAAAGTTGAATTTTAATTTTTGGGATTTATGAGAATAGAAAAATTAAAGAAAAAATATTCTTTTACAGATGAAAACTTAAAAAAAATTCAAGAAGCTGTAGCAAATGCAGAAAAAAATACGGATGGAGAAATTGCTCTTGCTGTAACTCCATCTAGTAATAGTTATGCTTTTTGGGAATTGCTTTTTGCTGTAGTTATGGGTTTGATAACATCTGCATGTTTGATTCCGTTTTCCTCTAAAATAAAATCATTTTTAGATTGGCTTTATTGGGATACAAACGATTATCACTTTAGTTTTTGGTTGTTATTCACAGTTTTTATTGCTATTTTGATTTTTTATCTTTTGGCAAACATTCCATTTATTGATAGATTGATTGTGCCAAAAAAGGTAAGAAATCGCTCTGTTTACAATAAAGCGATAAGAATATTTGTTCACAGTGGAGTTTACAAAACAAAATCTAACACAGGGATTTTGTTGTTCTTTTCAATTTTTGAACGAAAAATTCAGATTATTGCAGATGATGGGATTGCAAGTAAGATTCCTCATGAAACTTGGAAAAATTTAGCAAATTCTATGGCAGAAGGTTTTAAATCAAAAAATCCTACGGAAACAATTATTAAAGCTGTTGAAGAATGTGGCGAAATTTTAGCAAAAGAATTTCCTTGTCAAAAAGAAAATCCAAATGAACTTCCAGATGGACTTGTTATCCTTGGTGGTGGCGAATGAAAAAGTTAAAATTTTTATCAATCATTTCACTTTTTTTTGTATTGGTTTCATCTGCTTTTGGGCTAGAAGTTCCAGAATTGACAAATCCGATTGTTGATAATGCAAGTTTGATTTCTGACGGAGTTGAAACTAACATAAATAATAAATTGGAAGAATTGAGTAATTCCACTGGGATTCAATTAGGGATTTTAACAATTCCAACTTTGGAAGGCGAAGTTTTAGAATCTTATTCAATGAAGGTTGTAGAAAATTGGAAATTAGGTTCTGCTGAAAAAGATACTGGCGTTTTGCTTTTAATTGCTTTAGAAGAACGCTCTATCAGAATTGAAGTTGGATATGGTCTTGAAGGCATTTTAACAGATACAAAATGTGGTTTGATTATCAGAAATGTTATTGCACCTGAATTTAGAAACGGAAATTATCAAGCTGGAATTGTAAATGCTATCGATAATATTGTTGGGCTAGTAAAAAATGATGAAAGCTTGGTTTCTAAAAAAGTTCTTTCAGAAGATTCGGGGATGGATCCAGGAGGATTTATTTTTGCAGGAATTGCTCTTTTGTACGGATTTATTTTTGTAATGGCAGTTTTGTCTTCAAGAAAAAAAGGTCCAAGAACAAGAACTGGAACTCGAGTAACACCTTATGTCCATCATGTTCCTAGAAGCTTTGGCGGTGGCGGAGGTGGATTCTCTGGTGGTGGCGGAAGTTTTGGCGGTGGCGGAGCTTCTGGCGGTTGGTAATAAACTAAAAATCTTAAAATATTTTTGAAAAGGCAGTTTCAGAGTTTATATAATTTTGAAACTGCTTTTTTATTTGCCTTTTATTATGCTTTAAAAAATCAAATAAAGATGAGAAAAGTCTATTAAAAAAATTATTGTGCGTAGTAATCTGTTCTTAAAGCGATGTCTAATTTTTCAATCAATTCTGATTTTTCTTTAGCAGAATTAAATTGAGTAGAAGGAATTAAGCAAGAACTTACTTGTCTTGCTTGTTTTCGGATATAGTCTGTGTAAATACTTCTTGATACTGTGTTTATGTGAGCTGGCATCCATGCTCGTGCATTTGCTGTGGAATAAAGTAATTCTGTGTTTAATAAATATTGTTTTGCTTTTTCTACAGCAAGTTTTGCATCTTCTGATTTTCTGTTTGCAAAAACTGCAACTGTTGCATCTGCGATTAAACTTGTTTCAAGAGGTTGTATTGAAAGTTCGAGCCTTTGTGCAACAGAAAGTTCATTAAAAAAGAAAATTGGTAAAATAGTTTTTTCTACTTTATCATTTTCTAAAACGGAATAAGCATCTTTATTTGTATAAGTTGTTACATTTGTGATAAAAGTTTTGTCATTTGACATTTTATGTAAATCGGAAAGCCCTTGTTCGATGGATAAAGGATTTTTGCTTGAATTATTCATTTTTCTTGCAAATGAAAGAGTTGCAAAAGCACCATCTGTATAATAAGCTCCCACAGAATATTTAAATTCAGTTGATTGAGAAGGCTTGCTCTTTTTTACAATAATCCAAGGATTATAACTTAAAGGCAAAAATCTTATATCAGATTTTCCAGAAAAAGATTTGATTGCTTTATAAAGTGCTGGAGGAAAATAATCAGTAGTTTTTTTGTCTACAAGAGATGTTGGAACTTCATCTAGTAACTTTGAAAGATTGTATTCTCCAGATACAGGAATTTCTGCCCACAAAAGATTGTATTTTTCTGATGATGTGAAATAAGATTTTAGTTTTTCAAAAGTATCGTATGTTAAAATTGTAACTTCAGGAATGCCTACATTTCGTGCTATTTGAGGAAGGTGTTGAGTCCATGCTTCAACATATCCTCCTTCGCTTGGTAAAACTATACTTGCAGTTCTTTTTGATAGTGTTCCAGTTTGTAACATAATTACAAGAACTGAGACTAAAACAAGAGTCGCTGCGAGAAAAGAAGAAAGAAGCACTATTACAGACATTTTATACTTCATAAAAGTAATTATAAACCGAAATATGTTAAAAGTTCAATAAAAAAAGATATACAGATTTAAAAAAAAACGATATAATGTAAATAAGTATAATATAATGTACTGAAGAAGAGATGGAGATATGGTAGTGAAATCTTTAAAGAATGTAGTTTTGTTTGTTTTATTTATATGTGTGATTAACTTCTCACTTTTTTCACAAACATCTATGGTAATTAGGCAAATTGACGAGGCGATAACTCAAAAAAATTCAGGACTGGTTTCTGAAATTTTGATAAAAAATAAAAATTCTAAATCTTACAAAGATTATGAATCACATATTTTGAAAAAAGCACGAGAACTTTTGATTACAAATGAATTAGACCTTGCTGCAGAAATTTCTCTTGCTGTAATTGATAACAATCTTGATAATTTTGATGCAGTTGCTTTGTATACTTCGATTGATACTGCAATAAAAGAGCGTGATGCAAAATTAAAAGCAGAGGAAGAACGCCGTCAAATTGAAGAAATGCGTGTAATGGCAAATAACGCAAAAGAACAAAAACAGATTAAGAAAGAATATCAGACAATTAGCAATACTTCATCTGGAGAAACAGTTTATCTCGATACCGATTATAACACACATTATCTTCCTGTTTCTTGGGGTGTAAATATTGGTATGGCAGACCTTTCATTATACATTGATACTCGTGAAGTTGTAGGTAAGTTTGGTCTTTCATCATTTGGAAATTTATTTTATCACACTGACAAAATGATTATTGGTGGTGATTATTTTGTTGATACAATGCTTTTTAACTTTGGTAGTGATGCAGAAGAAGAACAACATCTTGATTCTACATTGAAACTATCATTTGCAATGAGTCATGAAGCATTTATTCGTAATTTCTATTTTAGACTTGGATTTTTAGGTTATCTTTCAAATTATTCTGAATTAAGTTATGTTCCTACACCTTTCCTTTCTCCAACTTTAGGAATTGCGTATAGAGACATTGAAATTGGTAATGTTTTAGCTGAACTTTCTGCAGATTATTTTGTTGGTCATTTATTTTACGATAAAATGAAGTTTGCAATGGATTTTTCGCTAAACTTTTCCCTAATACTTGCCGATTTAGATAAAGCAGACATTGGAATAAATTTTGGAGTTCGAGACGCACTTTTCTCAATGGAAGAAGGGCTCCAAAACCAATTAAAGCTTATCATAAGTATTGGGGTTATCAATAATGACTAAAAAAATAGGTATTATTTTTTCTCTTTTATTATTAGTAATTTTCTTAGGTTTCTCACAGAGTTCGCTTGTTGAGCGATATTTGACTGCAGCAAATAATAGTTATTCTCAAAAAGATTATGCCAAAGCTTTTGATTATATAAACTATGTTTATGGTCAATATACATCAGAAAATGTTCCTCAGAATGTAGAAATTTTGGCAGAAACAATTTATTACGATTATCTTCAAGAAATTAGAGAAAAAAAAGATACTGATGCCTTTGCAAAAGTAAAAGAAAAATTGCTTGAATATCCTACTTTGTCATCAGAAAGAGTAAATCGTTTGGTTCGTACTTTGAATACAATGGAAACTCAAGATCAACAATGGGGACCTTCTGTTACTAATAGTAATTTTACATCAAAGGAAGCTGCTGAGTATCAAGTAAAATTAGCAAAAGCACAAGCTCAGTTAGAAGCTGTTGAAAAAGCACTTGCAGAAGCAAAACAGAATAATCAAAAAGAAAAAGCTGAAGCGCTTTTAAAAGAACAAGAACTTTTAGAAAAAGAAAGAAATATTTATTCTGATGCTATCATAAAAAGCAATCAAACAATGAAATCTAACACGATTATGATTGCACTTATTGCTCTTTGTCTTGTTGGAATTATCATTGGTGGTATTGTTGTAATTGTTTCTGTTACAAAAAAATCAGAAGAAGCTGTACAAAGACAGCAAGAACAATTTGAAGCAACTTTGCAAATGGTAGCTCAACTTACTCGCAACCAAAAAGAAGCTGTTCATATTGCACAGATTGCAGATGTATACAATTCTGAATTTGGAGAATCTTCTCCGAGAGTTACTGCATCTTTGCCTGATGTAGAACTTACAGAAGATGAACATCAAGAACTTAAAAAACTTGCTGCAAAATGCAAAGAAGTTGGTGCAAAAATTGATTTATATACATCTCGAAAAAACAATTCAAAGAATGTTTCTGAAATGGTATTCAAAATTGCAAACAGTTTGGAATTAAATTCTTATGAATCAATGTTGTATTTCTGTGCCGCAATGGTTTATGATATTGGATTTTTGTCTGTTAATTCAGCATTGCTTACAAGTGAACATCTTACAGATGAAGAAAAATATGAGATTCGAAATCATGTTCAGCTTGGTGTAAACAAGTTAGATTTCGTGCCAGAAAAATACAAGAGTGTTTTCTTGGATGCAATTTTGATGCATCACGAAAATATGGATGGAACTGGATATCCTGCAGGTATTCAAGGAGATAAAATTCCTCTTATTGCAAGAATCATTCATGTTGTTGAAAGTTTTATAGCTTTGATTTCAAGAAGAAATTATCATGGAATTTTTGATAAAGAAGCTGCAATCAAAGAATTACGAAAACGAACAAATTTTTATGATCAAAAAATTGTTGATGTGTTGGATTCTTTAGTTTAATTGAATTTTTCAAGGTCAGATTTTCTTGTTAGAATCTGACCTTTTTTTTGTTTTAAATTTGTTTCAAATTGAAGGTCGTTTTATAATGATTTTAAAAGTTCTGGAATTTCAAATATTGAACGAATTGTTTTAACTTTTCCACTTGTTAAAAATGGATGGTCTTGAAATTCTAAATTTCTATCAACAAGAATTGCATTTCCGCCAATGTTCATAAATCCTGCTACATATTTTGGATGGTCGTCAAAAAATAAGGTTTCTTCTAAAGTAAAATTTTCTTTTTCTAAAATTGAAAAATATGCTTGAGAATGAGGTTTGCCTTTTAAGTTGTTTTCTAAAATTCCGTAGATATTTGTAAAACAGTCTTGTATGTTATAAAACTCTAAAACTCTTTGTGCATGGAATTTTGGTCCATTTGTTAAAATTGCTTTGGGTAAATCTATCGAAGTTAAAAGTTCGCGTAATCCTTGAATTTGTGGTAATTCATTTATTTCTTCTTCTGGATGAAC
>JAEIGA010007871.1_pt1 | contig 16167 bp, 13 predicted proteins | sample 9270691 | NCBI WGS metagenome assembly JAEIGA01 (sample SAMN17057246, study PRJNA624740) | gut metagenome | biome: biome; isolation source: fecal sample | host: Bos grunniens | place: China: Xizang | collected 2019
AAAATCAGGAATACCACTATTTAATAAAGTTCAATTAGCAATTGATGAGTTAGTATTAGTAATTAGAGAAAATATTACGGGAATCAGAGTAATTAAAGCTTTATCCAAAGAAGAACATGAAAAAGAAAGATTTAAAAAAGTTAATAGTAAAGTTATTGATTATGAATTAAAATCAGGTTCTACAATGGCAAGATTAAGTCCAATGGTAAATATTATTTTAAATGTTGGATTAGTTATTGTGATAATAGTAGGTGCATATCGTGTTAATAATGGTAATTTATTAGCTGGTAAAGTTTTAGCTTTTACAACATATTTCACGATTATTCTTAATGCGATGTTATCCATTACAAGAATTTTTATGATTTATTCGAAAGCAGCCGCATCAGCTACTCGTATAGATTATATTATGAATTTTAATGATGAATTACCGGTTTATTCTGAATTACCTGTTTATGATTCACCTTATCATATTGAATTTAAGAATGTATGTTTTTCTTACAATAAAAAAGAAAATAATTTAAATAATATTAATTTTGCTATAAAAAAGGGTGAAAGTTTAGGTATTATAGGAGCAACGGGTTCTGGTAAAACAACTATTATTCAACTTCTAATGCGACTATATGATGTAGATAAAGGTGAAATTTTAATAAATGGTCAGAATATAAAAAGTTACGAAAAAGATGAACTTAATAAAATGTTTGGGGTTGCTCTTCAAAATGATGCAGTTTTTTCCCAAAGTATTAAAGATAATATTTGTTTTGAAAGAGAATATAGTTTAGAAGAAGTTAAGTGGGCAGCAAAAGTTGCACAAGCTGAGTATATTGAACAGTTACCTGAAAAATATGATACTTTTGTATCTTCTAAAGGAACGAATATTTCTGGGGGACAACGTCAAAGATTATTTATAGCAAGAGCTGTAATATCAAAACCAGATATTTTAATTTTAGATGATGCATCAAGTGCCTTAGATTATAAAACAGATGCTTTGTTAAGACAAGCACTTAATGAAAATTTAAAAGATTCTACTAAAATTATTGTTACCCAAAGAATTAGTTCTATTAAGAATTGTGAACATATTTTAGTAATTGATGATGGAAATCCTGTTGCTTATGGTGTTCACGAGGAATTATTAAAGAGTGTTGATATCTATAAAGAGATCTATGCTTCTCAAATGGGAGGTGAAGATAATGAATTATAGAGGAAATACTAAAATGAATAGTAGTAGAACTTTCTCAAAACCTAAGAATACAAAATATGCTTTAAAAAGAATCGCTGACTATATGTTTAAATTTAAATGGTGGTTGATTTTAGCTTTTATTTTAACTATTCTTAGTAATAGTTTTAGTTTACTAGGACCACTACTATCAGGTTATGCTATTGGAGCAATTGAACTAGGTTTAGGAAAAGTTAATTTTGATGAAATGTATAAATACGCAATTTTGTTAATTATTTTTTATATTTTATCTGCGATATTTTCATATATTTTATCTATTTTAATGATGCATATTAGTAAGAAGATAGTTTTTAAATTAAGAGAAGATGCATTTAGAAAAATTTTAATGTTACCGGTATCTTATTTTGATACTAATCTAACTGGGGATATTATTAGTAAAATGTCTTATGATATTGATACAATTAATACTTCTTTATCAACAGATTTAATTCATATTTCAACAAGTATTATTACGGTTATTGGTTCATTTATTAGTATGATATTTATTTCACCGCTATTAGTGTTAGTATTTGTAGTGACAATTCCAATTTCATTATTATTTACGCGATATATGATCCGTAAAACTAGTACGTTATTTAGAAAACGCTCCTATGAACTAGGGGAGTTAAATGGTTTTGTGGAAGAAAAATTCACAGGAATTAAGAGTATTAAAGCTTATGGAATTGATGAAGAAATTAAGGATAAATTTGATAAGCAAAATAAAGAAGCAACAAGAGCATCTTATTTAGCAGAATATTATAGTTCATCAACAGGTCCTGGGGTTAATTTTATTAATAATCTATCTCTTTCACTAATTTGTATTTTTGGTTCATTGTTATTTATAAAAGGTAATTTTACTCTTCAACAAATGTCATCGTTCGTATTATATTCAAGAAAATTCTCAGGTCCTATCAATGAAGTTGCTAATATATTTACCGATTTACAATCAGCATTAGCTGCAGGAGAAAGAGTGTTTACATTGATTGATGAAACTCCAGAAGCGTTGGACAGAAGTGATGTTGTAGAATTAGAAAAAGTCGATGGTTTAATAGAATTTAAAAATGTTGATTTTAGCTATGTAGTTAATAAACCAATTATTAAAAATTTAAACTTTGAAGCAAGACCAGGCCAAGTTATTGCGATTGTAGGACCAACAGGAGCAGGAAAAACAACTATTGTTAATTTATTAATGCGTTTTTATGATATCCAAAAAGGTACAATATTACTTGATAATGTAGATATTTATGATATTAAACGTAAAGATTTACGACTTGCTTATACGATGGTATTACAAGATACTTGGTTATTTGAAGGAACAGTATTTGATAATTTAGCTTATGGTAAGAAGGATGCTACACTTGAAGAAGTAATAGAAGCAGCTAAGCTTGCTAATATTCATGGGTTTATAAAACGACTTCCAAATGGTTATGATACTATTCTTTCAGATAATGGAATTAATATCTCTAAAGGACAAAAACAATTACTTACTATAGCTAGAGCAATGTTATTAGATGCGAAAATGTTAATTTTAGATGAAGCAACATCTAATGTTGATACAAGAACGGAAATTAAGATTCAAGAAGCAATGAAAAATTTAATGAAAGATAAAACATGTTTTATTATAGCCCACAGATTATCAACAATTAGAAATGCTGATTTAATTTTAGTAGTAAAAGATGGTAATATTATAGAACAAGGTAATCATAATGAATTACTTAAAAAACAAGGTTTTTATTATGAATTATTTAATGCCCAATTTAAATAGTTATGAAACTGCTTAACTTTTTGTTAAGTAGTTTTTATTTTTATCATATATTTCAAGAAATTGGTAAAAATAAATTTGAGGTGAATAATTAATTATGAGTATAAAAAAAGTAGAAGATAGAATCGATACGAAAGTATCAATCGATACGAAAGTATCAATCGATACGAAAGTATCGATTGTAATAGGTGGTTCAAGTGGAATAGGAGCAAGTATAGTAGATTTACTTGTTACTAAAGGATATTTAGTTCATCAAATATCAAGACATGAAAATCTTAATCCAAAAGTTTTAAATCATGTGTGTGATGTAACTAATATCGAAGCTTTGAAAAAAACAATTTCAGATATTAGTAAAACTGAAAAGAAAATTGACGCATTAATTTATAGTGCAGGTTGTAGTATGGCTGTACCTTTAGAATACACTAAGAAAAGTTCTTATCAGTATTTGTTTGAAGTTAATTTCTTTAGTATTGTAGAAAGTATTAAAAGTGTAGTAGCTAATATGAAACAAAATAAAAGTGGTCGAATTATTATTATTAGTTCTCTTGGTTCGAATATTCCAATTGCTTATGATACTTTCTATTCAGCAAGTAAAGCAGCTGTTGATACTTTAGCTTTTACATCAAATTTAGAACTTAATGATAAAAATATTTATGTAACTAGTGTTTTACCAGGTGGTACTAAAACTTTCTTTACTTATAAACGAAAAGTTGATAATTATCATCATGAATATCCAACATTAATGAGAGCAGTTAAAAGATTAGAAAAGATGGAACAAAGTGGTTCCCGTGCTGAAACAGTTGCCAAATGTGTTTATAAGCAGTTAAAAAAAGATAAACCTAAGATACTTGTGGTAGTAGGTTTAAAGAATAAAATATTCTATTGGTTTTCAAAAATTATGCCTAAAAAAATACTTTTTATGATTGTCAAAAAAGCATTTATTTTAGAGTAATTTAAGTTTTCAAAATAGTTGTTAAAAAGGAGAAATTATGATAAAATTAGAAATACTAAGAGGTGATATTTTGAAAAAATTAATTGCTTTAATAATAATATTAACATCCTTATTTGGAGGATTATTTATATATCAAAAAATGACTTATGGTGATAACAGTGATGTTTATTTGACAATCACTTTTGATATTGAGGGCGAAAAAATAACAAAAGAAGTATTAAGAGGAGAAAGTGTTGAAGCACCTGTTGTTCCTCCAAAAGAAGGTTATACTTTTGTAGGTTGGGATAATAATACTAGTTTTGATTTATTAACAAAAGATCAAACATATAAAGCAATCTATGAAATTAATCAATATACTATTAGTTTTAATACTAAATGTGATTATGTAGTAGAAGATATTAAATATAATTATAATGAACCAATTGAAAGTTTTGTAACACCAGTTAGAAATGGATATGAATTTGTTGGTTGGTATTATCAAGGAGTTTTATTTGAAAAAACGAATATGCCTGCATATGATGTAGAACTTGATGCTGTTTGGTATTCAACTATAACTTTTAGTGAAGTTGATGGTATTAAGTTTGAACCATTAAAAGGAATTGCTGGAGAAAATATTAGTGCTCCAATAATTAAAGAAGAGGATAAACGTCCTGGACAAACGATTGTTTGGTATAAAGATCATTTATATCAAGAACTTTATACTTTTAATAGAATGCCGGAAGATAATATTATTTTATATGGTCGTTTTGAAGATATCAAAGTTGTTGATCCTGGTTTCTTGGATGATTTAATTAACAATGAATTATCTAATATAATTAGTAATTATGATCAACTAGTTGATTATTTGGAATATTTAGTGTATCACAGGATTACTGCTCCAACTGCGATAGTTATCGAATATGATATTGATAATACCCAAGCTGTTCTTAACAAAGCTTTCAATGATATTAATTTGGATACTTATATTAGATATTCAGGTTCAAGAAAAGGTAATGTGTATACGATTTATTTAGAGTTTGAAGAAGAAGCGACTCAAAAAGCTTCACTTACTAATTTATATCAACAATTAGAAAGTGTCGAAAATTTTGAAAAGTCTAATCGTCCTGCGACATTTAATGATTTTGCTATTGACAAACTTACTAAATCTTATAAAGTTACAAATTCAGAACAACTATATTATTTAGTTGAAAGAGGATATAAACCAGAATTTCAAAATAATGCGGATAGTATTAGTAATGTTAGAAAACTTTATGAAGAAGCTCGATATATTTTAAGAAATATTATTGATGATGATATGACAGAATATGAAAAAGTACATGCGATATATGATTGGTTAGTATTAAATGTTACTTATGATAAGCGTTTAAAAGATTATGTGATAGGTGATATTGCTGATGTTCGTAAGTATCGTGGTTTCTATTTAGAAGGTGTATTTTTAGATAAACGAGCAGTATGTGATGGAATTTCAAAAGCTTTTGTTTTGATGTGCCGTATTGAAGGAATTGAAGCAATTAGAGTACAAGGTGTAGCTGTAGATGGTTCATATAGTCATGCTTGGAACAAAGTACGTATTGATAATATGTGGTATATTGTTGATGCGACAAGTGGTGGAGTAATTGTCGAAAATTTTGAATTAATGAGTCATAAATATCTATTTACTAATGAAGATTTCTTTGGTAGTATGTTTGTTGCTACTACATATACAGATGTTATTGCGTATGGGGAATATAACATTTATGAAGAAATGTACTTTATGTATGATGGTTATAAATATGATTTTAATATTACATCTCAAAATGAATTAAATATGATTATTAAATGGTATACTTCAAATTTCTATGAAAATATGACCATTGATATGTGTATTGCTTTTGATTTTGGAGATTCAATAGCAGATGAATTAAAAATAGCGATGAGTGATACTAATTTAAATTATTTGATACCTGTTGTATCTGATAATAATATTTTAATAATTAAAGAATTTAAATTGAAATAAATTATTAAGGGAATAATATTTTATTCCCTTTTTGTTGCATTTTTATCCAATTTTTTATAAAAATATGATAAAATTTAAATGGTGAAAAAATTTATGAATAATAAAGTAACAAAAAAATATTTTATAACCGGCATGACATGTAGTGCATGTAGTGCTTTTATAAATAAAACTGTAAATAAAATAGATGGTGTTAATAGCTGTATGGTCAGTTTAGTTACTAATACGATGGTTGTTGAATATGATGAAAAATTATGTAATGACAATATAATTATTAGTAAAGTTATAGAAATTGGATATGGAGCATCATTAACTAAAAAAGAAGAAAAAGATAAAGTAGTTAATACTAAAAAAACTAAATTAATAGCCTCAATTATTATTTTAGTTTTCTTAATGTATGTATCAATGGGGCATATGTTTCATTTACCAATCCCTAATTTTTTACATCATCCAAATAGTGATAATTTATCAAGTAGCTTTTATTTGGGATTAATTCAGTTGATTTTAGTGATTCCTATTATTGTTTTAAATTTTGGATATTTTGTGAGAGGATTTAAACATTTAATAAAAAAGAATCCTAATATGGATTCTCTTATCGCAATAGGTTCTCTTGCTAGTTTAATTTATGGTATTGTGACAATCATTGAATCATTAAATGGTTGGATTAACAATGATTTAACTGTTGTTTCTAGAACTTATGAACAATATTATTTTGAATCTGCGGGATCAATTTTAACTTTTGTTTCAATTGGTAAATATTTTGAAAGTTTATCTAAAAAGAAAACAACGGATGCGATTACCAAATTAATTGATTTAACACCTAATGAAGTATTTGTGAAAAAAGAACAAGAATTTATTTTAACAAATATTGAAAATGTCAAAGTTAATGATTTAATAATGATTAAACCAGGTATGCAAGTACCACTTGATGGAACAATAATTGAAGGGGAAACAAGTATAAATGCTTCAAGCCTAACAGGGGAAAGTATTCCGTTATATAAAAAAGTAAATGATACTGTTTTAGCTGGAACAACAAATGTATCTGGTACTATCATTATTAGGGTTAATAATTTATATGAGGATACTTCAATTTCTAAAATTATTAAACTAGTTGAAGAAGCAAGTAATTCTAAAATGCCAATTTCTAGAATTGTTGATAAGGTTGCTGGAATATTTGTGCCAGTAGTAATGATGATAGCTTTAATAACAGCTTTAACTTGGGCGTTTATTGATACTGGTAGTATTTTCGATCATGCTATTGCTGTAATGGTAATATCATGTCCATGTGCTTTAGGACTAGCTACGCCTATTGGAATAATGGTGGCATCAGGTACTGCTGCGAGTCATGGGATTTTAATTAGAAATAGTGCAAGCCTTGAAATTTTAAAAGACGTTAAAACGGTTGTTTTTGATAAAACAGGAACTTTAACTAAAGGTGTTATGCAAGTAAAAGAAGTAATTAATTACTCAGATTATCAGGAATTAATTAATATTACATATGCTATTGAAAAAAATAGTTCACATCCTCTAGCAAGTAGTGTCTGTGAAAAATTTAATAATAAAGTTACTAGTGATTTAGTATTTGATAAAATTACTGAACGACCTGGACTTGGAATGATTGCTTATTTAGATAGTGATATTTATTATGTTGGTAATTCGAAGTTATTAATTGATAATAATGTTAAGGTAGATACTGATTCACTTGATTATACAAAAATATTAATAGCTAAAAATAATGAATTACTAGGTATTATAACTTTTGAAGATGAAGTTAAAGTTCAAAGTAAAGAATTAATTAAAACATTAAAATCAATGAATTTAAAAACCGTTTTATTAAGTGGAGATAACAAAAAAGTTGCTGAAAAACTAGCAACAAAATTAGAAATGGATGAATGCTTTGCTGAAGCATTACCAAGTGAGAAAAAAGATGTTATTGAAAACCTTAAAAAAGATGGTAAAGTATTAATGGTTGGAGATGGTATTAATGATGCTGTTGCATTAACTGCAGCTGATATTGGAATTGCGATTGGTGATGGAACTGATATTGCGATTGACAGTGCCGATATAGTAATTATTGGACAGGACTTAATACATATTGTGGAAGCTATTAATTTAAGTAAAAAAACCATTGATATTATTAAAATGAATTTATTCTGGGCATTTTTCTATAATGCAATTTGTATTCCGATTGCATCTGGAATATTCGTTAAATGGGGTGTATCGATTACCCCAATGTTAGGATCTTTAATGATGAGTTTAAGTTCAATATGTGTGGTATTAAATTCATTAAGACTAAAGAATATAAAAACAATAAAAGATAATACTAAAGAAAAGGAGACAAAAATAATGAACAAAGTATTAGTAATTGAAGGTATGATGTGTAAACATTGCCAAAAACGTGTAGAAGATGCATTAACAAAAGTAGAAGGAGTAACTGAAGTAGTTATTGATTTAGAAGCTAAAACTGCAACTGTTACTACAAATGAAAGTGTAACTTGTGATGTATTAACAAAAGCAGTAGTAGATGCGGGATACGAAGTAGTAAGTGTTGAATAAAATTTTGGTAAACTAAATGATGAAAAAACTATTTTTATTAATTATGATTTTCTTAATGTTATTCATGAGTAGTTGTACTAATAACAATGAAAGTGGGAATAATAACGAAGGAGAAAATAATAATCAAGAAGAAAATAATAACAACAATAATGAAGAAGAAAATAATAATCAAGAGGAAAATGGAGGTAGTGAAGAAATGAATGAACCAATTATTATTATTATAACTTTAGAAGATGATAGACAAATAAAGGTAGAATTATATCCTGATGTTGCTCCTATTACAGTAGCTAACTTTTTAAAATTAGTAGATCAAAAATTCTTTGATGGAGTATGTTTCCACCGTGTAATTCCTGGGTTTATGATTCAAACTGGAGGATATTATTTAGATGAATATACATTAAATGAAAAGCCAGAAGTTGAATCTATCAAAGGGGAATTTGCAAGTAATGGTGTTGAAAATGATTTATTACATACTTTAGGAGTTATTTCAATGGCTCGTACAAATGATAAAAACTCAGCTTCATCTCAATTCTTTATTTGTTCAGCTGATGCTCCACATTTAGATGGTGAATATGCAGCATTTGGTAAAGTAACTGATGAAGAAAGTCTAAAAGTTGTTTTAGAAATTAGTGTTGTTCCAACAATGAATATTGGTTATGGATTCACTGATTTCCCACAATTCCCAGTAGTAATTAAATCTATTCGTCGTGGTGAATAACAATAAAAAATAAATTATAAAAAAGAGGTGAAGAAAATGATTAATTTCGAATATTACTCTCCTACGAAAGTTTATTTCGGTAAAAATCGAGAAAAAGAAGTAGGTTCTATAATTAAAAAATTAAAATGTCAAAAAGTATTATTACATTATGGTAAATCTTCAATTAAAGAATTAGGATTATATGATTTAATTGTAAAAAGCTTGAACAAAGAAAAAATTGAATTTGTGGAACTTTCTGGTGTTGAACCAAATCCGAAAATTGATTTAGTTCGTCAAGGTGTTGAACTTTGTAAAAAAGAAAAAGTAGATTTTATCTTAGCTGTTGGTGGTGGATCAGTAATTGACTCTGCTAAACTAATTGGGGTTGCTTCTAAATCAAAAGAAGATGCTTGGGAATTCAGTTTAGGTAATGCTAAACCTAAGAGTACGATTCCAGTAGGAGTTATTTTAACGATTGCTGCGGCAGGATCTGAACTTAGTAGTTCATGTGTTATTACTAACCCAGTTGGTAAATGGAAAAGAGGTTTTAATAGCGATGTAATTCGTCCAGTATTTGCGATTATGAATCCAGAAATTACTTATAGTGTTTCTAAACGTCAAACTGGTTGTGGTATTGTTGATATTATGATGCATACAATGGAAAGATATTTTAATGATACACCAGATAATGATTTAGCAAGTGGACTATCAGAAGGTTTATTAAAAGCAGTTATGAAAGCTGGTACAATGGCTATTAAAACGCCTGATCATTATGCTTCACGTGCAACACTAATGATGGCATCAAGTTTTTCACATAATGGAATAACTAGTGTTGGTGTTAAGTATTATTTTACTGTCCACAAGTTAGAACATGAATTAAGTGGTATGTATGATAAAGTTGCTCATGCTGAAGGGTTGTCAATTCTATTCCCCGCTTGGGCTAAATATATAGTTAAAAATAATACTCCATTATTTGCTAAATTTGCATATAATGTATTAGGAATATCTACAAATTTAAGCCATGAACAAGCTGCTGCAGTAGGAATTAATCGTATTGAAAAATACTTTGAAAGTATTGGAATGCCAACTCGTTTATCTCAACTTGGCATTTCTTCAAAACATTTTGAAGATATGGCAATGAAAGCTACCAAAAATAATACTGTACCAGTTGATGGACTTAAAAAATTATATGCTGAAGATATTATTGAAATATTTAAATTAGCATTATAGAAATTGAAAAGTATGTAACAATTATGTTACATACTTTATTTTTTTATAAAATAAACTTAAAAGCTCTGACTACTTCAAAATAATCATCAGTACTAAAAGTTACAGTGTCAGTACCTACTAATGTACATCCAGGATAGAAAGAAGCCTTATAAGCATCATTAAATTTTTTATATTTTATTTCAACATCGAAATGTTTAGGAAGGGGAACTAAGCATTTCTTTAATTCTCCTTTTAGAGCTGTTTCAACTCCATTTTTTATTTCGGCATTAGTAATATTAGGATGTTTACTAATTACTGCTCCATGAATTCCTTCTTTAGTTGCTACTGTTGTAATATTGGGATTAGCCTCTTTAACAATTTCATTTAATTTTTGATCTCCACTTAAGAAAGCAATTGGTACTCCTAAGTAACTAGCATATAAAGCATTTATGTAGAATTCACTTGTTAAAATACCATTAATCTTTACGTGTACATTACTTAAATTCATTGTATGAGATAGTGGGTTACCATCAGAATTAGCTGGGCTATGGTATCCAATAAATATTACCGCATCAAAAGTTTCGTCTAGTCCTGCCATCATACTACAAGGATTACCTTGCCAACCGCGATGTAGTTTAACATATTCAGGTAAATCTTTTAAAATTAGATTTCTAGCTGAATCGTGAGCATCTTTAATAAGGATTTCGGTTGCTCCTGCATTTTTAGCTCCTTCACATGCTTTAATAACTTCATCAGTCATTTGTTTTCTAAAATAGTTGTATTCAGGGCTTTTTAAATCAGTTTCATCCCAAGTTAAAATGTTATTTACTCCTTCAATATCCGCACTAATAAATACTTTCATAAATTTCTCCTATTAATTCTTTAAGCTATTTAGTGGAGCTGGTATTTGTCCACCGCGATTAATGAAAGTGTTAGGTTTTAATTTAGAAATAGGCATAACTGGTCCGTATCCTAAAAGACCTCCGAAGTTTAATCTTTCATTATCTTTTTTACCAATAGCTGGAATAACTCTAACAGCAGTTGTTTTATTATTAATCATTCCAATTGCTGCCTCATCCGCAATTAAAGCTGATAAAACTTCAGCTGTTGTATCTCCAGGTACAACAATCATATCAAGTCCTACTGAACATACGGCAGTCATAGCTTCTAATTTTTCAATAGTTAATGATCCAGCTTCTGCAGCGGCAATCATCCCTGCATCTTCACTTACTGGAATAAAGGCACCACTTAGTCCACCAACTCTACTTGATGCCATAACTCCGCCTTTTTTAACAGCGTCATTTAGCATAGCAAGACAAGCAGTAGTACCACAAGCACCACATTGTTCTAATCCAATTTCTTCTAGGATATGAGCAACTGAGTCACCTACAGCAGGAGTAGGAGCTAGCGATAAGTCAACAATTCCAAATGGTTTATTAAGCATTTTTGATGCTTCAACACCAACAAGTTGACCCATTCTTGTAACTTTGAAAGCTGTCTTTTTAATAATTTCAGCAATTTCAGCAATACTTGCATCTTTTGGGGCATTTGCGATAGCAGCACGAACAACTCCAGGACCAGATACTCCAACATTAATAACAGCATCTGCTTCTCCAACACCGTGGAAAGCTCCTGCCATAAATGGATTATCTTCTACCGCATTACAGAAGACAACAAGTTTAGATGCCGCCATACAGTCGTTATCTTTAGTAAGCATTGCTGCTTCTCTAATTTTTTGACCCATCATTTTTACCGCATCTAAATTAATACCTGCGCGAGTTGACCCGATATTAACAGAAGAACATAGTCTGTTAGTATTTGCTAAAGCTTCTGGAATTGAGTTAATTAATTCTAAATCTCCAGGTGCAAATCCTTTTCCAACTAATGCTGAATATCCACCAATAAAGTCAATTCCTATATCGGTTGCTACTTTATCAAGGGTTTTTGCATATAATACAGGATCACCCCCACTAACACCAACAAGCATTGCGATAGGAGTTACAGCAACTCTTTTATTGATAATGGGAATACCATATTTTTTAGAGATGGAATTACCTACAGCAACTAAGTCTTTAGCGTAATTATAAATTTTATTATAAACTTTTTCACAAGATTTATGAATGTCTGTGTCCATACAATCAATTAAAGAAATACCCATTGTTATTGTTCTAACATCTAGGTTTTGTTCTTCAATCATTTTGATGGTTTCCATTATTTCACGATTATTGTACATAATATCACCTAAATCTTATGCATTAGATTAAAAATATCTTCATGCATAACATGAATTTCTAATCCTTTTTCTTTACCTAAAGCAGTTAATTCATCAACAAAATCATTAAAATCAATAGTTAATTTATCAATGTTGATAAACATGAACATCGCAAAATATTCATTAATAACTGTTTGAGAAACATCTATGACGTTAGCTTGATATTCAGAGCATTTGCTAGCTACATTTGCTAGAATACCAACTGTGTCTTTACCTACAACTGATAGTACTGCATTCATATAAATTACCTCCTAAAATTTAAATGTCAAAATGAATTTGTGTTAATTATATCACAGATAAAAATTTTTTAGGTAAATAATATTATAAATATTATCTAAAAGCTATTATTTTGACAACAAAGGATAAAAATGTTAAAATTAATAGCAATAATTATCAAGGAGATAGTATGAACCGAAGAGAACTAATTTTAAAAATTTCTTTATCAGGAATGTTTATCGCATTAGGACTTATATTACCTTTTTTAACAGGTGGGATACCTGAAGTAGGTTCAATGCTTTGTCCTATGCATATTCCAGTATTAATTTGTGGTTTTATTTGTGGTTGGAAATATGGTTTAGTAGTAGGTTTTATTATACCACTTTTAAGAAGTTTTATTTTTACTGCACCATCATTATATCCTGCAGCATTATCAATGGCGTTTGAACTTGCCACTTATGGATTTATAGCAGGGTTATTATTTGATAAATTAAATAAACGTAATTTATTAACAAACTATTTAATTTTAATATCCGCAATGTTAGCTGGTAGAATTATTTGGGGATTAATACGTTTTATTTTATCTTTAATTGATGGTACATTGAATTTTTCTTTGAAGATTTTTGTAAGTGGAGCATTTGTAAGTGCTTGGCCAGGAATTTTATTACAATTAATTTTAATTCCGGTTTTGATAGTAGCAATTGATAAAGCAGGATTATTGAAGATAATAAAAAAACATAATTAAGTTTCAAAAAAAGAAGAGGTCCAAAAGCGAATAGAATCGTTTGGACCTCTATTTTATTATATTAAATTCTTTTCTAGTAAATAATAATAGTTTTCATACATAAATGCTTTTCCCACATTTTTAAAACCTAATTTTTGATAAGTTTTATTAGCAGGAATATTATCACATTGACAAGATAAGTGAATAGCATTGAAACCTTTCTTTTTACAAACAGGGAAAATGGATTCCACCATATCTAAAGCTAAACCTTTTCCTTGATGTTTTTTTCTGATTACGATACGCGCAATCTCACAAGATTTTTCTGTATATTGCCACTCATCATATTCATCCATTTCATTAATAGGAACAATACTAATAGCACCTATTATTTCATCATTATCTGTATAAACAAATAAATTATTAGTTTTAAAATCTTCATCTATTTCGTAGATAGTTGGATATTCATCATTCCAAACACAATACTTTTCTTTTTTAGCTTCGTTATATAAGTTTAAAATAATATTTTTTTCGTTTTCTTCTGCAAGTCTTAAATTCATAATTTGCTCCATTAATGAGTGTTTTGAATATATTATACTATGAAATATTAAAAATACAAATAAAAAACCTTTGTAAATTACAAAGGTTATTTTTTATTATTATGCTTTATTAGCTTTTCTTTTTTGAATAAAGAAAAGAACATTATAAAATCCCAAAATATAAATAATAAATAATCCAACTACAATTAATGGATAAAACACTTTATGACCATTTACTAAATTGTAGAAAATATCATAAGGTGTACCATCACCTCTCATTAAGAACATATAATTATAATCAATTAAATGATTAACAATATAAGCTGTAACGCAGAAACCTAACAAAATAGTAAATGTTATCCATATGTTTTTCTTTTTCATACTTATTAGACCACTAATAGCTATATACAAGGAACAAAAACCAGATATGCTATGAGTAATACCAGAAATTACATTGTCAAATGATAATACTGGATAAGTTCCATAGTTGTTACCTGCACCATATGTACCTAGGACTGCTCCTAAAATACCAAAAATTAAAACGAAATCTAAAGAAGCTTCTTTAATTCGTCCTTTTGAAAAAGCAGCTAGGGGAATAGTAATTAACTGAATACTACATAAAAATAGTGGTAATTCATATAAACAAGTTGATATATTTTGATTTCTAAAACACATTATAATAATTTTAAATATTTCAAAACTATCAATTAATAAAGCACTCCAAATTAGTACTTTGTTTTTTGTTTTAAATTCTTTATCCTTATTTTTTTGACCTAAAAAAATTGCTAGAGTTGTCATTATAATCATCAAGATTGAAACAAAAAGAAGATGTTGCCAGGACATAAATCCTTCGGCAGGACGTTGGTAACCGCCAAACCCAAAAAATTCTTTCATAAAAAATCTCCTATATAATTTATCCATGGGAATTATACATTAATTGTCGAAAAAAGTCAAATGAAAGTTATTTGTTGTGATAAAAAAACGTGTACTAAATAGTACACGAATTTAAATTATTTTATATTATTCCAATCATCTTTTCTAATCATGTAAACAAATAAGTTTTCTTCTCCATCATAATACTCTTTTGCTCTTTTCATACCTAGTGATGCGGCAGTAGAAAAAGAAGCAATATTAGTAGTGTTCATATAAGAATATAAACACTCATAATTGGTATTATTAAATCCCCAATCTCTAACAGCTATTCCGGCTTCTTTAGCATAACCTTTTTTCCAATGTTTTTTATTAATATGATAGCCAATTTCTGGTAATAATTCATTGTCAATATTTTGTAAAGTTATTCCACAATCTCCAATGAATTCGCCAGTTTCTTTTAAAACAATGGCCCATAGACCAAAACCATATTGTTTATAATTATTAATACTCCATTCTAACCAACGAATAGTTCCTTTTTCATCATATGGTTTAGGATAATGTTTCATTGTTTCAGGATCACTTAATATTTCATATAAATCATTAAAATCATCCATTTGATATTCTCTTAAAAGAAGACGTTTAGTTTCGATAATCATATTATCCTCCATTTAAATTATCACTATTAATAAAAATTTTAAAAGTAAAAGACCCATTAAATAATAAAAATTATATTGTTTATACAATTCCCATGCAAATTTCAACAACTAACGCAACAATAACTACTAATGCTGAGATTATAAATCCATGAATCATAGGGCGTATTCCCGCTTTTTTCATATCTGAAAATGATGTATTTGTTCCAATAGCAGCTAGTGCTGATACCATAAGAAATTTACTTACACTTTTAGTTCCAGTTACAACAACTTCTGGAATTGGTAATACAGATCTTATAATAGACATTGCTAGAAAACCAAGAATAAACCATGGGAAGATTTTAGATATTTTAAAATTTGTTTTTAATTCATTCTCTAGTTGACCATTTCCCACTGATTCTTTTTTCTTAATTCTAAGTTGAATAAAAGCAAAAGTGATAACAGTAGGGATAATAGCAAGAGTTCTTGTAAGTTTTACCATGGTTGCAAAATCACCAGCTGCTTCTGAAAA
>JAEIGA010007872.1_pt1 | contig 16166 bp, 14 predicted proteins | sample 9270691 | NCBI WGS metagenome assembly JAEIGA01 (sample SAMN17057246, study PRJNA624740) | gut metagenome | biome: biome; isolation source: fecal sample | host: Bos grunniens | place: China: Xizang | collected 2019
AGAGGGTGTTCCAATTCGACATTGCGCCATTCCACAAGCCGGGGAGCTCCTGTGCCAACAGCGTGCGACCACTCTTCGACTTATTCGAGATGAAGCCCGTTGCGGGATCGGTAAAGAGCCTGAAGTCGTACTTATCGCCCTTATAGTTGCGGGTGGCACAGACCAAATCCACAGGGTTGAAGTGGGTAGCCTCGGCCATCAACGCCTTCTGCTCGGGGGCAATCTGCGACGACTCGGCAATCTGGAGTGCCACGGTGCCATCGGCCGACTCTGCCCAGAAGGGACCACCACCGGGCTCGCCCTCATTGCGCACCATACCGCACACCCTCAAAGGACGGTCGAGAATCCTGCGGAGAGCCTCCTGCAAGGCCGCACCCTCAAGGTTGCGCACCCTCTCCGAAAGTACCACACAGAGCTCCTTCTCCACGAAGTTGCTCACCTCCTCGAGGTTGGCACTACCCTGCTCCATCTGCTGCATATAGCCGAAGATGCGCCTCTGGAGGCTTACAAGCAGACCAGCCAGCACCTCCTTATATTTTATTGTGTCGCCCTTCAGGTGGTCGGGGGCCACATTATCGATGGTCTTAATGAAGATAATATCGGCGTCGATATCGTTGAGATTCTCGATGAGCGCACCGTGGCCCGCAGGGCGGAACAACAGGCGGCCGTCGTCCTCACGGAAGGGGGTGCAGTCCTCATTAACGGCAATGGTATCGGTGCTGCTCTTCTGCACCGACATCGAGATATTGTACTTCACATCGTAGCGTTTCTCGTAGCGCTCCCTGACGCTCTTGAAGAGCTCGCTGAAACCTGCAACGTGCTCGGGCGAAACGGTGAAGTGGATATTCACCTTGCCATCGCTCTCGGCATACATTGCACCCTCGGCCAAGTGCTCCTCAAAGGGGGTGCGGGAGCCCGTAGCGTACTTGTGGAAAAGAAGAAGGCCTTTGGGCTTGGCACCATACTCCAATCCCTCGCCAACAATGGCCTTTACAACATCACGCAGAGGGGCGTCAAGCGCAATCTTCGAGGCAAGCTCCTCGGAGAAAGCAAAGTTATTGATGTTGGACGAGAGCCTATCCACCACAGGATTCATAACACCACTCTCGGCAAAGGCAAACAGATCCTTGAACATTCGGGTTGCGGCGCCGCTTGCGGGCACAAACTTCTCAACCTTCACCTCGTCCTGCACCTCGCGGTACTCGGCACGCAGCGTATTGGCCATCTCCTCATCGACAGCGAGTATTCCATCACCCACACGGGCCGAACGAATTATTTTCAGATAGGGAAAACCATTTTTGAAGTTTTCGATTTGTCCTTTCACAGCCTCAAGCGTGAGTCCGTGCTGCTCGATTTGAAGAAGGTCCTCGTGGGTAAACATAGCGCAAAAATTTAGCCGTTAATTTTAACAAAATTAATTCGCCAAAGTTAGCGTATTTTTTCACGACGACAAAAACATTTACCAACTTTTTACACACATTTTCACCATCCCGCAACACTTTTTACCCTTTTTGTGAAAACCACCCCATCAATTTTGAATTTTGAATTTTGAATTCTGAATTTTGTGGTATCTTTGTAGGTTGATATGGTACACACAAAAGAAAATATAGACATTGCGCCCTACACCTCCTTTGGGACACACGCCACCGCTAGGAGGCTTGTGGAGTGGGACAACTGCAACGAGTTGGTGGACTTCCTCGCAGGCGAGGGAGCACAATACATAGCCCCCGACAGGCTCTGGACCATCCTTGGCGAGGGTTGCAACACCCTCTTCACCAAAGATTTCAACGGAACAATCATTCGCTCCGCCTCAAAAGGCATTGAGATACTCGAGGAGGGGCCCGAGCACACACTCATACGCGCCGCTGCCGGCGAGGTGTGGGATGATGTTGTAGCCTGGAGCTGCCAGAGGGGACTTTGGGGTGCCGAGAACCTCTCGGCCATTCCCAGCAGCGTGGGCGCCTCGGCTGTGCAGAACATCGGAGCCTACGGTGTGGAGGCAAAGGATGTAATCCAATGGGTTGAGTATATCGACCTTGCGAGCCTCAAGATAGCCACAATCAAGGCCGAGGAGTGCCGGTTTGGCTACCGCGAGAGCATCTTCAAGCACGAGTTGGCAGGCAAGGTGATTATAACCGCCGTTGTCTATCGTCTTTCGAAACTCCCCGCACCCCATCTCGACTACGGCACCCTGCGCCCCGAGGTGGAGAAGAGTGGCGATAGAACCCCCGCAGGCATACGCCGTGCAGTGGTGGCCATCAGGGAGAGCAAGCTCCCCGACCCCAAAGTCATCGGCAATGCGGGCAGTTTCTTCAAAAACCCCATACTCCCCCGAGCACAAGTGGAGGCCCTCAAGGCCCTCTACCCCACAATGCCCGTTTATGAGGTTGCAGGGCAGAGCGACTCGCTCAAGATTGCAACCGGCTGGATGATTGACACGCTCGGCTGGAAGGGAAAACAGCTCGGAAGAGCCGGTGTGCACAAAAATCAGGCACTCGTTTTGATTAATTGTGGCGATGCTACCGGTGGCGAGGTTCTCTCCCTTGCCCAGACCATCTGCAAGGAGGTCAAGGAGCACTTCGGAGTGGAGATTTCGCCCGAGGTAAACATCTTATAGAGAGCAACGAAGCTATTTAGGAATGACACTACTAGAGAAGTTCAAGAAATATATAATTGACCACGAGCTGGCCACCAAGGAGAATAAAATCATCCTCACCGTCAGCGGTGGCGTGGACTCGATGGTTATGATGCACCTGTTTGTGGAGGCGGGCTACAATGTGGGCGTTGCCCACTGCAACTTCCAGCTGCGCGGCCAGGAGAGCGAGGAGGATGAGGTTCTCGTTGCCCAGCAGGCCGCCAAGCTCGGCATCCCCCACTACAATAAGCGTTTCGACACCAAGGGCGAGATGGCTCTCACGGGCGAGAGTGTGCAGATGGCTGCAAGGCGTCTGCGCTACGCCTGGTTCAATGAGCTCTCGGCCGACGAGGGTTACGACACCATAGCCGTTGCCCACCACGCCGACGATAGCATTGAGACCTTCTTCATTAACCTCCTGCGCGGCACCGGCCTCAAGGGACTCACGGGAATCAGCGTTCTCAACGGCAAGGTTATCCGCCCTCTGTTGTTTGCCTCGCGCCACGAGATTAAGGAGTGGGCAAAAAGTCACCACATCCCCTATCGTGAGGACTCCTCGAACCGCTCAACCAAGTATCTGCGCAACAAAATCAGGCTCGGCATCGTACCCCGCCTGAGGGAGATTGTACCCCAATTTACGGGCATAATGTGCAGCAACATAGACCGTCTGACCGAGAGCCAGATGTTCATCAACCACGCCATCAACAAAATCTCCAACGACGCGGTGGAACATATTGGCAACGAGGATATTATCAACCCCGAAAAAATTGACACAGGCTTCCCGCTCGACTTTGTAATCTATGAGATTATGAGCCAGAACTACGGCTTCAAAGGCGATGTGGTCGATTCGCTCTGCGAGGCGCTCAAGTCGGACTCTACGGGCAAGCGTTTCTACTCGAAAGATTGGGTGGCCTACATCGACCGCCGACGCATCATCATATCGCGCATACAGGAGGATGACGAGTGTGTAATCCCCGTCAATCTATCCAAGACGAAGGTCTATTGTGGCGGCTCGGTGCTCTACCTCGAGAAGATGGATGTGGATACGGTTGAGAGCCTGAGGGTTCCCGAGCACATCGCACTCCTCGACCTGGACACCCTCAAAGAGCCCATCACCCTGCGCAAGTGGCAGGAGGGCGACCGTTTCGTTCCGCTGGGGATGGTGGACGAGAAGAAGGTGAGCGATTTCCTCATTGACGAGAAGGTGTCGATGCCCGAAAAGAGGCGTCAGTTTGTACTCACCGCCGGCGACCAGATTGTATGGGTGGTGGGACGACGCATCGACAATCGCAACAAGGTCACCTCCAAGACCGAAAATGTACTTCGTATAACCAAAGAGAGCTACTGATAAGAGATGGCAAAAGGTGTTCGTTTCAGAGAGTCCTATGCTCAGTATGAGAAAATTGTGGCAGATGTGAAGGCTGGGCGCTTCGCACCCATCTATCTGCTTATGGGTGAGGAGGGATACTTCATCGACAAGCTCACAGACCTGCTCTCCGACTCCATTCTTCAGGAGCACGAGAAGGCCTTCAACCAGATTGTCATCTACGGAAAGGACTCCGACGAGGGCACCATCATCAACTACGCCCGACAGATGCCAATGATGGGTGGCCGTATGGTCATCATCGTCAAGGATGCGGGCTCGCTCAAAAAAATCGAAAACCTCTCCATCTACACCGCCTCACCACTTGCATCAACGGTGCTCATCATCGCCTGCAAGGGCAAGAGTGTGGATAAGCGTTCGGCACTCTACAAACACTGCACCGCCAAGGGTGTGGTCTTTGAGTCGCCACGCCCGTACGACAACGAACTTGCCCCTTGGGTGGCAACCTATCTGCGCTCCTCCAAGGGGTGTGCCATTGAGGAGAAGGCGCTCAAGATGGTGACCGACTTTATGGGCACCGACATCGCCAAAATCGTCGGCGAGTTTGACAAACTCCTCACCAGACTTCCCAAAGATACCAAGGTCATCACCGCCGACCACATAGAGCAGAATATCGGCATCAGCAAGGACTTCAACAACTTCGAACTTATTGATGCTGTGGCAAATAAGAATTTTACAAAGGCAATGCAGATTGCCGACAATTTTGCCCGCAATCCCAAGGACCATCCGTTGGTGGTGACCACCTCCACCCTCTTTGGCCACTTCCAAAAACTCTTTACCATCAACTACAAGGAGTGGCAGACGAAGGTCAAAGGTATGCCCCCCGCAAGCGACGCCGAGCTGGCCGGACTCATAAAGGTGAGCCCCTTTATGCTCGGTGGCTACAAGAACTCCGCAAAGCTCTATCCCAACAAGAAGATTTTTGTCATTCTGGGACTTATCCGCGAGTATGATATGAAGGGTAAGGGTATCGGTGCGGGCGGCGCCGACCAGGGCGAGCTGCTGCGCGAACTCATTATGAAGATAATGATGCTCTAAATGATGGACAAAAGTATATCCATAGACGGGCGGCTGACCACACTCAACCAGGCCGCACTCTCCCCCAACGAACTCCTGGGGGCCAACTGGGTATACACCACCATCAACACCCTCCATCACCGCCCCCTGCACCTGAAAAGCAAGCTCAAATATGCCCTCGACTCCTTCGAGGCTCTCTATGGCATAAGGCCCACCTTAACCGCCGAGCAGGTGGCAGCGGAGATATACTCGCTCCTTCACTTCGGGCTCTATCCCGAGGGAGGCAACACCGTAACTCTCTCACTTGCACCCACATCCGATGGGGGCCTGAGGCGCCACATTCAGCACAGGGCCACAACTCCCTACGAGGGCTACGGACTCATCGCCCTACGCCCACAGGCCACCATTGCCAGCTATGAGTTACCTCTCGAAAGGCACCAAACAAGCCTCTCGCTCTCGGCCGCACAGTTTGCCACAGACTACGCCCAGCGCACCGCAGGCGCCGCAGCACTGAGGGCTTCGCGTGCGGGACTCATCCTCTCGGCCGACGACTCTCCACTGCTGGTAGTCAAGGGGTTCAAGCTCCTCACTGCACCCATAGCAGAGGGTGGCCGCCACTCGGTTGAGAGGGAGCTAATGTTTCGTTTGGCACAGCTTTCGAAGGTTGAAATCGTAGAGGAGGCTCCCACGCTGGAGGACATTGAGAGCTACAACGAGATTTTGGTAATGACACCCGTCGGGATACTGAGCATAGACTCTATCGGCGAACAGAAATTGGAGAACATCTACGCCCACATATTCTCCAAGCACCTGACTACTCTGACGAGCGAAGGACTTGCTCAATAGCCGAGAGCACATCATCGAGGTCGAAACCTCGCCCAACCCCAAATCGTACAAGTTTTCCTTTGAGGTCGTAATCATTTTTTGCAGAGATGGTCGCAGCCTTCTTTCGGAGCATTGCCTCCAGGCGCTCCGAATCACCCTCGGGCGAGAGTTGTTCGAGTGCCTCCTGTATGTGTCGGGGGGCTATACGCTTGGCTCTCAAGGCGGCAGCAATCTTCCTTGCGCCCCACCCAGAAAAGCGCATCTTCTCCCTCACATAGGCCGCAGCATAACGCCCATCGTCAATGAAACGCTCCCTTTGCAGCCTCTCCAGAATCCCCTTTGCATCCTCATCGGCAATGCCCCAACGGCGCATTGAGGTCTGCGCATCGTAGCTGCACTTCTCGCCTCGGGCACACTGGCGCATAAGCAGCGCCAAGGCCTGCTCGGGGGTCTTGGCGCGGGGTTTGGGAGGAGTGGAACGCTCTACTTTTGGCATATAATCATTCGGGGCTTGGAGTTTAGGTCATCGAGAAGCTCAATATTCCTAAACCCCTTATCAGCAAGCATTTTGACACTCTGCTCGGAGAGTCTTTCGTGAATCTCAAAGCACAAAAGCCCCCCCTCTGTAAGGGCCACCTTTGCCACATCGGCAATGCGCTCATAGAAAACCAGAGGGCTCTCGTCGGGGACAAACAGCGCCTCGGAGGGCTCAAAATCGACCACATTGCGCTCCATCTCCTCGCGCTCGGCAAAGGGTATGTAGGGAGGGTTGGAAACTATAACATCGAAACTCTCCGCAGAGGGTTCATAGGTAAAAATATCCTGCTGACGGACAGTCACTTCAACGCCCAGAGAGAGAGCATTCTCTCTTGCTACCTCAACCGCCACAGGGCTCAAATCGATAGCCACAACCTCGGCCGAGGGTATCTCCCCCGCAAGCGAGATGGCAATAGCGCCACTACCCGTGCCGACATCGAGTATGCGTGCCCCCGCGCCACATCGGCGCACAATGTGCATCACAAGTTCCTCCGTCTCGGGACGGGGAATGAGCACCCCTTTGCGCACTGCAAACCTGCGCTCAAGGAACTCCGTATGGCCCACAATGTACTGCACAGGCTCGCCTGTACGGAGCCTTGTGAGCACCCTCTCGAAGCCCTCCGAGTCGAACCCTTCAACCTCCAGCTCGCCGGCCAGAACGACCTCAAAGCGACCAAAAGAGTAGATATCCTCCGTCAGGCGGTCGGCAACAGCGCACCCCTCCTGCTCACCATAGAGCTCGGTGGCCACGCTCTGGACTTTGCGATAGAGTTCCCTTCGTGTCATAGCTAATCTATTGACCAAAAAAAGCTTACAGCAGTTTGCTCATAAACTTTGCGGCATTGACCACAAAGCGTGTGTGGCTTCCGCGACCGAGCACCTGCTCGCCACAGCGGGCCTCCACCTCGAACTCAATCTTTCGGCCCTCAACTGCCGTAACCCTCGCCTCTGCCTCAATGGTTGCACCAATGGGCGAAGGGGCAAGGTGGGTGGTTGCAATATAGCCGCCAACGGTGGTGTCGCCTTCGGCAAGGAAGGGTGCAACTGCCGTCATTGCTGCGTGCTCCATAAGAGCCACCATCGAAGGGGTGGCAAATACATCCAGACCGCCCGAACCTACGGCGCTGGCTACCTTTGTGCTATCAACAACTGTGGTGCTGATATGTTTGGTTCCAATTTCAATCATATCCTTTGTTTGCTAATGGTTTTAATTTGAAGACTCCATTACTGACGCAAAGATAGTTTTTTTTGACGAGAGAAAAAATATAGCTACCTTTGTGGGCACTACAACCACAAAAAAAATAGTTCTGCACTGCGCAATGGCAAGACGAAAAGGTATTCTACATATCATCCGCAGGTTTGTCTACAAAATTCGTATGCGCCTGCACCCCATCTTTCCGGTGGCCGACCCCCAATATGTGAAGATGATGTTCTACCGCGATATGGGCTACAGGCTCAATCTGGAGAACCCCACAACCTTCAACGAGAAACTCCAATGGCTGAAGGTTTATAACCACCAGCCCCAATACCCCGCAATGGTCGATAAGGTTGCGGCCAAGGAGTATGTGGCTGCCATCCTCGGCCCCGAGTATATCATCCCCACGCTGGGCGTTTGGGATAGTTTCGAGGAGATAGATTTCGACTCGCTGCCCGAAAAGTTTGTGCTCAAGACAACCCACGACAGCAAGAGCGTGGTCATCTGCACCGACAAAACCTCCTTCGACCGCGAGAGCGCACGCAAGAGGCTCACCGCCTCGCTCCAGCGCAGCTACTACCTCAAGTACCGCGAGTGGCCCTACAAGGAGATTAAACCCCGCATCCTGGCCGAAGAGTATATGGTCGACGAGAGCGGCACCGAGCTCAAGGACTACAAGTTCTCCTGCTACAATGGCGTGGCTACGGATGTGATGCTCTGCTTCGACAGGGCCTCGGGCGACACGAAGTTCTACTTCTTCGACCCCGAGTGGAATCTGTTGCGCTACAACCGTCGCGGCAAGGAGGCCCCCGAGGGTTTCACCGTGCCCAAGCCCAAAAATATGGACAAGATGTTTGAGATTGCCGCGCGCCTCTCGGAGGGTGTGCCCTACCTGAGGGTGGACCTCTACAACATCAACGGCCGCATCCTCTTTGGCGAGCTCACCTTCTTCCCTCGCAGCGGCTGTGATTGCAACCTGCTCCGAGAAACCGACCTGCTTTTTGGCAGCCGCATAACCCTGCCCGAGAAGAAAACTATTTAACCACAACTTAAATGGCACGCAAAGCAAAAGTCAAACCATACTTCCGCCGCCGAGCAAAGCTCCTGCTGCGCTACCTGGTGGGGGCGGAGCGAATGACCTCGAGGGAGAGCTACTTCCCCGAGCTGCCCCACAAGAGCCCACTGAGGATTTTCTGGGAGCAGTGTGTACACATCTGCCGCTACGGGGAGCTCAACCAATACTACTACCTCTACGGTATGGATGTCAAGGGGGCCGACTTCAAGAAAAAACGCCTTGTGCCCTACAAGGAGTTTATGGATTGGCGCAACCTCAGAAACAGGCCCACCCACCCCTTTAATTATATATGTATCTTAAGGGACAAAAAACTCTTCTCGATAGTCTGTGACCACTACGCCATCCCCTGCATCAAGGACCTCGGTATGCTGGATGCCACGGACCTGACCATCCGAAATTTCAACGACATCACCGAAGAGCTATTCCACCTGCTCGACAGGGAGCGCGACATCTTCTGCAAGCCCATCGACGCCGAGTGTGGCGAGGGTATCTTCTGCCTTGGCCTAAGGGCCGACGGCGAGCTTACGATGAACGACCTCCCCTCCTCCAAGGAGCAGATTGAGGCCTTCATCCGCGCAAAGAGGGGCCCCTTCTATGTGCAGAAAAGACTCCTCCAGCACCCCGAGATGAATAGGATATACCCCAAGTCCATCAACACCATACGCCTGGTGACCATCCGCAATGAGCACACGGGCGAGATTGAGTTCTTCCACGCTCTGCTGCGCATCGGTGCGGGCGGCAATGTGGTCGACAACTGGTCGCAGGGCGGCGTTTGCGTGGGCATTAGCAAGGAGGGAGTTCTGCAGGGCGAGGCCTACTACAAGCCCCCCTTCGGACTGCGCACCACCCGCCATCCCGACACAGGCATAGAACTTGAGGGTTTCCGTATTCCCCACTACCGCGAGGCGGTGGAGATGTGTTTGAGGTTCCATAGCAAATTGGATGTCATCTCCTCCATCGGCTGGGATATTGCCATCACCCCCGAGGGCCCCTGCCTTGTGGAGGCCAACGACAACTGGGCCATCTCGCTCCACCAGGTATATGGAGGACTCAAGGATGAATTCGACAGATTGATAAAATAAGAACCAGAATGAATAGAGTAGGTTTCCCCATCAGTCACAAGGAGAACGAGCGCCGCAGAGCCCTAGTTCCCGAACATTTGGCACTCGTTGCCCACCCCGAAATGCTCTTCATCGAGGAGGGCTACGGCGAGGTGCTCGGCTATAGCGACGAGGAGTATGCCCGCTATGGTGTGGGCGTTGTGCCCCGCAGCGAGGTACTCCGTATGGAGGTCATCTGCGACCCCAAGCTGGGCGACGGCGACTACCTCGCGGAGCTCCACAACCAGATAGTCTTCGGCTGGCTCCACGCGGTGCGCAACAGAGAGATTGCCGATGCGCTGATTGATGGCGGCCTGACAGCCTATGCGTGGGAGGATATGAGCGAGAATGGCCGCCACTCCTTCTGGCGCAACAATGAGATTGCCGGCGAGGCAGCAGTGGCCCACGCCTATATGATTCACGGCGTCTTCCCCTACAATACGAAGGTTGCAGTCATCGGCAAGGGCAACACTGCGCGTGGTGCGGTGAAGATGCTCTCCTCGATGGGTGCAGATGTGACGGTCTATGACCGCCGTAGTGAGGCCCTGGTGAGGGAGGAGCTGCCACAGTACGATGTGGTTGTCAATGCTGTGCTGTGGGATACCCGCAGGGAGGACCACATCATCAACCTCGAGGACCTGGAGAGGATGAAAAAGGGGGCTATGATTATCGACATCTCGTGCGATAAGGCCGGTGCTATTGAGTCGTCGGTGCCCACGACCATCCAGGAGCCCACCTATTTCACCCGCGGTGTGCGCCACTATGTGGTGGACCACACCCCCTCGCTCTTCTATAAGACCTCGAGTGAGAGTTTGAGCCGAGAGGTGGTCAAATACCTCGATTTGCTCATTGAGGGTGGCGAGAATGAGGTGCTGCGCGCGGCCAAGTGTATTGAAAGGGGCGAGATTCTCGACCGTAGGATTATCGAATTTCAGGGCAGGTAGCCTTCGGGGCAAAAAAAGTTGCCCCCAACGGGAAAAACCTATCGTGGTGATGCAGAAAAGGTTACCATTTGGGGGCGAAAAAAAATTAAAAAAAGTGTGATTTTTTTGCTCGAAAAATTTGCAGGAATGAAAATTTGCGCTACCTTTGCATCGCAATTCCGATAAGGAACTGCAGTTCTTCAAAACTTTGGGAGTTTAGCTCAGCTGGTTTAGAGCATCTGCCTTACAAGCAGAGGGTCGGCGGTTCGAATCCGTCAACTCCCACAAGAGCAACAAGGTTGCAAGACAAGCCACTCGAAAGAGTGGCTTTTGTTGTTGATAGGGGTGGCCGAATTTATTCGTAGCCACCCCTATCAACAACAAAAAGTAGCCGCTTACGGCTTGTCTTGCAACCTTACTGCCTTGGAGAGCGCAACGGATCACAAGCGAAGCGCAGTAATCCGTAAAACAAAAAAAGAGCCTGCTATTTCGCAGGCTCTTTTCTATTTATCCCAAATACCTCTACATCACCACCAGCAGGGTGCCCACCGAAATCAGCGCCCAGAGGAGCACTCCCAAAATGAGAGGACGAGCCCCCACCCTCTTGATGGAGCCGAGCGAAAGGCCACAGCCAATCAGGAAGAGTGTTAGACTCAAGGTCCTCTTGGAGAGCATCACAATATTGCTCGTGAGCCACTCGGGCAGAGCCACATAGGTATTCAGCAGCATTGTGCCGATGAACATAAAAATAAACCACGGAATGGCCACCTTTTTGCCCTTGGAGCGGAAGACCAGAATCGACACCAAGGCCAAGGGGAAAATCCAAAGCGCACGCGTGAGCTTTATGGTGGTAGCCACCTGAAGTGCATCCTCGCCATAGGCTGCACCTGCACCCACCACCGAGCTGGTGTCGTGGATGGCAATGGCTGCCCAAGTGCCAAACTGTTGCTGGGTGAGCCCCAAAGCCTCACCGATGGGCGGAAAGATAAAGAGTGCTATGGCGTTGAGTACGAAGATGGTGGCGAGCGCCATTGAGGTATCGTTGTCGTCGGCATCGATGATGGGGGCAACAGCCGCAATTGCCGAGCCGCCACAGATTGCCGTACCGGAGGAGATAAGGTAGGCATTCTTGGGATTGACCTTGAGTAGTCTGCCGAGCACCACACCCAGAATCATCACCCCCACAACCGAAACAATCGTAAAGAGCATACCCTCCTTGCCGGAGGCGATTGCGCTGTGGAGATTCATACCAAATCCAAGGCCCACAACGGCGGCCTGAAGCAGGTATTTCGACACCTTTTTATTGCTTTTGGCGTAGGGTGCGCCAATGGTCAGAGCCACGGCTATACCCATAAAGAGCGCCACGGCGGGCTTAACCATCAGTGCCCCACAAAGGCACAGCCAATAGCACATTTGCCGCAAAACCCTCATCGTGGACTCCTTGCGAGCCTGCTCAATAGTCTTGTTTTCTTCCTTCATATTTTCAGTTGTTTGACCGACAAAGATACGACTTAAAATCGAGAAAGAAGAATGAATGGGATTTTATATGTGACAAGTTGGGGGGCGGTTTCCTCTGGCATTTATTTTGCGGTTGGAGGTGGAAAAGTTGTCGGGCACACCCCACACACCAAAGGGGGATGACGGCAGCAAAGTTTAACCAAAAACAAAAAAGTGTATTATGAAAAAACTCTTTCTCCTCTGTGCCGCTGCCCTTCTTTCGCTCGGCACAATCTCCGCCCAGGGATGGGCGTGGGGCCCCAAGGTGGGCGCTACATTCGCCACCGTCAACGGCATCCCCGACGCCAAAATCCTCCCCGGCATCTCCGCCGGACTCTTCTTCGAGAGCGTGGCCTGCAACTGGTTCGTAATCGAGAGCGACCTGCTATTCTCAATGCAGGGCTTCAAGGTCGAAAACAAGGATATGGACGCCTCCGTGAGGCTCAACTATATCTCAATGCCCGTGCTCGGCAAGTATTATGTGATTGACGGCCTCAACCTCCAGATGGGTGCCTCGTTCGACTACCTCATACACACGGGCGCCAAAGCCAATGGCGATGAGATAGACCTCGACGGCGAGTTCAACCGCTTCAACATTCAGCTCCTTGCGGGCCTCGCCTACGACTTCGACTTCGGTATGGTGCTCGAGGGCAGGTATCGCTATGGTCTGACGCCCCTCACCCCCGAGGCCGAGGATGTCTATTCGGGTATGTTGCAGGTGTCGGTGGGCTGGAGATTCTAACTCCGCAAACACTCGCTCGCCTAAAAAGAAACATAGGGTGGCCCACATCTTGGGGCCACCCTATCGTTCTCATTACCCAGCGTGAGGTGGGCAACTATTTCATATTATCCTTGAAGAACTTATTGTAGTTATTCGACCAGTTGGCGTGAATCTCGTGCGACATCTCGGGATAGAACTCCATCTGTTTAACCGTGCTCTTGAGGTTATTGAAGGGAGCAATGTTGGTGTGGGGAGGGCAGGTGCCATCCTGCAAGCCGCTATCGGCAAAGACAGCACACGAGATGCGGGTAGCGAGGTTCTTGGTGTCGAAGTACGAGAGGAACTCATACATCTCCTCGTCTCTCATCGAGCCCTGATTCTCCTTGGCGGTGCTACCAGGCCACGATACAATCTGGAAGTAGTCGGGGAAGTCACCGAGGAAAGCCACGCCAGGAGCAATGGCGGTGAAGGGATAGGGACTCAAAGCGGCAGCCGCATAGGAGAAAGCACCACCCTGACTGTTACCCTCGGCAAAGAGGTTGTTCATATCGCTGGTGGGGCGGGTTGCCATAAAGCGCACAGCCTGCACGCAGTCCATAAAGGCACCACGGTAGTAGTAGCTATTCTTATCGCCGAAGTTGTAGGCAAACCAATCGCCGTAGATGTTCACAAAGTCACCCTTGCCGTCGGGCTCGCGAAGGTTGGCAGGGCGGTTGTTGAGCACCTGACCGCGAGTCGAGAAGTAGAACTCGGCATACTTCACAGACGAGCCGCCCGAAGGACAGCTTGCCTTGGAGGTGGGTTTCTGGTCATCGTAGCCGTAGAAGTGGATGAGCACGGGGTGTTTCTCACCATCCTGGGGCTCGCAATAGTAACCGCGAACAGTCACAGGCTCGCCACCGGGACCATCGGGAATAGACTGCAGCTCAACAAGATAAACCTTCCTTGCCGAGGTGCTCTTGGCAGGAATCTCGGTGAGCACAGGATTCATATCCAAAGCCTCCAACTCGGCCAGAGCAGCGCCCCAGAACTCGTTGAAGTCGGGCTGCATATCGGGCTCCGAAACAATCTCAAAGGGCTTAACGCCAAAGTTGAACGACTTTGCAATCTTGCCATTCACAGCGCAAGTCGCCTTGTAGAAACCGGGCTCAAGGGTCACATTGGGCTTGACGGGAAGATTCTTGGTCTGCTTGGCAGGAACCTCGTCGGTGTAGGTGACAATGTCGAGCTGTTTCTTCTTGTCGGAGTAGAAATAGACCTTCACCTGCGCCTCCATAGCCACCTCATTGAGGTTCTCGGCAGCGATAGTAATCTCGGGCTGACCCTCGTAAATCCAATTCTGCGTTACGGGCACAGAGAGTTTAAGCGGCGTAAGATCGGCGGGCTGCTCGGTTTTGCCACCATCCTCTTTACCATCTCCAACCACATCGGGATTGCCACAGGCGATAAACATCGCAGCAAAAGCCGCAAAGAGCAAAAATTTTCTCATTGTCTTGTAGTTTTTTGTGTTATAGATATATTTTGTTTCTCTCTTCTCTCTTGGTGGTCGGCATCCCGAGGAGCCCTCAGATGAAAACGCTCCCACATTCCACCTAACCACCCTAAAATCATACAAAGATAGGATTAAAAATTGAGAATCGAGAATCAAGAATTGAGAATTCGCGAAAATGAGGGTATTTTCGCTATCGGCCGACTACCGACCCAATGCCCCAAAACAAACAACCCGCGACTCCGTTGCGGGGTCGCGGGCCGTTTATGAATTAGGCGTTTTTATTTGCGATAGGTAATCTTGTATTCGATAATGTACCGAGGAATCATTATCTCTTTTTCATACCAAATCTCCTCAACTACATTTCCTTTGGAGTCGTATTTGTAGATATCTTTATAATCCAGAGAGCCGTCAGAATCGTAGTACCATGCCTTCTCAATCATATTTCCCGCCGAGTCGTATTTCCAGGTACATTTCCACGAGCGTTCGGAGTCGTAAGATGCCTCCTCAATCCTATTTCCCGCCGAGTCGTATTTGTAGATAGATTTCCCATCCAGTGAGCCATCGGCGCCGGAGAAGATTGGTTCCTCAATCAAATTTCCTGCCGAGTCGTATTTGTAGGTACATTTACTATACGGCGGGCCGTCGGAGTAATACTCTGCCACCTCAATTTTATTTCCCGCCGAGTCGTATTTCCAGGTATATTTCACATCCAGCGAGCCGTAATAGTAGAAGGCCTCCTCAATCTTATTTCCCGCCGAGTCGTATTTGTAGATAGTTTTATAATACAGTGAGCCGTCGGAGTCGTAATCGGCCTCTTCAATCATATTTCCTGCCGAGTCATATTTGTAGATTACTTTCCACGACAGCGAGCCGTCGGAGTCGTAGTCAGCCCTCTCGATCACATTTCCTGCAGAGTCGTATTTGTAGGTGTATTTATACCTCAGCGAGCCATCGGAGTCGTACCTTGCCACCTCAACAACATCGCCTCGCTTATTGAATTTAAAAACTGCTTTACTGTCCAGATTTTCCTTTACAATCTCACCAAAATAGTCTTTAGCTTCGTATTTGGCATAGACAACACTTTCCACATCGCCATAGAGGGGAGGATATACTAAATTTAGATCAGCATTATACTCCTCCCAGCCTTGTCTCTCGGGAGCGGTGGCTTTCTTTACTTGGGCGAAAGATGTGGCTGCCAACAGGCTTGCAAGCAGAAGAATAAGGGTGCGTTTCATAGTATGAAGGGTTTTAGTTGAGTACAAATATACAAAAAAATACAATTCAAGCATTCAATCTCACCACAGAGGCTCAACAAGCCATTGATTGCATCAATTCTTCAACTTTCAATTTTCAATTCTCAATTATTATAGGTATCTTTGCACCAAATGTGAAATAACGAAAACAAAACTATAAAATGGCAGACGAAAAGATTATTTTCTCAATGGTGGGTGTGAGCAAGGTGCTCACCAATAACCGCAAGATTCTCAACAACATCTATCTCTCGTTCTTCTACGGCGCCAAAATCGGTATCGTGGGTCTGAATGGCTCGGGTAAATCTACCCTGATGAAGATTATCGCCGGTATCGACAAGAGTTTCCAAGGCGAGGTCGTATTCTCACCCGGCTACTCGGTTGGCTATCTGGAGCAGGAGCCCCAGCTTGACGACACCAAAACCGTACGCGAAATCGTAGAGGAGGGTTGTGCACACACCGTGGCGCTCCTTAAGGAGTATGAGGAGATAAATCTCAAGTTCTGCGAGCCTATG
>JAEIGA010007873.1_pt1 | contig 16166 bp, 31 predicted proteins | sample 9270691 | NCBI WGS metagenome assembly JAEIGA01 (sample SAMN17057246, study PRJNA624740) | gut metagenome | biome: biome; isolation source: fecal sample | host: Bos grunniens | place: China: Xizang | collected 2019
AAAGGCGAACTTTCCCACTCCTCCCTTGATATGGTACAAAAAATCACGGACACCATCAAAAACATCGACAAGATAGAAATGCTCGAAGGTCAGAATTCCTACGGTGGTTCTTATGGCGATGATGACGGCTATAGCGAAAGAAGAAGATATAGCCGTGATGGCGGTAACAGCTATCATGGTGACGCTTCCTATGACGAGGGCGGCGACAGTTACAGAAGGGGGCGCAATCAAATGGGTCAGTACACTTCTCGCGCCTATCGCGGATATAGCCGTGAGGGTGGCAAGGAGCGAATGATTCAGCAACTCCGTTCTATGATGAACACAGCCGAAAACGAAAAAGAAAAAGAGAGCATCCAAAAGTGCATCAAGTCTTTGGAAAATGCTTGATTTACATCTTCCCCGATGGTAATTAACCATCGGGTTTTTTACCCCAATTTTACCCATCATACCCATTATCATACCCATTATACGATACCACGAAATACCACAGAATACCACGATATAGCAAAAATACTGTACCAAATGGTACAAAAATACCATACAAAACCACGCAATACCACAGAATACCAAGCAATAAAGAAAGTTCGAATCCCTCTCTCTCCGCCAAGATGACCACAAAATATAGTGTTTTAGGTATCAAAAAGCACGATATTTTGTGGTTTTTTGTATGTTTTAGGAGTATCGTACCCATTATGTACCCATTATAGATTTTGGATATACCCAATACAAACAAGAAAAGCAGAGGTTTTCGCCTCTGCTTTTTCTGTTATGCTTTGATACTTTCGTAGTATTTTTGCATTCTGTTTGCGCTCTCTTGTTTCATCTTTTCCGAAACGTGACCATACACATCCAAAGTAAATGATGCGGTTGCGTGACCGAGGTTCTGTTGCACCGTCTTGACATCGTCACCCTCTTGCAGAGCCGTGACCGCGTATGTGTGGCGCAGATCATGGAATCGAGCATCGGGTCTGCCTATCTTCTCGGCTATCCTCTTAAAGTGAACATAGAGTGTTACCGGCGCGATGTGTTGCCCTTCCTCGTTGGTGAATACAAGGTTGTGGTTATCCTTCCACGCAAAGGCGTGCTCTACCCTCTGTATGGCTTGTTTGCGCTTGACCTCGCGTAGTAAGTCCATAACGAATTGAGGGGCAGTAAGAGACCTTATTTTGTCGCTCTTGGTAGGTGCTATGTAATAGCCGGTCCCATCACGCGCAATGGATAGTTGTTGCTTTATTGTGATTGTGTTTGTCTTGAAGTTCACGGCATCCCAAGGGAGACCGCATACTTCACCCCTACGGAGACCGAGGAACAATGTGACGGTGAAGATGTCGGCAAATTCATCGTCCTTGGCAGCATCAATGAAGGATGCGATTTCCGCCTCTGCAAGTGGCTTTATTTCCTTCTTCTCTACTCTTGGAAGCTTGCATGCGTTGGTGGCGTTGACCGGGATGTAATGTAGCTCTACGGCTTGTTCAAGAGCTTTGTGCAGAACGCCATGCACGTTCTTGATTGTCTTTGCGCTTATCTTCTTGACTCGCAAGAGGTCATTGTAAAATGCTTGCACTTGCGTGGGATTGAGGAGTGCTATTTTGACATTGCCGAGCGCAGGGATAATGTGTGTGTTTGCCGATGTCTTGTATGCCGCATAGGTGAGTGGCTTGACGGATGGTTGCACGTACTCATTGAGCCAAATATCGAGCCATTGGGAGAGTGTGAATTTCTTTGGTTCAAAGTAAACACCCTCATCGGATGCGGCAAGAGCCGCGCGCATGGCTTTGAGAGCATCGGATTGGCGTTTGCCATAGAAGGACTTGGATTTGCCGTTGATGGTACACCTTGCCTCCCACGTTCCGTTGTCTCTTTGTCTAACAGAGCCGCCGCCCTTTGCGTTTCTGTTTTTCATATTCCTTTATTCCTTTCTTATTTGTTCTTTTTGCTCTTTTTGTTTTTGCTTTTCGAGTCTCTTTTCTAATCTAGCTTTTCTTATCTCAAACGGATTCATATTAGTATCTAATACTCCAAGCTCTATTGCCTTATTGCAAATCTCTATGGCTTCGTCTATTTTCCCTTTTTTCTCCAATATAATAGCACTTCTTGTTGGTGAAATCGCGTAAAATTCAGAACGCCCTGTTTCTTCTATAAAATACTTCAAGTTCATTATATCGATTTCACAAAGCCCAAGACACAAATCTACCGCTCTTGGATTTACATCTCTCATAGCGTAAAACTTGTCTATTATATCTGTTATGAAAAAGTGCCTTTCAACCGCAAAAAATAGTTGGTGCGCTTCAGTATATGCACTTACCACCACTTCTATTGCTTTATCCAAATCTTGCTTTAGCAAAAGTTTGATTACTCTTTCTCTTGCATTGTCTAATGACAAAGTTGTATATTGTCGCCATTCATCAAACTTAACTCGTTCTTCATAAGTGAGGGTTGCATAAGCTTTTTCTCCAAACGGTAACTCCTCCCATATTTTCATATATTTATCTTCTAAAACATTTGCAGTTGGTTCAACCGATGGTTCAACCGATGGTTCAACCGATGGTTGGGTCGTTGGCTCGACTGATGGTTGATATAATTTCTTTTTCTGTATGTATTCTTCTATTTTTTGTTTCTCTAATGCATCTTTTCTTTTCTGCAATGCCTTTAACGCTAACACCACTATAATAAACGCAGGCCATACAAAAGGTAACAAATACATCCAAAACGGCATATGCACCACCCTTTCTTATTTACTCTTGTATGCGGTGATAACCTCGTCTTTGAGTTGCACCGTCAATTCAAGCATTTTCACTTTGTTTTCGAGTTCCACAACGAGTGCGGAAAGCTCGGTGCTCTTTTTCTTTTCCTCTTCAAGGATGATAATGAGGTCATCTCTATCCTTTGAGACGATGTCAAACCTCTGTTGCAGTTCCTTCATGGAAGAACCACCGATGAAAGCATCGGTCTTGCCGAACACATCGTGCCACTCGACCCCGAGCGCATCAAGGATGAGCTGAATCGTGTCCATTCTTGGGAAACGCGATTCTCCGTTAAAGACATTTCCCACGGTGTCGGCAGATAGGACACCCGTGAGAGCTGCTATCTTTTCATTTGTGAGGTTTTTGGCGGCGCGAATCTCGCGGAGTTTCACGCGCCAAGGTTCAAATTCTTTAGCTTTCAATGTAATCTCCTTTCAAATTGACAAAATTGTCAAAATAGGTTGACAAAAAATACGAGTACCGATTGACGAAAAATCGGTATAAATTGACAAGTTTGTATATTGCAAAGTGTGAAAAAATGAAATATAATATTGTCATCACAGAGGAAACGGCAAGTTTCGACTATCTATGTGGTATAATAGGGCAAACCACCAAGGAGGTTGTAAGTAAAATGACAGAAAAAGAAAAGGAATTGTTTGATTGGATAAATAATAGCAAAGACCCTGAAAAAGCATTGGAATTTGCTATTAAAATAATTGAAGAAAAAATCAAAGAGTTAAACTTGCCAAATTGAATACCTCCACCCGACACGGCAGATGCGTGTCGGGCGTTTTTTATTGCTCTTGATTTCCTTTTAATATTATTTCCTCAAGAATCTTTTCAAATTCGTCTACAGGGAGAGATTTAATAGCTAAATACAGTTTTCTTTCCCTTGGGGTAAGTCTTGCTAAAACTTCATCCTCTGTTTTTGCCTTCTCAAAGATTAGCTCGGACGGTGGGATGCCAAGAATGGCAGAGATTCTTTTCAAAGTGCTTCTTTTAATATTTTGTACTCTTCCGTTCTCATACTTCGCCACTGCTGACTTTTGAATACCGAGCAGTTCCGCGAGTTCCTCTTGTGTCATTCCTTTTTCTTTTCTTGCTTTTCTTATCTTTTCACCTATTGTCATAATGAAATGCCCTCTTTTCATTTTGGTGTCTTAATTATACACTACCTGTGTAGAAAAATCAAGAGGTTTTACAAAAAAAACTTGTATTTTTCAAAAAAAGTTGAAAAAAACACCAAAAAACTATTGACAACGCCATTTTTGTGTGCTATACTAAAAGTGTCCTAAAAAGACACTTTCAAGAAAGGAGGGAAAAAATGAACAAGGAACTTTTCAAAAGTATTATGGTTTTGAACGGTGACACTCTTAAGACACTTTCCAAGGTGTTGAATATTTCCGAGCAAAGTCTTTCTTGCAAGATCAACGAGAAAGGAACGGAGTTCAAGCAGGGAGAAATCGTAAAAATCAAGAATCACTATAAACTTACCCCTGAACAGGTAGAATCTATTTTTTTTGCCTAAAAGTGTCTAAAAAAGACACTTGCAGAAATAATATAGAAAGGAGGACAAATGAGCAAGAAAGAAAGTTTTATCGTTTATGCCGATTGGATGCCGTTGTTTGATGCGCTTGAAACAGACACGGAACGAGTGCAACTGTTGAAGGCAATATTCCATTATAATGCATCGGGAGAAACGCCGATCGAGCAAGAACACACTCGCGTTTTCAATGCAATGTTTTCGGTTATAAAAGGTCATCTTGATAGAGACATTGAAAAATACCAAAAGAAAGTTGAAAAGAACAGAGAGAACGCGAAGAAATCGCACCAAGCAGATGCTACCACTTGCAAGCAATTGCAAGCGAACGCTACCGAACGCTACCGAACGCTGCCGAACGCTGCCGATAATGATAATGATAATGATAATGATAATGATAATGTAAATGATAATGAAGTAATACCTAACGATATTACTAAAGGCGCGAAAACGCGCAAGAGATTTATCAAGCCAACGGTTGAAGAAGTAAGAGAGTATTGCCGAGAGAGAGGCAATACGGTTGAACCTGATACCTTTGTGAACTTTTACGAATCCAAGGGTTGGGTGGTCGGCAAGTCTCCAATGAAAGATTGGAAAGCAGCCGTCCGCAATTGGGAACGCTCGCGAACAGAAACAACACCGCCGCAGGAAACATTCAGTTCCTTTGAAACCGATGATTTTTACCTCGCGGCATTGGCGGACTCAAGAAGAAAAATGAATAATGCAGAAAACACATAGGAGGATTTATGAATAAAAACAAAGGGTACAAAGTTAGCGCTATTTTAAAAGCGAAGGATGACATTAAAGAATGCGTACACCAATTCTACTTAAATTATGTGCAGGAAAAAATGAAAGAAGTAAAAAGCGTTGGAGATGTTGAAATTGTAATGAAAGACATTGAAGAAAAAGGAACGCTTTTGAATTGGTGGCTTTTGATAATGGATGAACACTGGGAAAAACTTCCCGAAAATAAATAACGAGGGTGGGACTGCCTACCCGATTGGAAAACCGCCGCACAGCGGTGGATTGAGAAAATTTAGGAGGATATTATGACAGAAAGACTTGCTTTGTCGGTTGCAGAAACCGCTATTGAATTGGGCGTTTGCGAAAAGGTTGTTCGCAACCTTATCAAAACACCCAGATTCCCTTGCAAGCGCATTGGCGGCAAGGGTGGAAGAATCCTCATCCCTTACGATGCCCTGCGTAAGTGGGTGAACGAAAACTGCGAGAACCAAAACGGAATGACGGAGTTCCCTGAAGAATGAGTGAAACAAAAAAGAGCACTCTCGACAGGGCAATCGAGAGTGCAAGAATGGAGTGCGCCGGTGCGCGCATTGAGGGGGAAAGGAATAGTAACCCCCAAAAGATATTATATCACGGAAATAGAGATTCGTCAATACCTTACGAAGAATATTTTCCAAGAACTTTTGGGATGGGTATTCCCGAAAAGAAATGCGCTTGGTGTGGCAAGGTATTCTGCCCCACGCCTGAATGGGCACTTGGCGATTGTTGCAAACCAACTTGTAAGTTTAGATACGATGATATGCAGCAAGAGGAAATCAATAATGCGCGAAAGGTTGTACTCTTGAATCCGGAAACACTCGAGGATGTAATGATTTTTGAAAGCCCGAGAGCGGCAGCGGAATTTGCAAAAGTAACAGCCAAGGAAATCCGCGATGCTTGCAACGGTCTTTGCGTTAAAACAAGCCCATACGGATGGAGATGGGTAGGCGAAGAACCTTTGTCTGTTCGCGACATAATTCCGACCTATGAGGTTGAGCGCAAAGGAAAAATGACGGTTGTGATGTGCAGTAGCGCATGTGAGCGATTGGAAAAGATAGCCGCCAATAGAAGGATGTCCAAAAACAAAGTTGCGGCTGAAATTCTTGAAAAAGCACTATTAAAGGAGTATGAGATATGAAAATTATTAAGTCTATTTTGAATTGGCTCTGCCTCTTGGTAGGCGGTAAAAGTGAGCTCACCGATGAAGCGGTTGAGGCAGGAATTGTAGACTTCGGAGGTCAAAAATGAGTTACGAAGAACAAACCATTTATAAAGAGACCAAAGCAATCCAATGGTGCAAGGAAGGGCTTGTTTGCGAGTTGGCAGACGTTGCCGAGAAGCTGATGCTTGCGGACACACGCGAGGAGATGCTTAACCTATTGGAAGCGCTCAAAATGGATATTAATACCCTTACAGATGCCATCGAGGCGTTGGAAAACTCCAAGGCATATTTTGCAAAGAAACGGGAGGCAGAGAAAGATGAGTGAACGAGCATTGAGAGACTGGGATAGACGAGACCGTGAACAAGCACGCGCCTTGAGCAGATACCCACGATGCTGCTACTGCGGACACCACATCCAAACCGATTTGATTTACATAATTGACGAAAACAAATACGCCTGCGAGGACTGCATCAACGATAGACATCAGAACCTCGACCAATTTATGATGGACAGAGAGATGGACGGAGGGCTTTGGGATGGCATCCTTTGATAGCGGCTGCAAGGGATTCGTCAAGGCGTATGCGGTAGTGACTGTAAACTTTCCCATCGATTGGAAAGGAAACGCCGACATTGCTTGCAAGCACTGCCCTTTTTACCGATACACGAGCCGCGAGTGCGGACTTAACAAAAGCATTGTAAACTACCCCGATACCAAGGTTGGCGTTGATTGCCCCTTGATTGAGGTAGATGAAGAAAAGGAGAGCGCGGAATGAAAGATTGGGTAGGAAATGCAAGCGTTAGAAACTGCAATTTAAGATCCCAAAATGCAGAGGAACACGATTATTATGCAACAGATCCGAAAGCGACCGAGTTGCTTCTGCAAGAGGAAACGTTCAGCAAAAAAATATGGGAGCCTGCTTGCGGAGAAGGTCATATTTCAAAGGCGCTGAAAGAACACGGATATGATGTTGTATCGACCGACTTGATTGACCGCGGATATGGTGATGAAACATTGGATTTCTTGGCATATAGCGTGCCCTGCGATTGTGATATTATAACCAATCCCCCGTACAAGTATGCAAAGGAATTTGTGGAGCACGCGCTTGACCTTGTTACAGAAGGACACAAAGTTGCTATGTTCTTAAAGCTCACATTCCTTGAGGGGCAAGGTAGACGAGAACTGTTCCGCAACACACCACCGCAGACAGTATATGTCAGCTCTGCAAGATTGCAATGCGGAAAAAACGGGTGCTTTGATGGCACGTCAATGGTAGCGTATGCGTGGTTTGTATGGCAGAAAGGTCATTACGGAACTACCAATATTAAATGGATTAACTAAAAAAGGAGTAAAGATATGTGTAAGTTTAGAGATTTGAGAGCGGACGAGATTGAGTGCCGCGTGCAGAGCGTAAAGGAGAACGGGCTTGTTCTCCTCTTGTATAAGGATGCTCGCGTTGATATGAATATCCTTGACGAGACCGTTGGTTCTGCAAGATGGCAGAGAGAACACTACGAATGCAAGGGCAACTTGTTCTGCCGTGTTGGTATTTGCGTTGAGACCAAAAAGGTCGAAGCAATCTTCCCCGAATGGGTATGGAAATCGGATTGCGGAACGGAGAGCAATACCGAAGCGCAGAAAGGCGAAGCAAGCGACTCCTTCAAACGCGCTTGCTTTAATTGGGGCATCGGTAGAGAGCTCTATACTTCCCCATTCATTTGGATTCCTGCCGACAAGTGCAACATAAAAAATGGCAAGTGCTATGACAAATTCTCCGTTGAAAAAATCAAGATTGAAAACAAAGCGATTACGGGCTTGGCTATTATGAACGATACCAAGAAAGAATGTTGCTTTGTTTGGACGAAACAATGACCGGCAAGATAATCGGTGCGGCAATCAACTTTTCCAACAACAAGCCGACCATCACCTTTGAGATAAACGATAGAGGCGACTTTGAGAGTATGGTTGATGACCTCAAGGATAAGGAAAAGTTATCTATTGAGGTCAAGCCGTACCGAGAGAAGCGCAGCTTGAATGCCAATGCCTATGCTTGGGTGTTAATTGGCAAGATAGCCGATGCGACACGCGTAGGAAAAGACGAGGTCTATTTGAAATGCCTTAAACGATACGGGCAGAGCGACCTTATAAGCATCCTCTCAACGGTGCCGGTTGAGCATTACCTCAAGTATTACGAAGAGGCAGGAAGAAGCACCCTCAATGGCAAGGAGTTCACACACTACCGTGTCTACAAGGGGTCAAGTGAGTTCGACACCTTGGAAATGACGATATTCATTGATGGTGTTGTCAGCGAAGCAAAGGACTTGGGCATCTCCACGGAGACACCCGAAGAGCTTGCAAGAATGAAATCAATGTGGGGGGAGCAATGAAAAGCATCCTACAAAAGAACACCGATAAATGCTTTATATGCGGTTCTCGGCAATGGTTGGAGTGGCATCACGTATTCGGAGCAGCTACAAGAACAAAGAGCGAACGGCTCGGTCTTGTAGTTCGGCTCTGCCACTACTGCCACAACGAACCGCCAAACGGAGTGCACCAAAACAAGGATATCCGCAGCCGTCTACAATCCTATGCGCAAAAGAAAGCAATGCAAGTCTACAATTGGACGGTTGACGATTTCCGCAGAGAATTTTATAAGAATTATATCAAGGAGGAATAAATGACACAACAAGATATCGTATTGGCTCACCTCAAATCCAAGGGGAGCATTACACCGATGGAAGCAATCCATCTTTACAGCATCACACGTCTATCCGATGTTATTTTTAAGCTCATCAAAAAGGGCTATCACATCATCAGCACACTTACCAACGATACAAACAAGTTCGGCAATCCTTGCCGTTATGCAACTTACACACTTATTGAGGAGGAAAAATAAAATGTCATCATTAAACCTAAACAAAGTAGTTCTTGTCGGTAGATTGACCGCCGATCCTGAATTGAAGCAGACCACAAACGGAGTTCCAGTTTGTAGTTTCACACTTGCAGTAAACAGAAGATACCATGGAGCCGCGAATGGAGCTCCATCAAAACCACAAGCCGACTTCATCAACATTGTTGCGTGGAGACAGACCGCAGAATTCATCACAAAGTATTTTGATAAAGGAAATTCTATCTGTATCACTGGTAGCATACAAACACGCACATGGGAAGATGCAAAAGGAGAAAAGAAATACTCCACAGATGTCGTAGCCGATGAGGCATACTTCGTAGACGGCAAACAAGCCACCGAGAACGCCTTTGACGGAAAGGGCGAGCAAGAACCCACCTACACCAATCAAAAGCCCGTTGTGCCGAAATTTGAAGAGCTTTCTACGGACGATGATCTTCCTTTCTGATTGGGGGCAACAATGACAGAAACAGAAGAAAAAGGCTGCATAAGGTGCAGCGGAACAAACAAATTCAACTATAACTACTGCCCTTACTGCGGCAGAGGGCTTGGCAAAGACCGCAGAGAAAAGCAGAAGAACGATGTTGATCCTCTTGATCTAACACCGAACTTCTGCCCCTGCTGTGGGGAAAAAGTTTGGAGAGGAAGGAGAAAACGATGAACGAAACTAAATTACTCCCCTGCCCCTTTTGTGGGAGCAAGGCGGAGCTGAAGAAAAGAAAAGTGCCAAGACACCCGGTATTTGGCTGTTATATATATGGCGTAGTATGCAAATGCGGAACTCAAATCGCAACGCGAGTGAGCGAAGAATACGCCATCGAATATTGGAACAGGAGGGCAACCGATGAAAGAGCAGATTGAGGAAATGAGAAAAGAAGTGTCGGCTATTCACCGATTTTTTATGGAAGATGATGACTATGAAGATTTAGATGATTATATCGCAGATGAACTTTACAACGCAGGCTACCGCAAGCAAGAGTGGATAAGCGTTGATGATAGGTTGCCTGAAAAAGAAGGACAATATTTAGTTTACACAGGGTTATGTGGTATAAAGGTATGCATATTTCGTACATCTATCATAACGGACAGGTTGAGTTTTGAATATAATTGTACCCATTGGATGCCGCTTCCCGAACCACCGAAGATGAAAGGCGGTGCGGAATGAGATTTGTAGTAAAAATTACATATAGGGGTTTGGTAGATTATATAGGCAATGGTTCTTATCGTGTTAACAAAGAAAAATATGCCGTTTTGACAGGTGATGAAAACCAAGCAAAAAGATATAAAACATATGCTATCGCCAAGAGAGCATATGAAACATTAAAAGAAAGTTGTGTCAATTTGGATGGTGATGTTTATTTTGTAAAAGTTGATGAAACCCATTTTGACAGACATCGACTCTGAAAGGCGGTAAATGATATGTTGAGAAAACTGATTAAAAAGCATTTCAATTTGTGGGTACAAATGCGGTGGATAAAAGACATCGACAGAGAAACGGAAAAATTACGCAAACTTCGGCTTAAATGTGATATTCAGAAAAAAGTGCTTGGCGCACTGATTAAAGAATACGAAAAATTATATCCTGATACACGCCCGAAAGGAGAATGATATGGCACGATATATTGATTGCGAAGCGGCTTGCGCAGAGGTAGACAAAGGTGATTTGTTAGTCGGCAACAATGCTGAATTTGCCAAAGAGATTATATACCGAACTCCCACCGCCGATGTTGTACCAAAGAGCGAGGTTGCGAGGGAGATTTTTGAGGAGATTGAGAAAATCCGAGTTAAAGAAATCCACCGTTGCGAGGTTATGAGGGAAAGAGAAAAAAATCCAACGGAACGGAAGTATTGGGAAGGTGGAGAGCATTCTTTGCGTCAACTTTCCTATTGGCTTGCCGAACTCAAAAAGAAATACACGGAGGGAGAACCGAATGGGAGCAAGGATTGACGCAAGTTTCCACGATGGATGGGTTATAATCCCCTTCCACATTATTATCGATACCGAACGAAAAATGTACATTAAAGCAAAAAACAAGTTTGTTCCTTGTATAACAATTTCGTTTGGGTTTTTGTGGTGGTCTGTAATTTTTGATTTTTACAAGGAGGTAAAGGATGGGCAAAACATCAAAGAATAAAGGCAAGGCAGGAGAGCGCGAGCTCGCACGAAAATTGCGCGAGTACGGTTACGATGCTCGCAGAACCGCTCAATACTGCGGTAAAGCAGACGATGGCGAAGCCGACCTTGTAGGACTTCCCGGTATTCACATCGAATGCAAGCGCACCGAATCCTTGCGCCTATACGATGCAATGGCGCAAGCAAAGCACGATTGCCAAGGAAAGAGCATCCCTGCCGTGTTCCACCGAAAGAACAATCACGATTGGCTTGTTATCTTACCGCTCGATGACTTCATGACCATCTACAAGGAGTATGAGGCAAGCCGTGCCTTGGAGGAGCAATGAGACAAAAAGAGCCGTACAAAGATGCCACGATTGATATATTCATTCGAGCGAATAGTCTTAAATACCCAACGAAGGAAGAATACATATCTCGCATCCGAGCTGATGTTTACAGACGTCTTGCCTTGCAAAACCCTCAAATGATAATCTTGAAAGCGGATGCCGAAGTTTCTTCGAGAAAATCTATTATTGGCGACATAGATGCCGTCGATAAGGTGTTTGCTAATCTCAAAGAAAGAAATCGGCAACACATAATAGATGCCGTCAAAGAGGTATATTTCCCTTATAAGGGGAGAAGGTATATTCCTAGAGACGTTTATAAGGACAGAGTTCTCGCTTTTGCAACAAAAAACTATGCAACTACACAAAGTGTTAATAATTGGTTGAGAGAAGCGCGGATGCTTTGCGCATATTATAAGGGACTCACCGTAACAGAACCAGAGCATATTTAATTGTGTACCAAATATGAACAAGAGTGCTGAAACATTTTCTCGAGTTACCTAAAAATATGCTAAAATGGTATCATCAATAACTACACACCGCAGAGGTTAACGCCTTTGCGGTTTTTTGTTTTGGAGGGCAAAATGCAAAATTCACAAAAGGTTGGTTTGGATGGCTAACGAAGCAAACCTAAAACGCAATCTAAGCCCGAGCGAAGCCCGAGAAAATGGGCGAAAAGGCGGTATAGCATCCGGAGCAGTAAGGAGAGAAAAAAAGACCATCCAAAACATACTGAACGATTATCTCGATAGCGAGGTAAAAAGCAAATCGAACCTAAAGAAAATAGCAAAGGAATATGGAATAACCGGGGATCAATCAATAAAGGAGCTTGTAACGGTTGCTTGTCTATTAAACACATTGAGAAAAGGAGACATAGAAAAGCTCTCGGCTTTGCAAGGACTTATTGGCGAAGATAGCGCATCCGAAGAGATTGAGGACATCAGCGAAGCGGAGGAGGATATCTTTGGCAACGGTTAAGAGAAGAAAAACGCTCACCTATAATTGGAGCGACAAGCATAAAGACTATATGCGCAAAACACAGTCCTGCTCCATGAACGTTGCGGAGGGCTCTATCCGTAGCGGTAAGACAACCGACAATGTTTTCTGCTTTGCTCACGATTTGAAAAAGTCGAAGGACAAGCTCCACCTTGCAACCGCATCCACACAACCAACGGCAAAGGTTGTCATTGGTGACTGTGACGGGTATGGCTTGGAGCATATCTTTCGCGGTCAATGCAAATGGGGAAAATACAAAGGCAACGAGTGCCTTCGCATCTGCGGCAAGGATACAAACTACCAAGAGAAGATTGTCCTATTTTGCGGTGGAGCAAAGGCAGACAGTTATAAGAAGTTCCGCGGTATGTCCATTGGCTTATGGATTGCCACCGAGATAAACTTACACCACCCCGACACCATCCGCGAGGCAATGCGCAGACAAATCAATGCGGATGTTAAGCGGTTCTATTGGGACTTGAACCCCGAAAGCCCTACGGCACAGATTTATACAGAGTTCATTGATGCATACGATACCAAGTGCAAGGACGGGTCCTTAAAGGGCGGTTTCAACCTTGTCACATTTAACATCTTTGACAATATCAATCTGTCAAAGGAGAACCTTGATGCGGAGATATCAAAGTATCAGCCCGGCTCTGTATGGTATAGGCGTGACATCTTGGGCGAGCGGTGTACCGCAGAAGGCGCAATCTACACCTCTTTCATCAACAACGAGGATGCGCACTATATCACGGCAGAGGAAGTGCCGAAGGACGATGTTTACATGGTGTGTGTCGGGCAGGATTTTGGAGGACATCGCAGTAGCCATACATACTGCGCTACGGCAATATCAAGAGACTATAAAAGGATCTATGTTTTGCGATCCGAGGAATATGATGCAGAGGGCAAGAGCGTTGAGTTTGTTGTTGACAAGCTCGACCAATTCTGCAAGAACATCCAAGCAAGGTATGGGTTTGTTGATTATGTCTTTGCTGATTCGGCAGAGCAAGCAATCATCAATAGCCAAAGGCAAAACCTTACTTGGAGCATTCGCAATAGCGTTAAGAATGAGATTATAGACCGTATTCGGTGCACGGACATTCTTTTTACATCAAAGCGCATCAAGATAGTCAAGGACGAAAACGAGCCGTTGATATCTGCCCTGCGCTCTGCGGTGTGGGACGATAAAGCACCGAAAGACAAAAGACTCGACGTTCCCGGTGGTGGCACCGACTCTTTGGATGCATTTGAATATTCTTGGGAGTATTTCATCGGTCATCTATCGGGAGAAACAGGAGGATAAGACGTGGAAAACAACAGACAAACACAAGGTGGGCTTTGGCTCTTTTTCCGCAAGCTCTTTTTTACCCTTTTTAAGAAGGATTCGAGCGAGAGCAATCTCGATTCCCGTAAAGAGGGCGAATGGGAGAAGGAGTATGAGCGCATTGACCGCATCAACTTTGCAGAGATATTTGCAACGCGACTGACCAACTACACATTGGACGGTTTCTCTTTCGATTGCGACAATGACGATATCGCCGAGGTTATAGAGGCATTGATGGACAAGTCCTACAAGTGGGCGCAGATGGCGTTTGGCGTTGGTCGCGTGTTCCTTGTCCCTTATATCACCGGAGGAAAGATTTACACGGACATCATCCCACAAGGTAGAGCTTGGACAACCTCGATGCAAGGAGATGATGTTCTTGGCATCGGTGTTTTGGCTGACATCCGCGTAAAGAACAACCGCAGATTTTTCCGTCTTGCATCCTATGAGTATGACCCCGAAACAAAGGCGTTTACAATCGAGAACAAGGCAACCAACGATAGCGGTGCAGAGGTCGCTTTGAGCACGTTTGCAGAGTGGGCGGACATTGAACCCGTTATCACTCTCAAAGGCGTAGAAAAGCCCTTGTTTGCGTTTGTGGACTGCCCAAAGGATAACAGAACCACGGACAAACTGCAAGGCGCAAGTATCATCTTTGGATGCGAGGAAACTATCCAAGAAATCCGCGACTGCTTGAGGCAGTATGCTGAAGAATTTGATCTCAAACAATCTTGGCTTGGTGTTGACCGTCTTATGCTTGGCAAAGACGGAAAGCCCGAAAACCGATTGTTCAGGACCTTTGATGGCAAATCCACGGAAAACCTCTTTGAGATATTCTCCCCCGACATTCGCGGCACCGCATACGAAAGCAGACTGCTCAACTTGTTTGCAAGATTGGAAAAGCAAGTTGGTACATCTTCTGGCATCTTGACACCTGCTGACACCTCTATGGCAACGGCAACGCAGGTGCGCAGAAGTATGTATGACACGCTCGCAATGGTTGAGCGGATGCGCAAGAGCATTGACAAAGCCATTAGAGCATTGTGCTACTGCTACGAGGTTTACTTCCCTTTTATAGGCAAGGCAACTCCAAAGCAGTATGAGCTGCGTTTGTATTGGGAAGATAAGATGCTGCAAGACACAACAGAGAGATTCCAAAACCTTATGCAAGCAAAGGGATTTGCGGTCAAGGATGAGGAAATTCGTCAATTCTTGTTCCCTAACGAAACGGCAGAGGAAAGAGCTGCAGCGGTGCAAGAGATTCGAGATAGTCAGCCCGAGCCGACGATTCCCGATTTCTTTGGTGAATGAGGCGCGAGGAGTACGAGGAAGCAAAGCAAAAGAACCCCGATTGGGACAAGGTTATCTCCGCAGACATAAAGTCTTGGAGCAAGCTCTATATCTTTGATTCTATCCTCACCAAAAGAGAGTATAAGACAATCATTGAGAAGATAGACGAGCGAATCGAGAGCTTTGTTTCCCTAATTGATGAAAAAGAGATAGCCGACAAATACCGCGCAGAGCTTCACGATTATGCAGAGCAAGCGTATCAATGGGCTTTTGAACACTTTGGTATGTTTACGCCTCACCTGTTGGCGTTGTCTCTTGCAGGCAAGAAAGAAATCACAAAAGCGCAGATAAAGGTTGTAGAAGACCGCGCGCAGTTTGTTGTCAAGTTTGAGAACGTTACCGATGCGCGGATGCCTCAAAAGATTACGGGACATTCCTACACGCAAGGCACGGCAGGACAGATGTTCTATGAGGACATCAACCGACTTTCCAAAAAGGCACTTGACGATTGGATTGCATTAGAACCAAAACCGCAGTATTTCGCGAATGTCAACCCTCGCAACCTTGCCGAGATGCTCGTTAGGTTTGAAACCTACAAGCGGAAGAAGCAAGAGCTGATTGACAAGGGCGTTGAATTTGTTTTAGTCCCTGCTCACGCCAATTGTTCTCGCAGATGTGAACGCTGGCAAGGGCGCGTGTACTCACTTTCCGGAAAATCGGGCGTTATCGATGGTCGAAGATACATCCCCATTGAAGATGCCTCGGATAATGTGACCTACACATCAAAGAACACGGGCAAGACCTACTATTGCGGGCTGTTCTCCTACAACTGCCGACACGATTTAGTGGAATACAAGCGCGGAATGAACATCGAGCGCATCCCTGCCGATGTCATTGAGGAAAGACGAAAGATAGAGATGCGACAACGTGAGATGGAGCGGAACATTCGACTTGTAAAGGAGAGAG
>JAEIGA010007874.1_pt1 | contig 16166 bp, 8 predicted proteins | sample 9270691 | NCBI WGS metagenome assembly JAEIGA01 (sample SAMN17057246, study PRJNA624740) | gut metagenome | biome: biome; isolation source: fecal sample | host: Bos grunniens | place: China: Xizang | collected 2019
ACTTGAATATGTCGCACAATTCGCTGACTTCATATTCTTTTCCTTCAAATTCCATGCGTGGAAGCCAGTCTGTGGAAACTTCTTTAAGGATTGCCCCTTCTTGTTCTTCGAAGATGTTTATCTTTTTGTTGCTTGGTTCAACGAGAAAACGTTTTAGATAAATGCTTTGGCTTTCTTTTTCGATATAGAATACAGAAACAGGCTTTTCGGGATTGAATTTCTCAATCTTAATCAAGTCGTCGTCGAAGTGATTGCTTAAATCGTAGTTGGTAATACGGTAATGTCCCGATGCGTAAAGAGTAAGTATTTTGTCCCCGGAAGCAAATTCTCCGAGCAAAATGCCCCTTTGATCGGTGTTAAGCCTTTTTACGGATGAATCAAACCAAACTTTAATCGCGCTCAATGTAGAAACGCCTTCTGTCTTTCTGCTGATTGAGGTAACGACTCTTGTAGTCAGTGTATTACCTTTGGCATTTCGAGATTTGATTGCAAGTTGTGCAAAATCGTACTCCATTCTGTTGGTTTTCATCCTTGGAGCCGACTTGAGCGATACGTTAATCACTTCAGCCTCTCCGTTAGGATTCACACTCAAATAAACAATCTTCGACCCCTTTGTTCCTTGTGTTATGTCGTATTCCTTGGAGCGAATGATACTTGTTATATTGAATCTCTTGACATAAAACTTGCCGAACGCCCCATCTTGATAAACAACATTGAATGTTGTTCGGGTATCATTCTTTTTGAAGACTCCGACATAGAGAATCTTCTTTCCTACATATTCTTTTTCTTGTATTTTTCTTATTGAGAAGATTCCGTCTTTTCTTATAACGATAACATCGTCCATTGTCGAACAATCGCAAACGTATTCTTCGCCTTTCAACTTGTAACCAACAAATCCTTCCGCATAATTGCAGTAAAGCTTTTCGTTGGCTATTGCAACAGACGTGCTTTCTATTACATCGAAGTTTCTGATTTCGGTTTTGCGTTGTCTGTCTTTTCCATATTTTTTCTTTATTCGTTCAAAGTATGCTATGGCGTAGTCGATGAGATTATCCAAATCTTTTTGTGTGGAAGCTATATCGTCTTGTATGGCTATGAGTGTGTCATCTGCTTTGTCGCTATTATATTTTGAGATGCGATCTATTGGAATCTTTCTTAGGCGATGAATATCTTCTATAGTAACTTCGCGAATCAGATTCTTTACAAAAGGTTGTAATCCTTTCATTATCGCATCGTCGATGGCTTGATCGGTCGTGCATTTTTCCATCTTTTTGTAAACGCCTTCTTGAATGAAGATTTTCTCCAATGAAATCCAATTCCATTTTTCGTTTAGCTCATTCAAGGCTATCTCAAGCTCTCTTTTCAGAAGTTGAACTGTGTTTTCGGTAGATATTTTCAAGATTTCGCTTACAGGAGCAAAGCGAGGTTTTTCGTTTTCGATGACACATGAGTTTGGAGATAGGCTAAGCTCACAGTCGGTGAAAGCATAGAGAGCATCGATTGTTTGATCGATCGATGTATCGTTTGGAATCGATATGTTGATTTCAACTTCTGCCGCTGTGTTATTGTCAATCTTTTTGATTTTCAGTTGTCCCTTGTCGCAGGCTTTTATTATCGATTCTATCAAACTGTCAGCCGTTGTGCCGAATGGAATTTCTGTTATGGAGATTGTACGTTGGTCGATTTGCTTTATGCGAGCTCTCACTCTCAATCTTCCACCTCTCAGTCCGTCGTTGTATTTTGAGACTTCCATCAGCCCACCTGTCGGGAAATCAGGATAGATTGAGAACTCCTCTCCTCGTAATATTGCTATCGAAGCATCAATCAGTTCGTTGAAATTATGAGGAAATATCTCGCAAGCCAATCCGACGGCAATACCTTTTGCACCCTGAGCAAGCAAAAGAGGATATTTTATCGGCAATGTGTCAGGCTCCATATTCCTTCCGTCATACGATGGATGGAAAGAGGTAGTCTTTGGATTGAAAACAACTTCTAATGCAAATTCTGAAAGACGCGCTTCTATGTAACGAGGAGCTGCCGCACCATCTCCCGTCAAGATGTTTCCCCAGTTACCTTGACAATCTATCAAAAGGTCTTTTTGTCCCATTGTTACCAAGGCTCCTGCTATTGAAGCATCACCATGCGGATGGTATTTCATAGTATTTCCGACTATATTGGCGACTTTGTTGTATCTTCCGTCTTCCAACTCTTTCATAGAGTGAAGAATGCGTCGTTGAACGGGCTTTAATCCATCGTTAATGTGAGGAACGGCACGTTCAAGTATTACATAAGAAGCATAATCCAAGAACCAATCTTGAAACATGCCTCTTATAGATGTTGTTTTGTGGATAGTGCTTTCGTTATTTGTTGGTTTGTTTTCTTCCATTTCTGATTTTGTATGATTAGAACTCAACCTGTGGAGCGTTCTCTGCTCCATTTTGTGCTTCGAAATAGGCTTTTCGTTCAAAGCCTAAAAGAGAAGCAACCATGTTTTTCGGGAAACGTCTTATGCTTGTATTGTATTCGTTTACCATGTCTGAGTATCGTTGTCTTTCAACAGCGATACGATTCTCTGTTCCTTCCAATTGAGATTGCAATTGCAAGAAATTTTGATTTGCTTTCAAGTCCGGATAACGTTCAATCACTATATTAAGTCCCTTTAATGCAGAACTCAACGCATCTTGAGACTGTTGGAATTGCTCCATTTGCTCTTGCGTGAAATTATTTGCATCGACTTTTACCTGCGTTGCATTGTTTCGTGCTTCTATAACTTTGATTAAAGTTTCTTCTTCGTGCTTTGCATAGCCTTTAACGGTGCTTACGAGGTTTGGAATCAAATCCAAACGTCTTTGATATTGACTTTCGACTTTTGACCATTGATTTAAGCAAGCTTCATCTTTACTCGCAAGGCTGTTATACGCAGTAAAAACATATATTCCGATGATTGCCACAAGTGCAACAATGATAATGATTACAAGATTCTTCTTTTTCATGATTCGTTAGTTTATAAAAGATTGAATATTTCGTATTTTACAATTAAAATCGACCGCCTCCGCCGCCTCCACCTGAGAAACCGCCACCCCAACTACCCGGAAAACTTCCGCCGCTCCTATTTCCGCCTATTCCTCCGGAGATAATCACGGGAGGGGTTTTGGGAAGAACTTTCGTTTTCTCATCTTTATATTTGCAATTCTTGCATTCGAAGACCGTTTTCACCAATCCATCATGATGAACTGAAGGTTCGCGAACTACGGAGTCGTATTTCTTTTTATAAGTCTTGGCTCCACATGACGGACACTTGTCATAAGCCGAAAATATCTTGTCATAAGGATAAATAATCGTGTTTCTGCATTTTTTACACAGCCAAACATCGTAATCCCTACTGCCGATTTTTTCTTCCAATTGCTTAATCGCGTCAAGGAAACTATCTTCCTGAGCCTCTGAGAGCAGTTCCATTTCACTTCCGCAATGACAGACTATCTTATGTTTTCGAATGCGTGCCGTTTTCCATTGATACACCCAAATCAACAACAAAAACAGAGCCGGCAAGAAAAGTATCCCCACACACAACCAAACAACGGAACTTTTTTTGACAACATTTATCTTCTCCAATTTGTTGTTTGGATCAACTTTTGCAGCTTTCATATTTATAAAAATCACAGCTACCACAAAGAAAACCAGACATAAATTAAAATAAACCAACAAAAGGGGAGTCCATTCGAAGTTTTCATGTTCTGCATAACCGTTTTGTTGATATTCTTCATACAATATTCCGCACACAATCTCGACTCCTATCAACAAACCTTTACCCCATTCGCCTTGCTTAAAGTATGGTGCCATGCGTTCATTGACAATTTGACTTGCAAGTGCGTCAGGTAAAGCTCCTTCCAAACCATATCCGGTCCTCATGAAGATTTCTCGTGATTCTACGCACAAAAGAATTATCAAACCATTGTCCGAGCCTTTTTTTCCGACGCCCCAAAGATCGAAAAGCTCCATCGACAAATCCCGTGCCGAGGTTCTGTCATTACCATTTACCGCAACGACCGCCACTTCTGCAGTTGTGGATTTTTGAAGAGAAGAAAGCAGGTTGTTTATCTCATTTTCAGTTTCATTATCCAATAAATCGTCTTGATCAGACACATAACAAGATGAGCAAATCTTCTTTGGATTCACTATATCTTTTGCAGTAATTTCCTGAGCCTTTGTATCGATTGCAGGAACAATGCAAAGAATCAACAAAATCGGTATTACAACAGATAAGAAGCTTGATTTCATTTTCAAAAACGGACTTACCTTTTATGAAAGCAAAGGTATGATTTTTTTTTGAATTATTTTGGAGGTGTCAGAAAAAAAACCGATTTACTCTTTCTTTGAAAGAATTTTTTTAATTTTGCTTTCACAAAACTGGAATCAAAAAACAAAATATATGAACACAGAAAGAGTAAAATGCCTTATCGTAGGCTCAGGCCCTGCCGGCTATACAGCAGCTATTTATGCCGCAAGAGCAGATTTGAATCCCGTTGTGCTTGAAGGAATGCAATCAGGAGGACAATTAACCATCACAACAGAAATCGAAAACTTCCCCGGATACCCTCAAGGAGTTGCAGGTACTGAAATGATGTCTCAAATCAGAGAACAAGCAGAACGTTTTGGAACAGAAGTTCGAGCAGATAGCGTGATAAAAGCTGATTTAAGCAAACGCCCATTTTGTATCGAGACAGAATCAGGAGCAAAGATTGAAGCGGAAAGCGTAATCATCGCAACAGGAGCAAGTGCAAGATGGTTGGGATTGGAAAGTGAACGCAAGTTTATGGGACAAGGAGTTTCTGCATGTGCGACTTGCGACGGCTTTTTCTACAAAAACGAAGTCGTTGCGGTGATTGGTGGTGGTGATACTGCGTGTGAAGAAGCCAATTACTTGTCTAAGATTTGTAAAAAGGTATATTTGGTTGTCAGACGCAATGAATTGAGAGCTTCAAAGGCGATGCAGGAAAGAGTTTTCGAGAATGAGAAAATCGAAGTCTTGTGGAACAGCAAGCCAAATGAAATCTTAGGAGATATAAACGGAGTAAACGCCTTACGATTGGAAGATTCAATAAGCGGATTAACAAGAGATGTCGAATTGACAGGAGTATTCCTTGCAATAGGACACAATCCTAACACCGACTTATTCAAAGGACAGATAGATTTAGATTCACATGGATACATCGAAACCCAAGGAAAGACTTCCAAAACCAACATTCCGGGAGTTTTTGCGGCGGGAGACGTTATGGATCCTTTGTATAGACAAGCCATTGTCGCAGCAGGAAGCGGCTGTAGAGCGGCAATGGATTGCGAAAAGTTTTTGGCAGAAAATCCAATAGCAGAATAAGAAAATTGAAACGAGGAAACATTTTTTTGTTTCTTGCATTCGTTTCGCTGATTCTTTGTTTCAAAGGAGCGAATGCACAAAAGCATGAAGCGGACTCAACCAAGGACGTGTCGGAAAGCCTTGTGTTGATTCCGCATTATGGTTTTGTGAAAGTCGACAGCGTATTTGCAAATCCTCTTTCGAGCGTTCATCAGGTCGATAAGGCGATGCGTACGCACAAAGGCTTCTATCAATATCTTTCAACGCCGGGAAGTCCGAGCAGAGACTTGTTTTTGAAACTTCAAAATCCCGACGAACATCGTTATTTACCTGATTTGTTCGAGCCGTACACCTATTCCGACGAAAACATTCACTATTACAGAGTGAGCAAACCTCACAGCAATCTGCGATACTCAAGCGACATAAATTCATCTCAGTACTTTACCATTTCTCATACGCAGAATCTGATTCGTAATTGGAACATCGGATTGACCTATGACGTGAATTACGCCGACGGAACCTTTGCAAAATCTCAGGTAATGAACCAATTCTTCAATCTGACTTCGAATTACGTTTCGCCAAACGAAAGATACATCGTCGCAGCTTCATTTATCAGAAACCGGGCATACGTTTTGGAAAACGGAGGTATCGAATCCGATTCGCTCTTTCTTGGTCAGCTGTTTTCAAAACCTGAAACCTATCCAGTGAACCTTCAAAACGCATATTCCAAATACAAGACCGCAGAATATTCTCTTTATCAGAGTTTCAACCTGTGCAAGGACGAAAAAGATAAAATAGGAATTTTCAACCGCGGAAAGCTGTCTCACAAAATCGACTTCTCGCAAATCGCACGTATATACCAAGATGAAAATCTCGTTGCGGCGGATTCGTTTGCCACACGCTCGCTTCGCAACAACATCTCTTGGACAAATTTTGTCGATTACGCAACCGCTCTTCCCGTAAGCATAGGATTGAAACACGAACTCTTGATGTATTCCGACAAAGTAAACTCTCCGATATTCAATATAATGACTCCCTATGCCGAAATCAGCTTCCGTTCGACTTTTATCACAGCCTCATTGTTTGCAAACAAGACATTCGGCTCCGATTTCTACGCAGGAGATTATTCAACCCGATTTTCGACAACCTTGTTCTTCGGTCGCAGCATGTTAAACCTTACGGCAGAAAGATATAAGCAAAGCAACCATTATTTTTACTCACATTTTGCAAACGAAAACTTAGAATGGAATCTTCCGAGCGAGAAGACGACCCAGTCAAGCCTCAAATTGTCGTATCTTTTTGGCGATATGTTTTCGTTTAACGCCGATTGGTTGCAATTTGACAACCGTCCGAAAATTTCAAGCGAAGACCTGTCAATCTCATACAGCGACTTGATAAACGTGTATCGGCTTTACATGACATTAAACAAGGAATGGAAACATTTAGGGCTTAAAAACATCTGCGTCTTACAGCATAACGACAACGAGAAATACCTGCATCTGCCTGTCTTTATGGCGAAACAAAGCATCTATGTCAAGTTCGGACTCTTCGGAGGTAAGTTGGAGACCGCCGCAGGCTTGGATCTGAGATACAACACTTCGTATCATGCAGACGAATACCTGCCGCAGCTTGGCGTTTTCGCATATCAAGACAAAGAAAAGTACGGAAACTATGTCTATTGCGACCTTTTCGTAAACGCACGCATCGATCAATGCAATGTATTCTTAGCTTTGACACACCCATACGCAGGATTGTTCGGCTACAACTACATTCCGACCCCGCTTTATCCGAGTGAAGGACTCTCATTCCGCTGGGGATTAAGTTGGAACTTCCTTAACTGATTCGCAGGTTTACACGTAGGCTTCTTTTTCTTACTTTGGCTGTTGGCTTTTAGCCTTTGGCTTTCGGCTGACGCAGTTTTATTTTTGCCAAACGCCTGAAAAGCAACCGTTAAAGCTCGTTTTCGAATCGCCAAAAACCGTATCAAAAAAAATCCGCTTGTTGATACTGCCGGTATCAGTTAGCGGTACTACCAGTACCAGTTAGCGGTACTACCAATACCAGTAAGCGGTACTACCAGTACCAGTTAGCGATACTCCCAGTATCAGTTAGCGATACTGCCGGTATCAATAAGGGAAACATTTTGCAAAACTTACTTTGCGACTTTGCGAACTTTGCGAGAGATTTTTTTGTCGGTTTATGAAAGTTTTTTATCTTTGCAATCGGATAATTATTCGGTGATTAAAATAAATGATATGAAGAAATTAAGATTTTTAAGTTTGATTGCGGTATTTACTGCTTTGTTTGCCGGTTGCGAAGACCCGACAGACGGTAGCGACGGAACGGATGGAACAGGCGGAAGCGGAACAGGCGGCGGCACGGAAATGACTGAGGTCGATGAGTCTAAGTTCACATGCCTGAAAACCTTGGAAGGACATTCTGATTACGTTATTTCAGTGGCCTACAATCACGACGGCAGTCGCATAGCAAGCGCTTCAGGTGACGGCTCTGTAAGAATATGGGACGCAAACACGGGTGAAACAATCAGAACCCTCTCGGGAGTTTCCGAAGGTGTTTCTTCTGTGGCGTATAGTCCGGACGGGAATCGCATCATTTGCGGTTTTGACGACAACACAATAAGGATATGGGATGCAAATACGGGGGCTGAATGCAATCAAATTCTGAGTGGACACAGTGATTATGTCAATTCGGTAGTATATAATCAGGACGGCAGTCGTATTGTAAGCGCTTCGGGTGACGGAACGCTTAAGATATGGAATGCAAACACGGGTGAATGTCTTCAAACTTTGACAGGACATACGGATGAGGTCAGTTCGGCTGTATATAATCACGACGGCAGTTGCATAGTCAGCGGTTCGGGTGACGGAACGCTTAAGATATGGAATGCAAACAGCGGAGAATGTATTCAAACCTTTGCAGGACATTCGGATAGGGTCAATTCGGTGTATTGCAGTCCGAGTTACAATGGAATTTTCAGTGTTTCTGACGACGGAATGCTCAAAGTATGGTTAGGTTATGATGATGAGGCATTCAAAACTTTTGATGTATGTTCGTCAGGTGTCTCTTCAGTTGTGTTTGACCCTACAACTAATCTTATTTTCTGCGGTTGCTATGATTCCACCGTTAAGATATACAGACTGGATAGAGAAGTGTGTCAGAAAACCTTGGAAGGACATTCGCGAGATGTTCTTTCGATAGCTTTAAGTCCCGATGGAAAGTATTTGGTAAGCGGTTCGGGAGACAAAACCATTAAGATTTGGGGAAAGAAGTAAGCCCTATATATATAAGGTAAAGAAAAACGAGCGTTCGACCTGCTTTTGCATTTTCGAACGCTCGTTTTGTTTTTGTGAAACGAAGAAAGAAAAAATTAAAACGAAGTTTCAGAAAACTAAAACGAAGAAAAAATTTCTTGAAAGGGCGTTTGCATTGTTTCGCGGAACGATTTATATTTTGTATTTTTGCTTTCCGATTATTTTAACACGATTTTGAAGATATGGAAAAAAACAAACTGTTCCTGATAGATGCGATGGCGATGATTTATCGTGCATTCTATGCGATGAATAAAAGTCCGAGAATAAACAGTAAAGGATTGGACACTTCCGCTGCTTTTGGTTTTTTCAATACATTGCTGAGTCTGTTGAAGCAATATAAGCCTACGCATATCGGAATAGCGTTTGATTTGCACGGACCGACCTTTCGACATAAGGAATTCGCTGATTACAAGTCCAATCGGCAGGCTACACCCGACGAAATCAGGCAAATGGAGCCTTACATCAGGGATATAATCGACGCAATGCACATTCCGATACTTTCAAGTGAGGGTTACGAGGCTGATGACGTGATAGGAACGTTGGCAAAACAAGCTGCAAAACAGGGATTTGAGGTTTACATGGTCACACCCGACAAAGACTATGCTCAATTGGTTGAGGAGAATGTGAAGATTCTTAAACTTGGTAGAATGGGGTCTGATGCGGAAATCTGGGGAGTTGATGAGGTTTTGCAGAAGTTTGAAATCGAACATCCAAGACAAGTGATTGATATTTTGGGACTTTGGGGCGACAGTTCGGATAACATACCCGGAGTGCCGGGAGTTGGAGAGAAGAAAGCAAAAGCTCTTTTGAAACAATTCGGTTCTATAGAAAATGCGATAGAACGTTGTGATGAGATTGAATCTAAGTCTCTTAGAAATGCAATATCTGAAAACAAGGAATTGGCATTGCAGTCTAAATTTTTGGCAACGATAGTTCTCGATGTGCCTGTTGAATTCGATGCAAAAGAATTTGAAGTAAAACAACCGGATTTTGAAAGTTGCAAACGCTTGTTTGAAGAGCTGGAATTCAAAACCTTCTCCAAGAAATTCTTCGAGCATTTCGGAATAGATGAGACTGCGATTAAAAAATCCGTTGTCAAGAACAAGCCTGCTCAATCCATGCAACCGGATTTGTTCTCTGACTTTTCTTCTTGTCAGAGCTTTGAAACGATAAACAAAGACTATGTTTTTGTTGATAATTTCGGTGCTTTGGAAAATTTTGTCAAACATCTGCAAACAAGTAAGTTAATTTCATTCCACTGTAATGAGGTTCAAGGAAAATTGATAGGTATTTCGTTTTCATCGGAAAAGGGAAAGGCTGATTTTGTTCCTCTTTACGGAAAATCGGAAGAAAACATCGAGAGAGTGAATCTTCTGAAAGAAATCTTTGAAAACGAGAATATTACAAAGGTTGTTTATGATCTGAAAACGGAAAAGCATATCCTTGCGGATTATGATTGTTTGGTTAAAGGAAATTGCTTTGATGTTCAATTAGCTCATTATCTGCTCGATTCGGAAGTTTCACACAAGGTGGATTTTCTAAGTGAAAAATATCTGAGTTACAGAATGGCGGATGGGGATTCTTTGACTAAAGAATTTGCTAAATCGTTGCAAACAAGTGTTTTGAAGATGTGTAAGAGTCAATTCTCGGACTATTGTTCGGAGATTGCAGATGTGTTGTTTCAACTTAAAGACATATTGGAAACAGAACTTAAAAACAATGACTTATATTCTTTGTTTGCGGATATGGAACTGCCTTTGGTTGATGTTCTTTTTTCAATGGAGCAAAACGGAGTCAGGATTGATTCTGCGGAATTGGCAGAATTTTCCAAGAAACTCGGAACTCATAAGACAGAATTGGAAAACCAAATATATGCTCTTGCTGGTGAAAAATTCAATATTTCGTCTCCAAAACAACTTAGCGAGATTCTATTCACTCGTTTGCAGATAGTTGACGATGAGAAGAAGAAAAAAACGAACACAAAGCAGTTGTCGACGGCTGAAGATGTATTACAGAAATTGGCATCTGTACATCCGATAGTTCCTTTGATACTTGAGTATAGGAAAATAACGAAATTGAAAAGCACTTATGTGGATGCTCTGCCTGTATTGGTAAATCCGAAAACAGGAAGACTGCATACGAGCTATAATCAGGCGGTTACGGCAACGGGACGCTTGTCTTCTAACAATCCTAACTTGCAAAATATTCCTATAAGGACAGATTTGGGAAAGGAAATAAGGAAATGCTTTATTCCCGCAAACGAAGATTTTGTGCTTTTGGCGGCTGACTATTCTCAAATAGAACTTAGAATAATTGCTTCTTTGAGTGAGGACGAACATTTGTGTGATGCGTTTCGGGCAGGTGAAGACATACATCTCGCAACGGCTGCAAAGATTTACGGAATGGATAAATCGGAAATATCAAAAGAGCAAAGAGCAAATGTGAAAAGCGTTAATTTTGGAATCATTTACGGAATATCCTCATTCGGATTGGCACAACAGTTGGGCGTTTCGAGAAAAGAGGCTTCCGATTTGATAGAACAATATTTTGAAAGCTATCCTCGAGTAAAACAATACATAGAATCATGTAAACAGAATGCGAAAGAAAAAGGATATGCTCAAAGTATGTGTGGACGAAGACGTTATTTGAAAGATATAAATTCTCTTAACGGAAATCTAAGAGCCTTTGCCGAGAGAAACGCTGTCAATATGCCTGTGCAGGCTTCCAGTGCCGATATGATAAAACTTGCAATGATTGGAATCTATCGCAGAATGCTTTCAGAGGGTCTTCAATCCAAGATGATAATGCAGGTGCATGATGAATTGGTATTTGATGTCTATAAACCGGAATTGGAACAAATGAGACTTATTGTCAAAGAAGAGATGGTTAATGCTTTGAAATTGAATGTCCCTATCGTGGTTGAGATGAACAGTGGAGAGAATTGGCTTGTCGCTCATTAGTTCAAGTTTTCCGGTTTGAGTTTCCAGCGTCTGTGACTCCACAACCAATATTGCGGATTCTTTTTAATCATCTGTTCAGTCTTGGAAGCTATGCTTTTGGTTATGAATCCGTAAGGAGTAGATTGAGGATTGTCGGTTACGAGTTCAAATTCTATTTCGTAATATCCTCGTTTCACTTTTTCGGTTCGATAAAAGAATACGGGTAAGTCGTACTTTTTAGAAAAGTATTCGGCACCATAAATCATTGCAGTGGGCTGATTGAGAAATGTTGTCCAATAACATTTCTTTGAATCGTTGGGACTTTGGTCTGAAAGCAGCATATAGGCACAGCAAACTTTGTTTTGAATATTTGATTCCATAACTTGTCTTACGTTATCGGCATAACAGACTTGTGTTCCGTAGCGAGTGCGTTTCTGAAAGGCGAGTTTCTCGAATGTTTTGTTGCTCATACGTTTACCGACTCCAATTCCAAGATGAGGAATCTGCAGATCAAGACTTGCAACCATATATTCCCAGTTGTTGTAATGGGCTGAGGCTAAGACGATGCTTCTGTTCTCTTGCATAAAAGGAAGAAGGATTTCGCTGTTTACACATTTATATCTTTTCAAAAGTTGTTTCTTGGAAATAGTCAGCATTTTCGCTGCCTCGGCAAGAAGATCTGCAAGATGAGAATAATATTCGTTTGTAATTTTTTCTATTTCCGAATCACTCTTTTCGGGAAAGGAATTTCGCAAATTTTCAACTATGACTTTCTTTCTATATTTCACCACTTTTCTTAGCAAAAAACAGATAATCCCCGATAAGATATACAAAACCCTCATCGGCAATAGCGACAGTGGTACCAACAAACAATAAAACAATACATAATTCAAAACAATCGACATACCATGCATATTTTGTGTTTTGCAAAGGTATAAATTCCTTTCCAATTAACGCAAAAACAGAAATATTGATTTGTCGGCTTGATTGCAGAATTTGTCAATTCGGAAATTTATGTTAATTTTACAAATTGAAAAATGCTGATCTTAATGCGAAAAAAACTACTTAAATATTCCCTTTTCATTGTGCTTTCATGCCTTTTGGCAGGCTGCAAAGATGGTTCGTATATAGAGACATTTGATCCTATGAACAACTATCCGCAATCTGATACCGTCAAATTGGATATGCAGTTGGATAATTCCGTATTTGAGGGAATCGTATTGCCTGCAAAGGATAAATATTTCGGTTTTTCAGCAAAAATAAAGCAAGAAAAGGGTAAGCAACTCTTCTATAAGATTTACTATCAGAACGAAAGCTACAAATTTGACGAAAAAAGAGCAGAGGCAAACGAGAATTTCTACGGCTCTTGGCAACAAACAGAAATAGGATTCAAGCAAGTTAATTCTTCGGAAATAAGAGATAGTTTTCAGATTGTTGGTAATCCGCGTAACGAAAAGATGTATTACGGAATCAATAAACCGGAACAAATTACTCAAGAGAAAATAGAACATCATATTCGCAATGCTCGCAAAGATAAAAAGTGGTTTGATGACATCAAAAAGAAAGCTAAAGAAAACGGAATTTCGACTGAAGAACAGCTTTTTATGGATATATTATGGATTTCTGCCTATAATAGCCAACAAGAAGGCGATGTAAACAGAAGAGAAAGAAGAAATCCAAGAACAGGTGCTTATAAATTCATGTTGGTTGTTGCAGATGAGCAGGCTTTAAGTAAGATTCCGGAATACATAAAGGATATTTCAAAGCGTAACAGCAAAGAGGAATTTGTCAATCCTTTCTCCTACTTTGCTGATTGCAAGATAGAAGGAGTTGATGTCAAGATTTCGGACAGAGTTTTGCAGACTCGTGCTGTATTAGACGGCAAAAGAGGGGTTTACATCGACCGATTGCATTATTTGAAACCAAATTTCGACATACACTCTTCTGACAGCCTTGTAGGAATTTCTCATTATGTTTTTGAGAATGCTTTGTTTGAGCAGTATTTTCACGACATAAATCGCAATCATACTATAAATCAGATTCCTTTGATTGCAGATGTGGAAGGTGGAAATTACAGTTTGGAAGATTATATCAGCAATAAGGCAAAATATAATGAGAAAAGCCGTTTGCAAATCCACCCTTCAAACACAGAATCCCCTGCCAAAGGAATACAAATTGCCGAGAATCGTTCTTATATTCAAATTAGCAATCCCGGAAATAAAGATTTGGCATTGGCAAAGAAAGAAAACATCGGCATAAGAGCGAGAATAGGATTCTCTTATGGCAAATACAGAGCAAAAATCAAGTTTCCGCAATTGGTAAACAAAGATGGAGTATGGTGCGGTCTTACTAACGCTTTCTGGTTAGCTTATCAGAGTGAGTCGCCTTGGAATCAGAGACGTGTGTGTTCAAATAAAGGCTATGTAAAACACAGCAAAAACGATAACGAAACCGAAAGACAAGAGACTACAAACTACTCTGAAATCGATATAGAGATGATTAAAACTTCTGTTCTTTGGCCTGAAGAACACAAAAATGGCTATAAACCTTTCGGAAATCAAGAATTCGTGCTTGCATGCACCAATTGGGATTTGGCATGTCCTACTCCGCTGGATTTTAACTTCGGAGGAATAAAGTCGATTCAATATCAAGGCCAATCATTCAAACTTCACCGATGGAGCGACACCTATCGGGCACTCACATCTCGCATTGGGCTGAATCCAAACATCTTTTCACAAGATTATTACTACTATGAAATTGAATGGAAACCAACAGAGATTATTTGGAGAGTTGGACCTAATCCTGAAAATATGCAAGTTGTGGGATATATGTCTGAGAAAGAGACTTCTATTCCTAACAATCAAATGACTCCTATAGTAACTCAAGAATTTCATTACTCGAAATGGTGGCTTCCTGAGGTGTTTGAACAAGGCAATGTGCCTTTCCCAAAAGAGGATTTAGTTGGTAAAATTTATGAAATAACAATAGAATAAGATGAAACGAGTAACAGCGATTTTTATTTGCTTGATTGCCTGCATTGGTTTGCAAGCTCAAAGCGATTTAATGAAGAAATTAGAAAGCAGACCTTATCCTCAGTGGTTTAATGAGGCGAAATTAGGTATCTTTATCCACTATGGGCTTTATAGCATTCCGTCTTACAGTGATAAAGAACAGTATGCCGAGTGGTTTTACAAAGGTTTGATTTCTCAAGACAGCCTAAGAATAAAATTTCAGAAAGATGTATTTGGGGAAGACTTCAAATACGAAGATTACAAAGACCTTTTCAAGGCTGAATTGTTTGATGCCAATCAATGGGCTGAACTATTCAAGAAAGCAGGAGCAAAATATGTAGTATTCACTTCAAAGCATCACGATGGTTATTGTATGTATGACAGCCGTTATGCTGAGGGTTGGTCGTCTGCAACAACCGGTCCGAAAATAGATTTTTGCGAAGAACTCTCCAAAGCGGTGAGAGAGAACGATATGAAGATGTGTTTGTATTATTCTCTTACCGAATGGACAAATCCTTTGTACCGTTGGACGGTTGATACCAATAAAAGCATAGAACCATACATTGAAAAGCATCTTCACCCTCAGTTTAAGGAATTGGTAGATAAGTTTAAGCCGTCGCTAATCTTTTCAGACGGTGATTGGGATTTTGATTACAAAACATTCAAAAGCGATGAGCTTGTAACGTATTACTACGACGTTGTTGGCGAAGAAGCAATTGTAAATGACAGATGGGGACATGGATTCAACTATGGTTACCTTACACCGGAATATAGCGAGTCAATAATGGTTACAAATCGTCCTTGGGCTGAATGTAGAGGCTTGAGTCGTTCTTTCGGATTGAACAGAAATGCTGATCTTTCAAGCTATCTTACAAGTGAGGATTTGATTAAGCACTTTGTTCGCTCGGTTGCCGGTGGTGGAGGTTTGACTCTAAACGTTGGACCTGCAGCTGATGGTTCTATTCCTTTGTTACAACAAGAACGTTTGTTGGAATTGGGAGAATGGTTGCAAATTAACGGAGAGGCAATCTACGCAAGCAAACCTTTCTATAAAAACATGGAAACTTATGAAGTTGTTTTGCCATGCTCTACCGAAGAAATAAATTTTGATTGGGTAAGAAACGCTCCTCAAAACCAAATGCCGACAGATCATTTCGCTATTAACTGGCAAACAAACTTCACTCCGGAAAAGACAGATAAGTATAAATTCTACCTAAATGCAGATGAAAATGCAGGATTCCAAATATTGGATGAAGATAACAAAGTCGTATTCCAATTAGCTGCTGAAAAAGAAGAAGTACAAGCTGAAGTAAAATTGAAGAAAGGAAGAAAATACACCTTCGAACTTGTTTACCAAGAAAAGACTCATGAAGCCGTTGTGAAATTATTTTGGGAAAATTCCACAATGTCAAAACAGCCTGTAAGAACTCTTGACAATTGGACCGGGGAAATGAGTTGGAAACAGAGCTATGTTTGTTTCACCGTAAACAATGGAAATTTGTATGCCGTAGCATTAGAACCTCTTTCGAAG
>JAEIGA010007875.1_pt1 | contig 16166 bp, 17 predicted proteins | sample 9270691 | NCBI WGS metagenome assembly JAEIGA01 (sample SAMN17057246, study PRJNA624740) | gut metagenome | biome: biome; isolation source: fecal sample | host: Bos grunniens | place: China: Xizang | collected 2019
CCGACGCAGGGTCGAGCGCCGCCGCACCGAGAACCCGTGCCCCACCAAGGAGCAGGTGCTCGACGCCTGGCTCCACGCTAAGGACTCCCACGAGGCGGCGATCCGCTTCGGCGGGATGCTGGAGGACCTCGAGTGCTACCTAGACAACTCGCTCGTGCGGAACGAGGACGGCGTGATCGTCGGCCGCTGCCCCGGGATCAAGGGCTGGCTCAGGGACAACGTCCCCGCGCTCTACCTCAAGTACACGGCGGTGATGCGCTACAAGGCCGCGGCGAAGAAGTTCCGGCAGATCGCGGGGCTCGTCGACCCGACGCCGGTCTCGGCAGCGGTGCCGGAGCCAGGGCGCGGAGGCGAGGAGATGCGGAAGACCTCGGACGGCGCGGACCGGCGGACGCCGGAGGCCGAGGTCGTCAGGGCGGCGGCGATCTGGCGGGAGGTGTCGGATTCGGCGGGGAAAAGCGCGACGGCGCTCATCGCGAGGATCGACGCGCTGGTCGACCCGGAGGCGGTGGAGGACGCGAACATGCTGCGGGAATGGAGGGAGAAATACGAGCGTGAGATTACGGTGCGGACGAAATCGAGGTGGTGGCGGAGGCTGATGAAATGGACGGGGAAAAGAGGCTGGGAAAGAAGCGCGGCAAGAGGCGGAGGCGGGGAAGAAGATCCGTGCGCGGCCAGGGGAGCAGGGTAATGAGCATAGGCAAGGGAGCGAGGCAATGGACTTAGACGATGAATCGGAGCTGTGAGCTTCGGATAAATATCAACCTATGAACTTCGAAGAAATAATGACCGTCAGAAGACGCATAATCCGATAGTGATATGATATACTACACAACAACAAACAAACGACAGAATACATAAGCAGGCAGAATAGTCTACAGTGCAAAGCAGAATAGTCTACAGGGCAAAATGGTTGACACCAACACAAACAAGGACTAAATGGCGACGAAATGAAACCATTCGTCTCCATACTCGTAAGGGCGCGCAACGACGAGGCCATCATCGGCAGGACGCTTGAGGGCGTCTTCGCCCAGCAGGTCGGCTTCCCCTTCGAGGTCGTGGTCTGCGACGACGCCTCCACCGACCGCACCCGCGCCGTCGCCGCCGGCTTCCCGGTGCGCTTCTTCGACCGCCCCGAAGGCGAATACAAGCCCGGGCGCACCCTCAATGCACTCGTCCGCGCCGCCGAGGGCGATATCGTCGTCTTCAACAACTCCGACGCGATTCCGCTCGACCGCAACTGGCTCGCCGAGCTCGTAAAGCCGCTGCTCGCGGACAGGTCGCGCCCGGTCTTCGCCTTCGCCAACCAACTGCCGCGCCCCGACGCAACGGCGCTGGTGCGCAAAGACTCGGAACGCGCCTTCGGCGATGGACGGGTTCAGGCGACGTGGAAGTTCTTCTTCTCGCTCGCAAGCTCCGCCACCTGGCGCAAAATGCTTCTGGAGACCCCCTTCGACGAAAGGATCCAGTATTCGGAAGACGTCGAATGGACCTGGCGCAACTCACACCGCGAGGTCGATCCGGTGCGCGTCGTCTACTGCCCCACGGCAAAGGTGGAGCACTCCCACAACTACACGCTTAAGGAACTCGCCAGGCGATTCCGCGGCGAAGGCGTGGCCGACCGGGCGATCTTCGGCGACAAGCCGTCGCTTGCGCGCGAGCTCGCCGGCGCCGCGCGCGAGACGCTGCGCGACTGGGCGTATCTCGCGAAGAGACCCCGCGACTGGACGGAGATCCCCTACGCCCCCTTCCGGCGACTAGTGCAGCGCGTCTCCCACTGGCGCGGCACACGAGAGGAGGCTGGAAAGTGACAAAGACGCTCGTCTATCTCGAAAAGGCCACAGTGCGCGGCGGCATCGAAATATTCGCCGAACGCCACGTGGCGCGGCTGCGCGCCGAAGGCCGCGAAGTCGTGGTCGCGGACTCTCTGCCGGCCGACGCGGCGGGGTTCCTCGCGCAGTTCGACGAAATAATCGTCCACAAGTGCACCGACCTAAGGACGCTCGAGAAGTTTCCGCCGGAACGTACCACGCTCTACGTCCACGACCACGATCCGATCTGCCCACGTAGCTACGCCTACACGCCCATGGGGCGCAACTGCAGCCGCGCGGGAGGCCTTTGGCCGTGCCTCTTCTGCGCGCCGCTCTGCCGCAGCTGGAAGCCGGCTCTGCGCCGCGTCTTTTCGCAGCGGCGGCGAATCGCCGCGATGTCGCGCCTGAAGAGAATCGTCGTCATTTCCGAATTCATGAAGTCGCGGCTGACGGCCAACGGCATCGCCGCGGAAAGAATCGCGGTCGAGCCGCCGAAGATCGATACCGGCAAGACGGCGGAACCCGTGGAAGCCGACGTCGACCTCCTTTTCGTCGGCCAGCTGATCCGCGGCAAAGGCGTGCAGCTGCTCCTGCAGGCATTGGCGCGGATGAAGGCGCAGCGCACGCTCGACATCGTCGGCACCGGCAACATGGAGCCGAAGCTGAAGGCGCTTGCCGCGGAACTCGGCGTCGGCGACCGCGTGCGCTTCCGCGGCTTCCAGGCGAATCCGCTGGACTGGATGCGCGCGGCGAAATGCGTGGTCGTGCCGAGCTTCTGGCAGGAACCATACGGGCTCGTCGCCGCTGAGGCGGTGGCGCTCGGACGCAATGTCGTAGCCTTCGCCGTCGGCGGACTCCCCGAAGCCTGCGGCGGCAAGGCCACGCTCATCGCGCCAGGCGACATTGCCGCGCTCGCGCAGGCGCTGGAGACGGCCGAACCCCAACCCACTTCCCGAAAGGAGCCACAGCCATGACCGTCAAGGCATTCGTCTTCGTAGACGCGCTCGGCTGGGAGCAGGTAGTCAAGTACAACTTCCTCGACGACCTGCTTCCGCACCGGCGGAAAATCGAAATGCAGTTCGGGTACAGCTGCACCGCCATCCCGACCATCCTCTCCGGGGAACGGCCGTCCGCCCACGGCCACCTCGCCTTCTACGACTACGCGCCGAAGCAAAGCCCGTTCAGGGCGATGCGCCTCCTCGCGCCGCTCCTGAAGCCGCGCTCCTTCTGGCGGCGCGGGCGCATCCGCCACCAGCTCTCAAAGCTGATCAAGCGCCTCTACGGCTTCACCGGATACTTCCAGCTCTACGGCGTGCCGATCGAGCGCCTGCCACAGCTCGACTACTGCGAAAAGAACGACCTCTTCGTCCGCGGCGGACTCGCTCCGATCAAGAACCTCGCCGACGTCTGGGAGGAGCAGGGGCTGAAGTGGCACATCTCGGACTGGCGCAAGCCAGAGACGGAGAACTTCCGCATCGCCGAGGGGCTGTTCCGCCGCGGCGAAGTCGACCGCGCTTTCGTCTACTCTGCCGCCTTCGACGCGCTCCAGCACGACAACGTCGGCAGAGACGATGTACTGCGGCCCAAGGTCCGCGCCTACGCCGACTCCATCCGCGCGCTCCACCGCGCGCTCGTCGCTTCCGGCAGGCCATTCGAGCTCACCGTCTTCTCCGACCACGGCATGACGCCGCTCAAGGGGACGATCGACGCGCCCGCCGCGCTCTCAAAGACCGGCCTCGTCTGGGGCAGGGACTACGCCAGCGCAATCGACTCCACCATGGCAAGGTTCTGGTGGATCGACGCCTCCTCCGAGGCGAAGGTGCGCGCTGCTTTCGCGGGCCTCCCAGGCCGCTGGCTGACCGAGGACGAGATGCGCTACCACGGCATCTGGCGGGACGACCACAAGTTCGGGGACGCAATCTTCCTCGCCGACCCCGGCGTGCAGCTATGCCCGAGCGACATGGGCGTGAAGCCGCTCAACGGCATGCACGGGTTCGACCCGGCGGACAAGGACTCCGCCGCCGCGTGCCTCTCCACCGCCCCGCTGCCGCAAGGCCTGGCGAGGGTGTCCGACTACTTCAGGCTGATGACCGAGCCGTAGCCTCAGCGGCTTTCGGCGTTGCCAGAGGCGACTTCCTGACGCAGCCGCCGCCAGGGCTCCATCACGAAGACGCGCTCGCGGGCGCGGGGATGCGGCAGCACGAGGTCCGGCTCGTCCAGGACCATCCCGCCGAAGTCCACGAGGTCGAGGTCGATCGTGCGGGGGCCGTTGCGCACGGTGCGCGTCCGCCCCAGCGCGTCCTCGACCGCGTGCATCCGCCGCGAGAACTCGTGCACCTCGAGCTCCGTCTCGAAGATCGCCAGCTGGTTGAGGAACTTGAGGTGCGCGTATTCCGGCGGCACGCCGACCGGCTCCGTCTCCTCGGGCTCGCTCGCGCGCTCGAGCCTTGTCCCCGGCAGCGCCGCGAGCGCCGCGAGCGCGCGCGAAAGGTAGTCCGCGCGCGGCTCGATGTTCGATCCCAGCGAAACCACCGCCTGCACCGCCGCCGCCCCTCTTCTCTAAAACCCGTACTGCACGCCTGCCTCGAGCGTGTAGCGCATCTCCACGCCGCCGTCGAGGCAGAGCGTCGTCCCCGCGTCGAAGCGGAGCGACCAGTTGTCGTCGAGATGCCAGAACGCGCCCACGCCCGCCGCCGGACCGACATTTCCGGCCTCGGAGCCCACCCAGCCGCGCGCGCCGAGGGTGAAGAACGGATCGAACTGCGAAAACCCGAAGAGATCGCCGTAGACCTGCCACGCCTGCCAGTGGACCACCAAGTCCGCCCCCAGCGACGCCGAGTCCTCGCACCACGCCGCCTCGCCCTCAACCGCGTAGAGCTGCGCCTCGTCGAGGTAGCACCCGACCCGCGCGCCGCCGCCGCCAAGCCGCCGCGCCTCGCTTCCGCCTTCGGGCAGGTCGAGCCGTCCGAAAAAACCCACATAGCACGCCGCCGCCAGCAACATCGCGTTCATCGTCTCTTCTCCTTCTTTGTTTCCGCCGCCGCGCACGACGGGCAGTGTTCAGCGATCGGACAGCCTTCGCACTTCGGACGCACCGGCGCGCAGCGCGTCTGCCCGAACGAGACAAGATGGCTGTTCCAGGTCTTCCAGTATCTGACCGGCAGGATCTTCCGCAAGGTCATCTCGGTCTCGAACGGAGTCTTCGTCTTGATGAGCCCGAGGCGGTTGCAGATGCGGTGGACATGGACGTCCACGCAGATCGCAGGGAGGTCAAAGCCAACCGCCACCGTCAGGTTCGCGGTCTTGCGTCCGACGCCAGGCAGCTCGCACAGCTCCTCGACGGTGTGCGGCAGGACGCCGCCGAACTTCTCCTTCAGCACCTTGGGAAGTTCCTTCAGGTGCTTCGCCTTGTCGTGGTAGAAGCCGACCGGGAAGATGAGCTTCTCGATCTCCTTCACGCCCAGCCGCTCGAGGTCGGCGGGCGCGAACTGCCTCCCCTTCGCGACCGCGAAGAGCCGCCGCACCGCGCCAGCCGTGCACGCGTCCTTCGTGCGCGCGGAGAGAATCGTCCCCACCAGCACGCAGAACGGATCGTGGGTCTGCGCCTCGATGAGCTCGATGATCGGCGCGGCGTGAGCCTTGAACTCGCGCTTCAGTGCACGGTCCACCTTCGGTATGTCGGCAACGGTCATTTCCTCACCACGCCGTCGCCGGTGATGGTGTACTTGTAGGTCGTGAGCTCCTCAAGACCCATCGGGCCACGGGCGTGGAGCTTGTCGGTGGAGATGCCGATCTCCGCGCCCATGCCGAACTCGCCGCCGTCGGTGAAGCGCGTCGAGACGTTGTGATAGACCGCGGCGGAGTCGACGTCGCGCAGGAACTCCGCCGCGCGAGCTTCGTCATTCGTCACGATGCAGTCGGAGTGGTGCGACGAGTTCTTGTTGATGAAGTCGATCGCGGCGCGGTAGTCGGCGACCTTGGCGACGTTGATGTCGAGCGAGAGGTATTCGGTCCCAGGCTCGTTCTCGTGGAGCGTCACGCCCTTGTCCTTCGCCCACGCCTCGACCATCGGCATGAACATGGGCGCGAGCTTCTCGTGGACGAGCAGGCACTCCGCCGCGTTGCACACGCCCGGACGCTGCGTCTTCGCGTTGTCGAGGATGGCGAGCGCCATCGCGAGGTCGGCCTTGTCGTCGACGTAGATGTGGCAGACGCCCTTGTAGTGCTTGAGGACGGGGACGAGCGCCGCCTCGCACATCGCGCGGATGAGGCGTTCGCCACCGCGGGGAATCGCAACGTCGACAAGCCCCACGGCGCGGACGAGCTCGGTGACGGCAGCATGGTCGAGGATCTCGACGAGCTGGATTGCGTCGCCCTTCATCGCGCTATGCACCGCCGCGGCGAGCGCCTTGTTGGACTCGATCGCCTCCTTGCCGCCGCGCAGGATGACGGCGTTGCCGGTCTTGAGGCAAAGCGCCGCGGTGTCGACGAAGACGTTGGGCCGCGACTCGAAGACGACGGCAATGACGCCGAACGGCACGCGCACCTTGCGGATCTTGATGCCGCTCGGGCGCTCGCGCGTCCAGATCGTCTCGCCGACCGGATCGGGCAGCGACGCGACGTGGCGGACGCCTGCGACCATCGCGTCGAAGCGCGCGGGGGTGAGCGTGAGGCGGTCGAGCATCGAGGGGCTGATGCCGTTTTCCTTCGCGCGCGCGACGTCCGCGGCGTTTGCCGCGGCGATTTCGCCGCGGTGCGCCTCGAGCGCGTCCGCGATCGCGAGAAGCGCGGCGTTCTTCTCGTCCGTCGTCATCTTCGCGAGCTCGGCCGCCGCCGAGCGCGCCCTGGTCGCCATGTCGCGAATGTAGGCTGCTGTTTCCATGTCCTTCTCCTTACTTCCTTTCCCTCTCCGCGCCGGTCATCCACTTCGCGGTGTCGGTCTCGCCCGAGTCGGTGGTGGCCGTGCGCACCAGCTGGATGAGCTCCGGGTCCACCAGGTACCGCTTGCCGCGGATGGCGCGGTCGGACGAAATGTAGAGGCGCTTGACGCCGAACTCGTCCTTCGTCTCGACGAAGTTGAACTCTTCGCCGTCTTTCGCCGGATGCGCGAAGAACGCGTCCTTGATCGCCTTGAAGCCCCTGAGCGCGCGGACGTCCTCGTCGTCCAGCCGCCCTTCGCGGTTGGGCGCGATGCCGATGTCCATGGTGCCGCCGTTGCCGACGCTGGAGAGGTACCGGTTCATGAGGTACGCCGCGTGCTTGGTGCGTCCGCGCTCGGAGGCGTGGTAGAACCAGCCGGGGCGGAGCGGGAAGTCGGCCTCCCACTGGCTGTAGCCGCCGTCGCGGACGGCGCTGCGCACGGGATCCACGTCGCCGCGCTCGTTGCCGGGCCAGCGGTATTCGGCGCCGAACTCGCCGCTGAAGACGGTGACCTTGGGCTGCAGTTCGCGCACGAAGCGCAGGATCTCGCCGAAGCGGTAGTAGCCTTCGGGAATCTTCCTCTTCTCCTTCGCCCCGCCATACCAGCCGTCGCCGCCGTTGGCGCCGTCGAACCACATCTCGAAGATCTCGCCGTACCTGCCGTCCAGCAGCTCGCGCACCTGGGCGTGGTAGATCTCGACGTATTTTTCGGTCGCGTAGTGGGCGCTGTTGCGGTCCCACGGCGAGCAGTATACGCCGAACTTCAGCCCGGCCCTTCTGCACGCCTGCTCCATCTCCTTGACGTAGTCCCGTCCTTGCCCGTTCCCCGTTCCCCGTTCCCCGTTCCCCTTCCAGAACGGCGACTTGGTGATGTTGTGCTCAGTCGTCTTGGTGGGCCAGAGGCAGAAGCCGTCGTGGTGCTTGGCGACCACCACCAGCCCGCGGATGCCGCCGTCCCTGCACGCGCCGACGATCTGGTCGGCGTCGAAGCGGGTCGGATTCAGCATCGCCGGATCTTCGTCGCCGTAGCCCCATTCGCGGTCGGTGAAGGTGTTGAGCCCCCAGTGGACGATGCCGATGATGTCCTCCTCAGCGTCGAGGCGGATGCGGTGCGCGGGGCTCGGCTCTGGCGCGGCAACGGCGGCCAGCGCGCCAAGCACCGCGGCAATTACGGCTACGGTCTTCATATTGGCGTGTATTATCCTAAAATCCCCCGCCAAAGTCAATCCCCCCCCCCTGGGGATACAAAGGCGAATTCATAGAGCGAATTGAATATATTACACTTTCCACATTGCTTTTCATTACAGAATTTGGTAAACTATTCACCAAACAATCAAAGGAGCATTATGCCACCAGTCAATTATGCCGAAGACATCGTACCGCTTTCTTCTTTCCGTTCTGACGTGACGCGCCTTATGTCGCAGACGAGGCAGACGCACCGGCCAATCGTCGTGACGCAGAACGGACGTGCAGCCAATGTCTTTCTTGACGTCGGCGACTACCAAAAGCTCATCGACAAACTCGACTTGTTGATGGACATCCATAAGGGCGAACAGGATATCGCCGCAGGACATGTCCATTCCACTGATGATGTCCGCCGAGCCATAGCCGCCGACCTTGGAGTGCCTGTCTGATGGCAACGGTCAAATGGTCGGATCATGCGCTAGAGCGCATGCGGGAGCAGACTCGGTATATCGCCGAGCAGGCGTGCTCAGCCGAAATCGCATGGAACTGGGCAAACGACATATTCGCCGAGGCGGACAGATTGGCCGACTTTCCAAATATGGGACATCGGCTGCCCGAATTTCCGGACGCGCCGTATCTTGAGCTGCTCGTCCGCAAGAACTTTCGTCTCATCTATCGCAAGACCGCCGAGGTGTGCTACATCGTCACGGTCCGGCGGTGCAGTATGCTTCTCGACGACAACGCAATGTCGGAATTAAACTCTGTCGAATAGAATTGTCGGGGGAAGCCCCCCCATAAATCAATGCAAAAACAGAGCGGCGGTTCCGTGGGGACGGAACCGCCGCGCCGTGCCGGCGTGGGAGCCGGAGGTGCGGATCAGGCCTTGGTGACCTTGCCGGACCTGATGCACGCCGCGCAGACGCGCATGCGCTTGACGTTGCCCTTGCCGTCGGCGACGCGCACCGAGCGCAGGTTGGGCAGGAAGCGGCGCTTCGTGATGCCGGTGGTGTGCAGGCCGATGCCGCCCTTGTACTTGGGCGAGCCCTTGCGGACGATGACGTTGCCCGTCGCCGGGCCCTTGCCGCAGATTTCGCAAACTCTAGACATTGTTCCGTTCCTTTCGTCTGGGTTTCCTTAGTTGGCCTCGCCCGGCTGCCATTCGACGTTCGCGAAGGCGTTGTCGAACGCGGCGGAGAGTCCGCCGAGGCTTTCGCTGCCGGTGGTCGCGGCGCTGACGGGAGCCTTCTCCTCGCCGGCCGCCTCGGCCACCAGGCCCTGGACCTCGTCCTCGGTCATGCCCATCGCGCGGATCGACAGGCCGATGCGGCGCTCGCCGCGGTCGACCTTGACCACGCGGGCCTCGACCTCCTGGCCGACCTCGAGGGCGTCCTTGACCTTCTCGACGCGCTGGTCGGAGATCTGCGAGATGTGGACGAGCCCGTCCACGCCGTCGTCGAGCTCGACGAACGCGCCGAAGGACGCGATCTTCGAGACCTTGCCCTTGACGACCGAGCCGACGGGGAACTTCTTCGCGATGTCGTCCCACGGATCCTGCTGGGCCTGTTTGAGGCCGAGCGAGATGCGCTGCTCCTTCGGGTTGACGTCGAGGACGACCGCCTCGACCTCCTGGCCCTTCTGCAGGCACTCCGACGGGTGGTTGATCTTGCGCGTCCAGCTCATGTCGCTGACGTGGATCATGCCGTCGATGCCCTCCTCGAGCTCCACGAACGCGCCATAGGCCGTGAAGTTGCGCACCTTGCCGCGGATGCGCGAGCCGACCGGGAAGCGCTCCTGCACCGTGTCCCACGGGTTGTCCTGGGTCTGGCGGATGCCGAGGGCGATCTTCTGGTTCTCGACGTCCACGGAGAGGACGACGACCTGCACCTCGTCGCCGACCGCAAGCATGTCGCTCGCGCGGGCAACGCGCTTGGTCCAGCTGAACTCGCTGATATGGACAAGGCCCTCGATGCCGGGGGCGATCTCGACGAACGCGCCGTAGGCGGCGAGGTTGACCACCTTGCCCTGCACGCGCGAGCCGACCGGGAAGCGCTCCTGGATCGTGTCCCACGGGTTCTGGGTGGTCTGCTTGAGGCCGAGCGAGATGCGCTCGCGGTCGCGGTCGACGTCGAGGACCATGACCTCGACCTCCTGGCCGACCTTGAGCATTTCGCTCGGGTGCTTGATGCGGCCCCAGCTCATGTCGGTGATGTGGAGGAGGCCGTCGATGCCGTCGAGGTCGATGAACGCGCCGAAGTCGGTGATGTTCTTCACGCGGCCCTTGCGCAGCTCGCCCTTCTGGAGCGTCGCCAGCAGCTCGGCCTTCTTCTCGGCGAGCGTGCCCTCGATGAGCTCGCGCCGCGAGACGATGAGGTTGCGGCGCTCGTTGGAGATCTTGATGACCTTGAAGTCGAACGTCTGCCCGACATAGGGCTCGAGCTCCTTAACCGGGGCGATCTCGACCTGCGAGCCGGGGAGGAACGCCTCGACGTCGTCGACCTGCACGATGAGGCCGCCGCGGACCGCGCTCTTGATGGTTCCGGTGACGACGCACCCCTCGACGTAGCGGTCGAGGATCTTCTCCCAGCGGATCTTCTCGTCGGCGCGGCGCTTGGAGAGCTCGATCATGCCCGTCTTGTCGTCCTCGAGCTTCACGATCATCACCGTCGTCTTGTCGCCGATCTTCGGCTCGGCCCCTTCGCCGAACTCGACAAGCGGCACCGCTCCAGCGGACTTGTAGCCGATGTCGACGAACACCTCGTCGCCCTTGAGCGCCGTGACCGTTCCCTCTACGACCGAACCGGCCTTGAACTTCGCCTCGTCAGCCGAGGACGAGAGCATTTCCGCCATCGCGACGCTCTTCGCCTGGGGAGGCGTGGGTTTCCTGATTGCCATAATACTTTTCTGTACTTTTGGGTTTGTCTGTGATCGCGGTTTTCAGCCGCGTCCGCCCCGTCTTTGGGCGCGGAGATGTGTAGTATACCAAAAACCGCCGCCAGCGCGCAAGGGGGTCGTCGGCCGCCTTATTGCGCGAGGTATCCGCCGTCAACTGGCAGGTCGACGCCGGTGATGAACGACGCGGCGTCAGACAAGAGAAAGCACACCGGCGCCGCGACCTGCTCCGGCAGACCCACGCCCAGCGGCTGCTTGCCGAGATCCGCGGCGGCGCTAAGCATCGGGGTCTTGATGTTGGACGGGCTGACCGTGTTGACGCGGATGCCCTTGGGCGCCAGCTCCACCGCCAGCGCCCTGGCCGCGGCACTTACCGCGCCCTTCGACCCGCAGTACGCGGCGCCGCCCGCCCATCCGGCGGACGCCGACACGCTGGAGACGGCGACCGCCGAGAAGCCGTCGCCGTGGAACTGGCTGCGGGAATAGCATTTCACCAACTCGACAAAGGCATAGTAGTTCGTCTTGACGGCGGCCTCCAGCTGACTGCGGGGGACGACTCCGAGCGGGCATATCGAGCATACGCCCGCCGCATGCACCAGGCCGTCGATCGGCCCCGTGCGCTCCGCCAGCCCCGCGACGAAGGACTCGTCGGTGATGTCGCCCGCGACCGACGTGTGGCCGTCACCCGGGCACATGCGCAGCGTCTCCGCCAGCGCGTCCTCCCTGCGCCCGTTCAGGATGACGCGCGACCCCAGTTCCGCGGCCATGACGGCGCAGGCCCGGCCGATGCCGGACGACGCCCCGGTCACAAAGATGCGCTTACCGCGCAGATCGACGATGTTCTTCATTTTGACCTCCCTGACTTGAACACAAAACCCCATATCTTGAAGAGATACTTGAGGTAAATTAACGGCAAGCACGACCAGATGCCGTGGGCGCGAAGCGCACGAAGGTCTTCGCGGTTGATCTCAACGTTGGAACGCCAGCCGGCGGTGGACGCCCCGCCCATGCGCATCACGACCACGCATGCCGGCAGATACGCCGCCTTGAGCTTCGCCAGGCAAAGATACCTCAGCTCCAGCTCGAAGTCCGCGCAGATGCGGTAGTCGAGCGAATACCCGCCCAGCCGCGCAAAGCACTCGCGCCTGACATAGAACGAGGGATGAGGGACCATCGCGCCGAAGCGCATCATCCACGGTCTCCATTTCGCCGCGGAGCAGTAGCGCACGGTCTTCGCGGCGCGAAGCGCCTCAACCGAGTCCCCTTCCTTCACAAACCGTATATCCGCATAAACGCAATCTATCCGTTCCCCATTCCCCGTTCCCCGTTCCCCAAACACACCAGCCACCCGCGCCAGCGTGTCGTCGTCAGCCAGCACATCGTCAGCGTTCAGGATGCCGACCACATCGCCCGTTGCCATCGCAATGCCCTTATTGATGGCGTCGTACATCCCATTGTCACTTTCAGACTGCCAGCTGAAAGTGAAGTTGTGAGTTGCAAGTTTAGAGTTTAGAGTTTTCTCGAACTCACGAATTATCTCGACCGTTCCGTCGGTAGAGCCGCCGTCAACGACGATGTACTCCACATCCACGCCATTCTGTGACAGGACGCTTTCCATCGCCGTCAGTATCGTCCCCGCGCTATTGTAGCAGGCAGTTATCAGCGTTATCTTCATTTGCAAATCTTTTCTATCGCTTCCTTCAGCAGGCGGACTCTGGTGCTGGGCGAGGCGGCGCGATAGCCTTTCAGGTAGATCAACCGCCCGCCATAGTCGTTGCCGTCGCCCCATGCCGGGGCGCCGTCGGTGGTGACGACCATTTTGCCGCGCTCCAGCGCCTCGGCGACAACACGTCCGAAATTCTCCGAAAGCGTTGGCAGCACCAGAACTTCACACCACTGCCATGCGCGTTCCAGCTCGCCGCCCTCCGCATCCGACACGATCCGCAACTCGACCTCCGGCATGTCCCTTACCGCCGCTTCAAGACACTCGACGCCCTTCAGGGGATGTCTGCGCCCAAGGTACAGCAAATGCAGCGGCTTGGAAGTGATAAAACAGGTCTGACCTGTTTTATCACTTTGCGACAGCTTGAAGAAACGTTTTAGCTCCGTGATTTCCATCTTCTGGATCTTGGGCTCATACGCCTTTATCCACTCCGCTTCCGCCGCGCATGAAGCCAGCACGACATCCGCCCTCCGCAGCATCCGATGTTCAAAGAACGCCGCCAGCCGCTTCTTCCAGCCGTGATACGCCAGGCGAACGGGGTCGTAGCTGCCGGCAGGGCGGACGCAAAGCCTCGCCCCGACTGCCTTCGCCCGCTTTGCCGCCTTCCACAGCACCGGCGACCACGCGCCATGGATCATAACGACATCAACGCCGCCGGCGATTGCAGCCGGGTCGTTCGTCAACCTGGAATCGTCGCCCCTGGCAAACTCTTCGGCGACAAACTGCCGCGCGGTGTTTGCCATGCCGTTGCAGAACTGAAGCCCAGCGCAGAAATGAATGACTTTCATCGCCGCGGCAACTAAATTGCCATCCTCCTCATCCTCGCCGAGGCATATTTTCTCTTCACCCAGCTTCCGTCCAAGACGGAAACAGCTCGGTTCAAATTGCGCCAGAAGCCTTCATGCATCAATCCATGTCTGGCAACCATGCGCGCGCGCTCCGCGCCATAGTCCGCCTGGTTCCTGCCGCACATCGTCTTGGATCCATCGTGGACGCGGAAACCCCAGACATAGGCGCCAAGCGCGGCAAATCGCTCGCCCGCCTTCGCCCACCGCGTCCAGAGATCAATGTCCATCACGTACTTGAGCTCAGGGTCAAATCCGCCGCGCTGCTCCCACAGCTCGCGCCTGAAGAACGCGCTCGGCCCGCCGGTCCAGGCGCTCATCCGCTTCCCGAACCACGGCCGCCACTTCGCGTCGCACCGCACATCGCGCACCTTGTCATGTTCGTCAATATAAACAGTATCCCCAGCAAGCCAATTAATCCCCTTTGCGTCCTCTGCGTTCTTTGCGGCTATAAACTCCTTCACCTTCCCCAGCGCCCCTGGCAGCAGCACGTCGTCGGCATTCAGCCAGAAAAGCCACTCGCCCTTCGCCTTGGCAAATCCACGGTTCAGCGCGTCGCTTTGGCCGGAGTCGGGCTCGACGTCGCCATCCTGAATTATTACCTCAAGGTCGTCCCCCATGCCCTGCGCTTCAAGGCTTTCAAGCGCCTCCGCAAGATACGGGCGAGAGCCTTTTACTGGCACAACACAGCTAAACAAAGGATTGTTCATCTTCACCGGAGTACCGCATAGCCAACAATGCCGACCCATTCGTGGAGGGCGACGGAATTGAGGTAAAAGGCATTGTAATCTGGAATGAGCGCCCGCATCCATAATGCCTGTTTCGCCATTATGACATTCTCGAAGTCCGCCGGGGCGCAGATGACCTCGACCTCCGGCGCATACATCCCGAACATCTGCCGCGCCCGCTTCATATGCCAGGCGCTGGTAACAAGGATGATTCTCTTTACGCCCAGACCGGCAACCCCCTTCGCCTCCTCCTCGGTGTTGCGGGCGTCCAAAAACGAAACGCACTCCTCCGGCACTCCCATGTCCTTCAAGAGCGGCAGCGTCGTGTCCTTCGCCTCTTTCCCTGTCGCAATCACCTTTGGGGCCTTCCCCGCCTTGTACAGCCGCGCCGCTTGCCAGACCCGGTCCGCGCTCGCCGCCATCTCGGCGTATGCGCTCAGATTCGTCTCGACGCCCATCCCGCCGCCAAGGAGCACAATGGCGTCGGCCGCAGGGAATGTCTCGACCGCCGGCACGCGGCCGTCGACCAAGAACTCGCGCTCAAGCGGAACGCCGACCACCAAGGTCATTATCGGCGTCATCCAAAGATACAGCCAGACTACGGCGGCCCAGCCGAGCCACTTCGCCTGTCGTTGCCGATTGCGCCACGCACAGAGCAAGGCAGCCAGCCCGCCAACAATCGCAATCCCAATGGGACTAATTACAAAGCCGACGATTTTATTGAGATAGTACATAAAACTTGCTGAACATTATACCATTTTCCCTGCCACCTGGCACCAGTCTCAAGTGATAATATAGGTCAGACCTAAATTATCACTTGATACTTTCCCATTGCCCACGCTCGCGTTGACGTACTATGCCAAGAGCTCTCATTTTCCGAAGATATCTGTAAAGACTGGGACGAGGGACGCCAAGCGCCTGCTCCATTGCGACTGTGTCAATGCCAGGGCGAAGCGTCAAAAGGTTCCTGATTTCATCCATTAGGCTTCCGCGTCGCAGGCGAGCTGATTTTTCGCCTTCTCGTTGAGCCCTCAAATCCATTGAAGCCCTGCGCACTTCCTCCAAATGGACTCGTGCCTGATTAAGAATCGCCTCATTCGTAAGCGGATCATCCGGCATCTCGTATCCCGCCGCCCGATTGAGAACGATCTCCTCGGCTCGCCTTAGCTTCCACTTCTCAAGCAGATTGTAGAGCAGGTCCTCGTGCATCACCGCAATCTCGCAAAGCGGGAGCTCGCGTCCTTCCTCCGTTATCTGCGAATAGACAAACCGCATTCCGTCAATCGCCACATCGTCGCCCCTCTTGAACGCAGAATAGCTGCTCCAGGCATAGCCGTCAAAGGTTGCGCATGCAGCGGCACGGATCGGATTCAGGTGAATGTATCCCAGGCACTCCACTATGTCTTTGTGACGGTTGGCGACGACTCGATCGTGGTAGGCGCCCTCCCAGAGCGTACCAGTATGGCCGTTGCGACGATTGTACTCTTCGGTGAACCACTGCTTGACGATTTTGACGAACTCGCCAATGTTGTACATCCGCTTTCTCTGGACTGCAAGCAGGCGTTCAGCCTCCTTGCAGTCGGCCTCATCTCCAAGCCGAAGTTTCGCCAACTGTCCCTCAAGGGCGGCGGCGCCCTTCGCGCCCTTGAGCACCCCATAGCGACGCAGGATCTCCTTCTCGTCAACTTCCGTCGGCGTGGGGAGGAATGCAAGGATGTGGAAGTGGTTGATCATAACACACCAACCAAGCAACTTGATGCCGGTGAAGTCGGCGGCGCGGCGGATCATCTCGACAAGGTCGTTGCGCTCGGCTTCCTCCTGGAGAAAGCGAACCTTGTGGGCGATACGGCTCGTGATATGGTGAACCGTCTCGTATTCTTTCGTTCTATTGCTTGAATTTGACATGATTATCAAGTGATAATACAGGTCAGGTATAATGTAGAACGGCTTCTTTTCTGACGGTGGAGAAGCGTCGTTCTTTGACAACTGGTAGAGACGACATACAGCTTGCAAACATGCCGACACGCGCTTGCGTCCTGAAGCGCCGCGCGCGTCGGCATGTTCA
>JAEIGA010007876.1_pt1 | contig 16165 bp, 7 predicted proteins | sample 9270691 | NCBI WGS metagenome assembly JAEIGA01 (sample SAMN17057246, study PRJNA624740) | gut metagenome | biome: biome; isolation source: fecal sample | host: Bos grunniens | place: China: Xizang | collected 2019
ATTAAATACCGAGAAGACTGATAAGGAAAACATCTTGAATGACTTGGAGGATCCTGAACAGATTGCAGCTGCAGAGGCCGAAATTGCAGAATTGGAGGCAGTAATCAATCAACGCATCGCTGCATTGAAGAAAGATGCTTCTCTCATCGTTAATTTCGTAAAGTATCACATCCAAGATAACTCGGTATATGTGGACAACCTCCCCCACTCTATTACCGAAGGTGAAGAGGTGAAGTATGTAGTGAAATATGAGACTGCTACTTTGGACGAAAAGACCAAACGATTCAGTACTTTAAAAGTAAGAACACACAACAATACGATTGGTATATGTGGTGACTTTGGCGAAAAGGAAGATGAAGCGTTTGAATCACACTTTAACCAGTGCCACGTTGTTACAAACGGTGTTGAGGGACAACACTACAACATCATGACACGTGATATTGAGTTCAGCAGCAATGGTCAGATTGAGACTTCATCATTCGCAGTAGTTCATCAGATCGACGGATTCTTGGTAAACGACCGTATATACGATGCAGAAAAGGGAACATTCATCAAATAAAATATAAGGTATCATGAAAGTTTATAAATATATTCTATTATCCGTTCTTTGCTTTATCGCATCAGCAGCACAGCTGAGCGCACAGCAACGTATCTCCGGACAGATTAGCGATGCTATGGGTCCGTTGATGATGGTAAACGTAGTGGAGATGGACAACGATAACCGTTACGTAAACCATGCCACTACCGACTTTGACGGTAACTTCACCATGATTGTGAAGAACACCAAGAATAAGTTGAAAATCTCGTATGTAGGTTTCCAAGAGGTAATCCTAGAGATTGGTACACGTACCGTATTCAACATCACCATGAAGGATGACAACCAGATTGAAGAGGTTATCATTGAGGCCAAGCAACGCTCTCGTTCAGGTGGTCTCGACATTTTGGAGCGTGAGGTTTCTGTAGCCAAGCAAACCTTCAACATGAGTGAGATGGAGGGTCTCTCATTTGCTTCAGTCGACGAAGCTCTGCAGGGACAGATTGCAGGTCTTGACATCGTGTTCAACTCTGGTGACCTTGGTTCAGGTACACAGATGCGTCTGCGTGGTACCTCTACTATCACAGGTAACCAGGAGCCTTTGATCGTAGTGAACGATAACATCTTCGAGATGCCTGATGGTGAGGATTTCGACTTCAGCACCGCCAACGAAGAAAAGTTCGCTCAGCTCTTGACCGTAAACCCTGAAGATATCGAGAGCATCGAAGTATTGAAAGATGCCTCAGCATCAGCAGTATGGGGTTCACGTGGTTCTAATGGTGTTATCATGATTAAGACCAAGCGTGGATCACGCGGTAAGACTCGCATCAACTACTCATACCGCTATTCTAATGCATGGATTCCCAAGGGCTTGAACCTCTTGAATGGTGATGACTACACCATGTTCCTCAAGGAGGCTCACTTCAACCCCAGACAGAGTAGCACAGCTTCTGATGCCGATGAGCTCGCCTATAAGCCCGATTTTGCTGAATACCAGAACTTCAAGAACAACACCGATTGGGTATCTGAGATCTCTAAGCATGGTCATACTCACGACCATAACATCTCGCTCACGGGTGGTGGTGAGAAGGCAACCTTCCGCGTATCAGGAGGTTACTACACACAGAGCGGACAGATTATCAAACAGCAACTCGACCGCTTTACTACCCGTATGGCTTTGGACTACTTTGTATCTGACCGTATCAAAGTTTCTTCAGACTTCTCTTTGACCTATACTGACAACGATCAGAACTATGAAGGTTTGTTAGGAGTAGCACAGATTATTATGCCTAACATGAGTGTTATGGCAAAAGACCCCTTCGGTAAAGATACTGAAGACTACTATCTGATGAAGCAGAGCGCCTCAACCATCTTTAATGATAACCAAAAGAACTTGGTAAACCCCGTAGCTATGGGTAACCTCGCATGGAAAAATGAGAAGAGCTACCGTATTGCTCCCCAGATTTCACTTGACTACCAACTTTTGGGATTGAACCACGACGAGACACAGCTCCGTTACTATGGTATGGTATATATGGATGCCAGCACATTGAGCAACAGCAGTTACCGTCCCAGCAGCTTGACCACTAAAGGTATTGCTGACGAGGCCTACAATGCTAGTGACACCAAGGATCAAAAGACTTTGTCTTTTAACACTCGCCATCAGTTGCGTTTCTCTCCGAAATTTGACAATACCGACCATGTGACACAGTTCATGACACAGTTTGAAATGGGTACCGGTAACGGTAATAGTCAATACTCTGCTTCATACGGTATCCCTGCCGGTATCACCAGTACTACCACTGGTACCTACTTGAAGAGCAGTTCTACCTCAACATGGCAGTGGCGCTCAGTAGCGATGTTGTTCCAGGCCTTCTATTCATACAAGGAGGGACGCTACACCGCAACAGCAACCCTGCGTCGCGACGGTAGTACCAAGTTTGGTGCAAACAACCGTTGGGGTAACTTCCCCTCACTCTCACTCCGCTGGAACATCATCGATGAGCCTTGGATGAAGTGGTCAGAAGATTTGATTGACCTTAAGATGTTGTCAATCCGTGGAGGTTGGGGTAGAACAGGTAACCAACCAGGTAGCGAATACCTCCATTACACGACCTATGATACAAGCGGTCAATATATGGGTACAACCTCTATTGCACAGGGTGGCCTGCGCCTGACCGACCTTAAGTGGGCAAAGAAAAACGAGTACAACATCGGTACCGACTTTGGATTCTTCGAGAAGGAAAAGCTCAGCGGTAGCTTCAACTATTATGACAATACCACCAGCGACCAGCTCATGGGTGGTTACGCGATTCCCTCATCAAACGGTTATAACTCACTCGCATACAAGAACACGGGTGCTGTACGTAACTGGGGTTGGGAGTTGAATGTAAGCGGCAACAAGTTCGTCGAGATTGGTAAGGACTTCAGCATTACAGCCTATGCCAACGTTGCACAGAACTTCAACACCATCCTGGAAATGGAGGAAAGCGTATTGAACAGCAACAATGCCGATTTCAACTATAAGAATGGCACATACCTTAACCGTATCCAGTTGGGTAACCCGCTCGGTTCACTCTATGGTTTCCGCTTCAAGGGTGTATACCGCTACAACTACAACACCACCTGGACCAAGGATCGTTGGGCACAGGCTGCAGCTGAAGCTGCAGAGCAGGGCTACGAGCTCCACCAGCTCTACCCCGTAGCCGGTGATGCCGATGGCAATACCATCTATGGTGCTGATGGTAAGCCCCTGCGCATGGCCTACAACTATAACGATGGTAAGGCGCAGTACTCATTCCGCGGTGGTGACGCCATGTACGAAGATATCAACCACGACGGTAACATCAACCAACTTGATATCGTATACTTGGGTAACTCAAACCCCAAACTACAGGGTGGTTTCGGTGTAACCTTCCAGTACAAGCGTTTGTCACTGAAGACACAGTTCACCTACCGTTACGGTGTAGATGTAATCAACTCAGCCCGTATGAATGTAGAGAACATGCACTCTAACAATAACCAGAGTATCGCCGTTAACTGGCGTTGGAGAAAAGAGGGCGACGTAACCATGATGCCTCGTGCCATGTATGGTACCGGTTACAACTGGTTGGGTAGCGACCGCTACTTGGAAGATGCTTCATACCTCCGTATGTCGTACTTGCAGGCCTCTTACTCTGTTGATCCCAGTCTCTTGAAGAAGTATGGCTTGAGCCAGCTCTACATCTCAGGTTCTGCCAACAACCTCTTCATCCTCTCTAAGTACACCGGTCTTGATCCCGAAATCGGTGCTAACAACTGGGGACAGGCATTTGACGGATCAAAGACCCCGCGTTCACGTTCATACACCTTGTCATTGACTGTAGGATTCTAATAATGAAAAGCAATAATATAGATATGAAAAGCTTCAATAAAATAAATCTTTCACGTTTTAATCGTACGATTAAGACTTTGGCATTGGGAGCAGTAGTAGCTATGACCTGCTCATGCGAAGACTTCCTGACCATCTACCCTACCGATAAGGTAGTATTGGAAAACTATTGGAAGACCAAAACCGATGTGGAAAACGTTGTAGCCAACAGCTACCGCATGATGACAAGCAGCAGCTTCATGGACCGCCTCATCGTATGGGGTGAACTTCGTGGCGACAACGTGATTGAGGGTAACTATGACGCAAATAAGCATGGTGACATCAAGAACATCATGGAAGCCAACCTTCTCCCTCAGAACGGATATACCTCATGGGCTGATTTCTATAGCATCATCAACAACTGTAACATCGTATTGCGCTTCGCTCCTGAAGTGCTGAACGAAGACCCCGACTTCACTGAGGGCGACTTGGATGTAGTACGCGGTGAGATGCTGGCCATGCGCGCACTTTGTCACTTCTATTTAGTACGTACCTTCCGCGACATTCCCCTATTGTTGGAAGCCAAGGTTGATGACGACCAGGAACTCTATCAGGCACAGGTATCTCCTATTGTGGCAATGGATTCTATCCTCGTAGACCTCTATGAGGCCGAAAATTTGGTCATGGCCTCTGGAAGCTTCCCACAAATGGCAGACAACAAGGGTCGTATCACCAAGGATGCTGTACGTGCCATGATTGCTGATGCATTGCTATGGAAAGCGGCTTTCGTTGCCAATGCTGCAGGCGGTAACGATGAAGGTTGTGACCAATACTATACCGAATGTATCGACATCTGCGATGCAATCATTAATGATCGCAATGCTTATGTGAAGCGTTGGGAGTCAGAGAATCCGACACAAGCAAACAAATACAAGGGTAGAATCGATGATAAGTATCCACTCGTACACCATCCTGTAGACAGTAAGAATGCAACCTATATGGATGCTCCCTATAAGGAGATATTCAGCGATGGTAACTGCTTACGCGAAAGCATCTTCGAGCTGCAACACAGCGCAGATAAGTCATTGGGTAACTATGAGGTTCCTTACTTCTATGGCAACAATTTGGAGGTAGGTCCGTTATCAGCTCCCAAGTTCTTGGCAGAGCAAAGCAATGAAAACCTCTTTGCTGCAACAGACTACCGCAGAGGAAGTATTATCCGATTGGTAGAGAGCGAAGCAGACATGTTCCCTATCATCAAATACTGCTATAGCTCAACAGGAGGAACAACAATGAACAGTCCATCCTATACAGTAGGTAATACCCCTATTTATAATGATGATGACAAACATGCTGATTACAAACGCTACTATATCCCTAGCCAAAACTGGATTGTTTACCGTATCACAGATGTGATGTTGATGAAGGCCGAGGCTTTGGCTCTCCGCAACGATACTACCGTAGCTGGCTACAAGGACTTAGTAAACTCTTTTGACTTGGTTAAAGCAGTATACTACCGTTCAAACCCCTACATCAAGGTAAAGACCGACTCTATCAGCTATACACAGGGCGATGCTGCTAGCTTGCAAGAACTGGTATTGGAAGAGCGTCAGCGTGAATTGGCCTTCGAAGGCAAGCGTTGGTTCGACCTCGTACGTAAGGCATTGCGCGATGGCGAAACTGGCCCCATGCTTGACATTATGATTAACCACAAGTATGAGACCAACCAGAAAGCTATACGCAGTAAGATGGCCTCTATAGACTGCCTCTTCTTCCCCATCCAGGAACGTGAGATTAAGACCAATCCTTTGCTTAAGCAGAACCCGGCCTATAAGACCGACGATGTATACGAGAAGAATTAAACGATAACACTTAATGCTATGAAACAGATAAAGTTTAAAACAATGGCGCTGGCAGCTGTTGCTGCAATAGTATTCAGTGGCTGTAAAGAGAATATCGATGAAGGCTCACGATATACCTTTACAGGACATACCGTTGCCTCATTTTTGGAAGAGAATGAAGAAATCTTCAGTAGCTTCATCGAAATACTGGAGCGCGGCGATCGCCTTAGTTTGATGAGAGCATATGGACAGTATACCTGTTTTGCTCCCACCAATGAGGCTATCGATCAGTACCTGAATGAGCAATATACCATTTACCAAACATCTGTAGAGGCAAACCTACAGGATCCATCGAAAGACATCATTTGGACCGGAGTAACCTCAACAGAGCTGAGCGAACTGTCAGACTCCATGTGTAAGGTAATCTCGCAGACACACTTGATACCTGCTGTCTACCTGACTACCGATATGGAAGGCGATATCATCGCTACCATGAACATGAACGACCGTTACCTCAGCCTCAGCTACGATGTGGATGAAAACAACCACAATGTATTGCTGATTAATGGTACTGGCGAGATTATTGCCAAGGATGAAGAGGTCGAGAATGGTGTAGTACATACAATCTCTACCGTACTCAACCCCTCAACCAATACAGTCCCTGCACAAATTGATGAGCATGACTACTTCCACATCATCAGCGAAGCTATTGAGTTGACAGGCTATGCTGACCGTTTGCAGCAGTATAAGGATGAGAGCTATACCGAAGGCGACCTCAAGGCTCCTGGTATCTACAAAGATAGTCCCTTGTGCCCCTACCCCGAGAATCGCTACTTTGGCTTCACAGCTTTCCTCGAGCCCGACAAAGTGTTCAATGAGGCTGGAATTTATAATTTTGAAGACCTAGCTGAACGTTGTGCCGACTGGTATCCCGATGCTGACAAATACGCTCCATTGACCAGTCCAGAAAATCCCGTTAACCAATTTGTAGGTTACCACTTGCTGGACCGTAAGCTTGCCTACTCACGTTTGGTATGCTACAAGATTAACCCACATGCCAACTTTAACTCGGAGAAGGACCTTATCAATTATTCTGATCGTAATGAATTTTATGCGACCATGAATGACAAGCTGATGAAGGTGACCATGCCACGTAGTAACCCCAAATATCAGACCACCATTCTGATTAACTACTCAAAGGATACTGATCCTTCAGCTGATTCATACATGAATGTAATTGTACATGATCCTGAAGAATTCAAGACTTTGGATAGCCTCTATGCCGACTTTACACCACAAGCTCTGAATGGAACTATACATGCCATCGACAAGATTCTTATCTATAACGAGAATGCCATGGCAGGACGTGTACTGAATACAATAATCCGTATCGACTGTGCTTCGCTCTGTTCTGAGCTGACCAACAACCCCATTCGCTGGTATTACTTCACACACAGTAGCGACGGTGAGGTATACATCCCCCATACCTATTGCAAAAACATGAAGGTAAACACCGACGAAACTCGCCACTATTACTTGTCACCGCACACTAGCTGGGCCGACTATCAGGGTGACGAAATGATGACTTTGGGTTCATTCGACTTTGCCTATAAGCTACCTCCTCTCCCTGCAGGAACCTATGAAATCCGTATGGGCTATTCAGCCAATACAGCACGTCACATCGTGCAGTTCTACATCGACGATGAGGTGACAGGCATTCCTCTCGACTTGAGATTATTGGGAAGCAATGCTTTGATTGACTGGGTACAAGACAGCCAAACTGACGACAATGGTGTAGCCAACGACAAACAGATGAAGAATCGCGGATACTTGAAGGGCCCGACCACCTTTAGAGCCTATTCAGAAACCAGTATTGCCAGAGATGACGCATCTGTACTCCGCAAGGTGATCACCACCAAGTACCTTAGCGAAGGTGAGCATTGGATTCGTTTCAAGAACGTAAACGAGACCGACGATGGTTCTGCTCAATTCATGCACGACTATATTGAGATTGTGCCGATGAGCTTCATCCGCGACGAAAGTCTATCATTGGAAGAGAAACGTAAATAAAGACAAAACGATAAAGCATACATTTTCATTATGAAAAGAAAAAATATTGTATTTAAGGCACTGACATGCGGATTGGCATCCTTAGCGATGACAGCATGTACAGACATTTGGGACAGTCACTATCAGTCCAAGCCCGAGCTGAATGCTACAGAGACTCTTTGGGATTTAATCCAAGCAGATGCTGAGCTGAACCAATTTGAAGCTTATGTAGAAGCAACCGGTTATGCCGAGGTGTTGAAACAAAATCGTTTCTATACCGTATGGGCTCCAGTAGATGGATCAGACTTCTATGCCAACCATCCGTTGGAAGGCATTAGCGATAGCCTACTCAACGTATACAAACTAGAGTTCGTAGAAAACCATATAGCAGACTATAACCATGCTGCCAGTGGCCTTATGAGCAACAACATTGTAAAAATGCTTAATGGCAAATACAACAAGTTTGAAGGCAATACTGACAATTACACCTTTAAGGGAGCAGCAGTAAAGGAGACTAACATGGCTGCAAAAAATGGTTTGCTTCACAAGACAGAAGGCCATGCGGTATTTACTGCAAACATTTGGGAACAGTTAGCTAAGGTTGACTCCATCTCGCTGCTCAACGATTTTTTGAAATCTTACGATGAGATTATCTTTGACCTAAATAATAGCGTTGAAGGCCCCATGGTAGGCGGACAAGTTACTTATCTCGACTCAGTTGTTATTGAGCATAACGATTGGTTTGACCGTTTCGGCAGTGTCAATCGTGAGGATAGCTCATATACCATGTTTGCTCCCACCAACAAGGCTTGGAGAGAGATGTACGAAAAAGCTAAAACCTACTTCGTATACGACGATAAAAATGAATTCAGAGACTCATTGCAAGATGTAATGGCTAAGGATTTCATGTGCCGTTACTTGGTATTCAGCAATACCATACAAAAGAGTCCGACCGACTCATTGGTAGGATATTGCTCAACCAATATGGATGGTTTATACTATGAACAAAGAAAGACCTTCAAGGATGAAGAGCTTGCTAACCTTTACAATAACGTCGTGGATAAGCAGGAACTCAGCAACGGTACACTCTATATCGTAGACAGCTACAACTACCCCACTACCATTTGGCACGATACACTGCGTGTTCAAGGTGAGAGTCTCCGTAGCGCTGATGAAGGAGCTATGACCTCAGAGTTTACCACAGCCATCAGAAGCACGGAAAATCCTGTACAAGACAGTACAATGATATACAAGCAAATTTATGGTGGTAAGAAAGGATTAATCGGCATTTACAAGCCTTCAACACCGACTGGTAACCCTAAGTTGACCTACACCATCAAAAATGTATTGTCAGCTAAGTACCGCATCAAAGTTGTATTTGTGCCTCGTCAGGCTATCAACAACAGAGACACAATCTCTCTGCCCAACAAGTTCAATGCACAGCTCTACTATCGTGAGGCTAAGGGTACCAAATCTAAAGTGGTTAGCTTGGGCCAGAACCTTCTCAACGACCCCACCAAGGTAGATACTATAACGTTGGTTGACAGCAAGAAAGGCGTAGACTATTTTGAATTCCCCGTAAACGAGTATAACTTGGGGGCTAATGACGATACATTCCTCCAACTTGTTCTCACAGGTAAGGTAGGTTCTAAGGAGTCTGCAGAATTCGATCGTGAATTCCGCATCGACCAAGTATTCCTTGAACCGGTAATTGAATAATGTTCCGAAACACTAAAAAGTAAAGACGATGAAAACATTAAAATATACATCCACCAAGTTAGTGGCATTCCTTACCTTCTTGGCTATTTTGGCAGGAACAAGTACGGTCAATGCCCAGACTGAAAACGTTGCTCAGCAATCTGCAGCAACAGAAGAATTAGAAGAGATTGTAGGTACAGTCGTTGACGCTGCCACTCAGGAAGTGTTGGCTGGTGTACGTGTAGAGGCTCTCAACAATAACCGCTACACTGCTATGACCAAAGCCGATGGAACATTCACCATCAAGATTCCTGCTCATGTAGCATCATTGTATATATCTACTCCAGGTTACGAAAGCACCATCATCAGAGCAAGACAAGAGGGTGATATCCGTGTGGCTATCTATGATGAGAAGTTCAGTAGCTACCTGTTCAACGGATTTGACATCACAGGAAAGAATGAAGCAGTCATTGACATGTCAAAGGCTACCACCGTGGAGAGTGAAATCCAGAATCAGTTGGGAGCCGACGTACGTACCATCACCCGCTCTGGTACTGTAGGTATCGGTGGCTTGATGATGATGCAGGGTATCAATACCATCAATGCTTCAGCTCAACCCTTGATTATCCTTAATGGAGTGATCCATGACCTTCAAGACAGCTACTCAGCTATCCACGAGGGTTTCTACAACAACACTCTATCAGCCATCGACGTTAATGACATCGAAAAGATTACTGTATTGAAGAATGCAACAGCCATCTATGGTGCCAAGGGTGCTAATGGTGTTATCCTGATCGATACAAAGCGTGGTCACAGCATGGCAACCCGCATCGATGCTCAAGCATACGGTAGCTATACGATGACTCCTCGTCTCCCCCAGATGATGAATGCTGAGCAGTATCGCATTTATGCCAACGAGTTGATGGGTGACATCACCACAGACAAGACTCGCTTCCCCTTCCTTTGGGATCATGACAACTACTATTACAACAAGTTCCACAACGAGACCAACTGGGCCGATTATGTATACCAAAACGCATGGGCACAGAACTATCGCGTAAACGTTCAAGGTGGTGACGAAGCAGCTATGTACAACTTCTCACTCGGCTTTGCCGATGGCGCCAGCACCATCAAGAGCAACGACTTCAACCGCTTGAACATCCGCTTCAACACTGACATTAACTTGTCAAAGATTTTGAAGACTCGTTTCGACATCTCATACAGCCGCATTGTACGTGACCTTCGTGACGATGGTATCCAGCAGAATTTGGAGTCAAGCCCCATGGTATCACCTGGTTTCTTGGCACTCATCAAGTCTCCTTTCTTGAGTCCATACCGCTACAACAACTCGGGTGAGTTGACTGGAGCTTTAGAGAATGCTGACGACTTTGCACAAATCAGTTCATCAAGAAATGATAACCAAACGGTTAACAACAGCTACGCTAACCCCTTGGCTATATTTGAATATGGTGATGGTAATAACAAAAACAATCAAGAGTACACCGTATTTGATGTAACAATTGCTCCTGAGTTGTCTTTGGGTAAGGGTTGGACCGCTTCAACCTTGTTCAACTACACCTTGCACCGTACCAGCGAAAAGTACTTCCGTCCGATGACAGGTACCCCGAACTTCTTTATTTCAGGTACAGGATATACACAAAACGAAGTACGCTCATTCTTCTCTAAGGAGGAAGCTATCTACAATGACACTCGCGTAACATGGGAGAAGAAGGCTGGTGACCACAACTTCAATGCGTTCGGAGGTTTCCGTTTCTCTAACTTCGCTTACGACTCAAACTTCATGTCAGCACACAACACGGGTAATGATAAGTTGCCCGACGTAAAGTCTGAATATGACTATGCAACTACCGATGGTGACGAGAATGTATGGCGCAACATGAGCTACTATGCTAACCTCGACTACAATTATCAAAACAAGTACTATCTCCAAGGTAGCTTGGCTGCTGAGACCTCTTCACGCTTTGGTCGTGAGACTGAAAGTGGTATCAAGCTGGCTGGCGTATGTTGGGGTCTCTTCCCCTCCCTTCAAGCAGGTTGGTTGGTATCATCAGAACCTTTCTTCAACACTAACATCATCAACGTATTGAAGCTTAGAGGTGGTATTGACTGGTCTGGTAATGACAACATCAACAACAATGCAGCATTCAGCTACTTTGAAAACGTACAGTACTCAGGCAAGACGATGGGTATCAAATTGGCTAACATTGAGAACCAATCTATTCAGTGGGAGACTACTCGCAGACTGAACTTCGGCATTGATATGTTGTCTATCAACAACCGTCTTCGTATCTCTGCAGACATCTTCCACAACACCACCAACAACTTGCTCACCTTGAAGCAACTGAGTTACCTCACAGGTTTGCAATACTACTGGTGCAATGGCGGTACATTGAAAAACACAGGTGCTACCCTTAATGTAAACCTCCGTGCCATCAACAGAAAAAACTGGAAGTGGGAAGTAGGAACAAACTTGGGTACCTATGTAAACCGTGTGACAAAATTGCCTGATGGAACAACCTTCAGTAGCGTTAAGGACGGTGATCTCTATGGCTACACCACAGACATCTATGGTGGAACTATACTCACAGCAGAGGGTCAGGCCGCAGGTGTATTCTTCGGTTACGAGACCGATGGTGTATATGCTTCGGCTGCTGATGTGCCCACAGTAAATGGTGAGCCCCTCTCTACTCAGGATGTAAACACAGGTATCAAGACTCCGTTTGCTGCTGGTGACGTTAAGTTTGTCGACCAAAACGGTGACAACGTAATCAACTTGCAGGACCGCGTAATCATTGGTAACCCCAACCCAGACCTCTATGGTAACTTTACCAGCAAATTGATGTACAAGAACCTCAGTTTGAGCGCAACACTCAACTACTCATACGGAAATGACGTATACAACTACCAGCGTTCATTGCTCGAGAGTGGTAGCAGCTTCTACAACCAGACAACAGCAGTAACCAACCGTTGGCAGTCTGAAGGAGATGTTACAGATATGCCTCGTGCCGCTTATGGCGACCCGAAGGGTAACAACCGTTTCTCAGACCGTTGGATCGAAGATGGTTCATACATCCGTTTGAAAGACATCACACTCTCATACAATGTTCCCGTATCAGCATCATGGCTGCAAGGTCTTACTGTATGGTGTGCTGGAACCAACTTGCTGACTCTGACCCACTACCTTGGCAGCGATCCTGAATTCTCATTCAGCAACAATGTATTGTACCAAGGCATTGACAACGGTTTGCTTGGCCAAAGCCGTAGCTTCCAACTGGGTGTAAAGATTAACTTATAATGAACAACAATCATAAAATGATAAAGACAATGAAAAGCAAATCAATCATAGGAGCTGCGTTGGCTGCCATCTTTACTGTTGGCCTTACCACCTCATGCGAAGATATGTTCGACATTAAGTCAAGTCGTGTGATCTATGAAGAGAATCATGAATTGGGCAGCACTGCCGACTCTGTATATACTACTACTGGTATTTTGCAGAGCGTACGCAAAATTGCCGACCGTTACATCATCCTTGGTGAAGTACGTGGTGACCTCGTAGACGTTAACGATTTAACAAAAACCTCACTGCGCAACCTCTCAGAGTTTAACTTTGAGGATGACAACGAGTACCTGAACATCAGAGACTACTATGCAGTAATCAACAACTGTAACTATGCATTGGCTAAGATGGATACCACATTGGCCACAAACAATGAGCGTGTGATGACTGATGAGTATGCTGCAATACTTGGTATTCGTGCATGGACATACATGCAAATGGCAATCAACTATGGTAAAGTGCCCTATTACACAGAGCCTATCACCACAGTTGCCGATTCAGAGAAAGAGTATCCCATGCTCGACATCAAGGGACTTGCTGCAGAGTTGATACCGCAACTCGAAGCCTTTAAGGATTACCAACTCCCTGTATTCACGACATACGCAGAAAGAGACTATCCCGTATTGCAGTTAGTATTGGCTGACCTCTACTTGTGGTCTGGAGACTATGCTAACGCAGCTATAGAATATGAGGATTACCTATCTACACATAAGGCATTCAACTACACTTATGGTGATGAGAGCACTCAGACATTCTTTAAAGGCTATATGGGTTTTGATGGTGGCGCAGTAATACCTGTACTTGGTACAGGCATAAGCGCAAATTTAACAGCAACAACAGCCGCATGGGATGACTATCTTTGGGTAGACGCTAAGAAAGGAGCCTATGAAAACCTTGCCTTCATCACAATGGAGAGAACAAGTGCCAATGGTCTTGTGTCTGAGGTTGGAGGATTGTTCTTCTCACTCGACAACACCCATCCGTTGAATCCTTCTGCATATTGGAAAGAGATTAGCACTAGTCAGTCATATATCAAAGCGACCCTGGATAAAGAGAACAAAAAGGGTAAAGACTATAGTGTAAATGCAATGGCCGGTGGTGACCAACGTAGAAAGTTGTATACAAGCACAATGTCAAACGAAGGAAAATCATTTGACGTATTCACCAAATTCACAAGACAAGATGTTAGCACTGGTGAGACAGAGCTTTATACTCCTCATATCAATATTTACCGTCGTGCTATTGTCTACCTACGTTGTGCAGAAGCATACAATGCATTTGCTAAACAACTTTATAATGCTGGATTCAGAAATGAAGCCGATACAATAGCTACCTCTTCATTCAACCTGTTGAAAGATGCTTATCAGGTATTCTTCCCCGAAGGCCATGTATTGGAAGAGGAGTTGAAAGAGGCATTTATCGGAGTACATGCTAGAGGTTGTGGTGATATTAATATCGACACCACTCACTATGTACTGAAGCCCAATGTGATAGCAAAACGTCTCTACGATGATCCTGAGATGGCAGTAAACTTCAATGACACCATCGACTACATTGACGAACTTATCATTGATGAGTTGGCAATGGAGGCTGCCCTTGAAGGAAATCGCTTCGGTGACCTTATCCGTTTTGCTGAGCGTCGCGGTGAGCCTGAATTCTTGGCTAAGCGCGTTGCTTCAAGAAAGGGTAAAGACCACATGAACGATGATCTGTTCAATAAGCTCATGGATAAGGAAAATTGGTATCTTCCCATTAAGTAAATAACTATACTTACATAAAGGCTGCCCCGAGCCTAACCTCGGAGCAGCCTTTTTTATATTATAAAACCCTATACAAATACTATGCGACGTATATATCTGCTTCTCCTACTACTTTGCGTAATTACAGGCCTTAACGCCCAAGAGTTTACCGTGGTCATTGATGCTGGACACGGCGGAAAAGACCCTGGTGCACTGAGTGCCAATAAAAACATAAGAGAAAAAGATATAAACTTGAAAGTTGCACTCATGGTAGGTGAAAACATCAAAAAGAACCACCCCGAGGTTAAGATACTTTATACCAGAGATAAAGACATTTTTGTAGGTCTCAATGATCGAGCACGCATAGCCAATCAAGCTAATGCCGATTTGTTTATCTCAATACACTGCAATGCCGCTACCAACCGTTCTGCCAAAGGTGCTGAGACCTTTACACTTGGTGTCGAAGAAGAACGTACAGAACGTAACCTTGACATAGCCAAACGAGAAAACGGTGTTATCTTTCTCGAAGATAATCATGAGAAGAAATACTCAAACTTTAATCCCAACTCACCAGAAAGTTATATTATATTTGAATACATGCAAAGTGAGTTCGTCAAGGAAAGTATTCACATAGCTCAATATGTACAGGAAAATCTTACAGCGTCAGCCAATCTCCGTAATCGAGGTGTACGACAAGCAGGATTCCTCGTACTGAGTGCCACATCTATGCCTAGCATTTTAGTCGAACTAGGCTATATCAGTAACAATGAAGAAGCTAAATATCTAGCATCAACAGCAGGACAGAGAAAGTTGAGTGATTGTATCAGTAATGCTTTTTACAAGTATTATGCCGATTTGAATCAACAGATAGATCACAACCCCATAGAATACATCACCGAAAGAGAAGAAACAAACCTAACAGATAAAGAAGAACTTGTAACAGAGATTATAGAGGAGCCTATTATAGAAATAGAGGATAAGCCTATATTCAAAGTTCAATTCCTTACCTCGTCAACAAAACTGAAAGATAACGACAAATCTCTAAAGGGACTCACCAACGTAGAATACTATAAGGACAAAGGGCTATACAAATACACCTATGGTGCCACTACCAATTACAATCAAATACTGCGCACAAAAAAGATGGTGAGTGAAAAGTTCAAAGATGCTTTTATCATTGCTTTCATCAACGGTGAACGAGTGAACACCCAACAAGCTATTGCATTATATAAAGAAAATAATCGATAACAACTGATATGAAGCCACTGAGCAAAGAAGCCAAAATAGGATTGACCTTTATTATTGCCATCGTATTCCTCTACTTTGGCATCAATTTCCTCAAGGGACGTAGTGCATTAGCCAAAGAGCATACCTATTACGTAGTGTACAACCAAATAAGTGGGCTTACCCCTTCGTCAGTCATCAACACCAACGGATATAAAGTAGGCAATGTAACAGATATCATCTACAACTTTGACACCCCTGACCGCATTGTAGTAAAGCTAAGCATCAACAAAGCATTACGCATACCCAAAGGAAGTCGAATATATTTGATGAATGAACTATTAGGAGGTGTAAGCCTAGACCTCAGACTAA
>JAEIGA010007877.1_pt1 | contig 16164 bp, 14 predicted proteins | sample 9270691 | NCBI WGS metagenome assembly JAEIGA01 (sample SAMN17057246, study PRJNA624740) | gut metagenome | biome: biome; isolation source: fecal sample | host: Bos grunniens | place: China: Xizang | collected 2019
CGTACACAACGTAATGTTCGAGACTTACCTCAAGAACCACGAGGCACCAGAGGATGCACTTTACCTCATGTGTGGACCTCCTATGATGGTCGGCGCGGTTGTAAACCTCCTCGACTCACTCGGAGTACCGCCAGAGAACATCCTCTACGACAACTTCGGTGCGTAAGCATCCGACAAACAATAAATCCCGGCCAATCTGGTCGGGATTATTGTTTATATATATAAATAGGTATATAGCTTTGTAATTATCTGAGCAGGGATCCAGACATTTGTTCCTGACTTTATCCTTGCCTTACGTATCTGCCCAGCAAGCCACGGATAACTTTTGAACAGTCCGAGATCATATCTGAGTGAATACCAGCCTGCCTGCATGAGCATGTCATCAAAGATTACGGCAACAGGGTTGGACTCCTTAGGCAGATCTTTAAACTTAAGATACAAGTCTATAAAGTTCATGGCATACTCAGCATGCCTGCGCTTTCGCTTACCCTTGGTGATGGCATCAGGATTTCCCTTACGATAATGGTACAGCTGCTCCGGCAAATGGACAATTGAACGGGCGTAAGCTGTGAGTTGAGATGTCAGGTATATATCTTCTGCATAGGTATATACAGGAAAGAAGACCTTGTTTTCAAGATAAAGGCTTCTCTTGACACATTTGTTCCAGACACAGCCATAGGAATGATGATTATACATACTTCTGATGTATGCATCCTTTTCCTCGATCTTGAAATCCTTCTGCTTCTTGACTTTTGTCCTGTCAGGATACTCCTTATAAAGATCGAAATATATCAGATCGGGAAAATTCTGAGCCTTGATACAATCAGCAATCTTCTGAACAGCATCCGTCTCGATCCAGTCATCCGGATCCACATGCCAGACATAGTCACCTGTGACATATTCCATACCGGTCTTTCTCGCCGCCGGGAGCCCTGCATTCTCCTTGTTTACAATGGTTATTCTGTCTCGAAGATGAGCATATCCCATATCTATGACAGAATTCAGCAACTGAATGGAAGCATCCTTGGTACCGTCATTGACAAAGACGAATTGTATATCAGGATAAGTCTGTCCGAGAACCGAGTCCGCGAACTTTTCAATGTACTTTTCAACCCCATAGACGGGGGCTACAAGAGAAATTGTCAACTGCATGGCACAGACTAAAGTTCAAACCTTGACTTATTCGGGAAACGTGTTTCCAATGCAGAAATCATAGCCTCTCTCAAAGCTTCATAACGCTTCTCACTAAGATGCACATCATTCACGCAAAGGAGCTTTCTTGAAGGATTCAATATATATGACTTGAGGGTTTCAGGACTTGTCAGCGCTACAGAGAAATGCTTGTTTGAAATCTTTTCGCCTGTCATTCTACCCTTATAGTACTGATAATCAAGGAAAAGATACTGATTAAGATTTGCTTCAGTCCTGGTTCTTGTCAAGGACTTCAAAATATCCTCCTTGAGTATTTCATACAGTTTCTCACACTCACTTCTGAACATTGGAGTGCAGGTATGCTGCGGTCTTATGAAACGAAGTGATGCCGGCAGGCCAAGTGCCTTACGTGCATGGGAATCCGAATTCTTGCATATACGCTTGTACATTCCGGAAACAAGGAAATGTGAACTGAATCCAAGCACTCCCCTGCCGTCACGGAAGAAATCCTCAGGCTTACATGGCAGCAATGTGAAGAGGTCATCGTTGAAATACAGATACTGCTCATCAAGTCCCTCTATTCTGTGCAAGTGCATCTCTATCGGATTACAGTTGAAGGTCGGAAGATATTCCGCTGGAATTATATCCTTGTGAAGGACTATCTTAAGATTCTCAGCATCAACCCACTGAGGAACCTGAGAAGGATGTGATACAACCAGATGGACATTTCTGATGAAAGGCATATTTACCTCAATACCTCTGAGAAGATATTTAAGGGTTCCCCAATCCCTGAAACGCTTCTGCATTACAGGAACATTCGTATACTTTTCATAGTCCTTCTTCCAGACAGGATCATTCCCATCCACATATGTTATCACTATATCCATTCCTTATCTGTTCAAATCCTTTTTGATCTGCGTCGTACTAACCTCCGGTGTTCTTGGAAGATATACAACTTCCACGCCTTCCTCCTGAAGATAATCAAAGTGACCTTTCCAGTCATCTCCCATCACGAAAACATCCACATTATGATCGTGAATATCTCTACGCTTCTGTTCCCAGGTTATTTCAGGGATTACAAGATCGACATACCTGATAGCTTCAACCATAGCCTTGCGCTGCTCATATGTGAAATAGCATACCTTACCTTTCTCAAGAAGGTTGAATTCATCGGAAGAAACTACGACGATAAGATAGTCTCCAAGTTCCTTGGCTCGTTTCAAAAGGTTAATATGACCATAATGCAAGAGGTCAAAAGTACCATAGGTAATTACCCTTTTCATTATAAGAATCTTATTACAAACGTGCGAAGATATGTATTATTTAGCAGATATACGCAAGTTTTTATGTATGTTTGCAAACTTTTAAACGAAACGATTAATGAATAGACTAATACGATCATCAATATTAGCAGGAATAGCCATCGGATGCGGTGGATTCGGCTATCTTGCATCAGGAATCCAGGCTGAGAGTTTCGGTCCACTCTTCGGATCCATCTTATTCTGCTTCGGCCTTATGACGGTGGTTTCATACAAACTTGCACTTTATACGGGCACAGCAGGATTCATCAAAAAGAACGAGGTCGGCATGCTCTTTACAGTTCTTGGAGGTAACATCATCGGTTGCATGCTCATGGGACTTGCCTCAAGACTTTCCCCTCTTGACATCCAGACAGCAGCAGAAAATGTATTGAAGCTTCGTCACGAAATGGGTCCCCTCCGCTGCGGACTGCTTGGTATACCTTGCGGATTCATGATGACAACTGCCGTTACCTTTGCGCGCAAGCAGCAGTACCTTCCTTTGCTTTTGGCAGTTCCTCTGTTCATCGTCTGCGGATTTACCCACTGTATCGCTGACGCTTTCTATTACAGCTGCGTACCTTTTGAATATATAAAGGACCATGCAGTGCAGACTCTTATTGTCTACGTCAGCATAGTCCTTGGTAATCTTGTCGGCTGCAATCTTTACAGAATCGTAATTCCAGCCGAATAGCAGCTTATCAATTTTCGATACCGAAAATTTCATCCCTATACTCCTTACAGTGTATCGCTTTCCTGATCTGCGACTCTGTAGGGAGTTTTTTCCAATCACCGAATACGGTAGTCAGATATGAATCCATATCGTGAGGAACAGGCATATCAACCCCCTCGAACTCGGCCTTTGAAAGAGGGAAAGTATACTTCATGTAGAAGGTATGCTTCGGCCAGCCTGTACCAAGTACATAGTGATACTCAGCTTTCGGATTGACCAGTCCGATCAGACGAAGAATAGGGAATATGAGGCACAGATGTATGAATTCCACAAGTCTCACCAGAATCCTTCTGAGCCACTTTACCTTTATATATGAAGTAGGATACTGTATATTATGATATAGGAACTTTGCAGCTACTGCTGCGAATCTGCTGGTCTTTTCTATGGCAAAGATATCTATGCCCGGGCCGGCATGTCTGTAATATTTGTTTCGGCGATCCTTCGCTTCTACACGTACGCCCTTCTTTCTGAATTTGGAGAATATATTGATATACTCAATGTCTGTCTTCATGCTCTGGAAGAAGTATTCATCGCTTTCCATATTGCTGAGAATCTTCTCCAATCTCTTATAATCCTTCTTCAGAAGGACTATATCGATATCATCGTCCCAAGGAATAAAACCTTTATGCCTTCTAGCTCCCAACAAGGTACCTGAACTCAGCCACCACGGGATATCATTCTGTCTGCATATCTCCGCTAGAGTCTTCAGTATTTCCACCAGCTCCTTCTGATCTCTACGCAGCAGGGAGCCCTCCGGATTGTATATTCGTTGTCCTTTCATGGTCGCCAAAGGTAGAATTTATTTCTCAAAAATCGTTTAAAATAAATTTTACAGTCTTTAAAATAAATCACATTGCTATAAAAAAAGGAAAAAGCTCAGGAATCTTTTTTTAAATCGACCAATGCAACGTTTCCAAGCGCATAGATTTGCGAAAAAAGAAAATGCGAGGGATTATGTTGGTATTGCTCACAATGATGCTCTGCAAACCGGGGAATGCTCAAAGTAAACACAGGTGCATCGCCGGAATCGATCTGGCAGCAGCTCTAAGTTCACATGAATTAGGCTTGTTCTACGGCATAGCCATAGAAAGAAATCTTTCCGTATGCGCAGGTACCTCAGTAAGACTTCCTATCACTGCCGATCAGGCAGAAACTGTTCATAAGGAAGATCTCCGGGTTGAAGACGGCAGTATTGCGGACTGTTCCCAAGACCTCGTACATGCTCAGATCTCTGCGCAATACTGGCCCAAAAGTCAGTTTGACGGACTGATGGTTTCACTTGGTCTGAGAACAAGTCAAAGCCGTAATCTGAGCTGTCCTCTTGAAATAGGATACATGTGCCCCATCGGGAAGGCTGCAAGGCTCTCCGTGGGATATGATATAGAGATGATAGATACACTTAGGAAACAGAAGCTGACGGGAAAAGGCTTATGCGTAAGAGTGGCTTATGAATTCTGAAAATGAAGGGATATGAAAAGGAAAAGATGCCGGGAGAAAATCCTATCAAATAACTTAGCACTACACTTGCTCTTTCTTGCAGGCTTGTCCTGCTCTCCGCCCGTTCTGGGCCTTACTACTACTTTGGCTTTACTCCCGGCAATACTATACGGCTGTGCCTGCCCCATAGCCGAAAATGAAAATATGGAGACGGAGGTCAAGATAACAGTGCCATATACCAAAGCTTCTGAGAAGGCAGAGTGCATTGATGTCCTTATATTCAATGACGACAGGATGCAGAAACTGGATACTTATCAGAGATTCGGCAGAACAGATCTGCTCAAGATAAAGGTGGGATCATCTGTAGGCGGAAAGCTTATGACGGTCGCCTTGAACAGCGGAAAGGAGCCCTACAACTGGACAGGCATACTTTCCAGAAGTTCCTTAGGTGAAGTATATGTCAATCTGGAAGACGAAACACTTGCCTATCCGGTAATGAGTGGTGAGGGCAGGATTCAAGCCGGCATTCCGATCAGCCTTAGAGTCCAAAGGCTTTCTTCTGAAGTTTTCCTGCGCTCGCTGGGCTGCAGCTTCACAGGAAAAGGATACGAGAATGAAGTCCTTAAAAACATCAGAGTATATCTGACTAATGTCAATGCGGAGGCTCCTCTGTTCACGGAAGAGACCTACCTGCCAAGAAGGCTTGTCAATAAAGGAGGACTTGACATGAGCGACATAAGCGATTTCAGGGAGCCCGATATTCTAATGAGGGAACTGGAATTTGACATTTTAGATGCTACCGTCAATACAGACATACGCCTGAGATGCTTTCCGAATGAAGCAGCGGAGGAGTCATTGGGAGCCGCCTTCACCAGACTTGTGATTGAGGGGGAGATTGCCGGAGAAACATATTACTGGCCTATAGACATTAACAGGGGGCATGGTGGCAAAGGTATCAGCAGAAACTGCCGCTACATCTTTGACATACTTATAACAAGCTTAGGACACCGCGACCCGGATACACCTATAGAAACATCCGAAGCAGAAATAAAGATGGAGATTGAACCATGGGAAGAAAAGGACGATTATGGAGTACGCTTCTGATTGCTGCATGCAGCTGCAGCATACCTGAACTCACACAAGAAAGAGGCAATGTAGAACTCATATTTTCCTGTCCTGGCATCATGAGCAAAGCGGCAGACCCTGACGAGAACATGCTGAGTGAACTCACTGTGCTGATCTACAATGATGAGGGACTGTTGGAAGATAAAAGGCAGTTCAGCAAAGCGGAACTTTCCGGAGGAGGAAGCATCAGTCATGAGGCTTCGCTTATCATCGGCAAGGAATATAGTTTCTATGCCTGTGCAAACATCGGTCAGGAGATCCATGCCTCAACAGTCGAGCAGCTTCGCCAGCTGAGATGTCATCTGGCCTACCCCGATGAATACAGGGAAGGGATACCTATGGCCGGATATATTGAAGGTAGAAAGATAGTGAAGGGAGATAATCAGATCGAGCTTAGTCTGAAGAGGATGATGGCCAAGATAAGCCTGAAGGTGGACAGAGGAGGACTGGCGGACGATGTAAGCATGAAGGTCATATCTGCAAGGATAGGAAACTGTCCGAAATCGGCCCTTCTTTTCGCTGACAACCGGGTAGGAAGCAGAGATGACTGCTTTGCCACCGGCTTCACAAGAGACGAGAACGAATGTAATATTCTGAACAGGACCATAAGCAATGGCATGAGCGGCAGTCTTTCCTTCTACATGCTTGAAAACATTCAGGAGGATTTCGATCGGGATGAGGGACCGCAGGAAATCTGCTCTTATATAGAACTGCATATAGATTATGACTCGCCCGACAGATATACGGGCAGCACACCTCTGATCTATAGATTCAATATCGGAGAAGACGAATACTCCGCAGAAGTGGAAAGGAACTGTCACTACAGCATCACTGTCATACCCGAAGATGACGGTCTTTCCCTCAACAGCTGGAAAGTGGACAAAAGCGGTCTGCTGGAAAAAGATAGCAATGTATTCTTTGAAATGATTCCATCAGGACACATACAGGGATATGTGGGGGATGAAGTGCATGTACGCTGCGACTATAGTCCTGAGGATGCAGATTTTGACATAGGACTCGAAGAACTGGAATACGATAAGGAAAGAGGAATCTATGACTATCGGATAGATGAAGATGGGAAAGGTGTCACCCTGAGGCTCAAATCTCCAGGTATGGGAATAATATATATGACAGCAGGAGAGCCGATCAACGAAGCAGGCTTATTGGTCATAGAGGTTAACTAATAAAAACGAAGATCATGAAAAGGACAATTGCAATCATCTCTGCGGCAATGACTTTTGCCGTAGCATGTACAGAACAGGAGCTGCAGCCGGATTCCGGCAATGAAGTGACAAAAGCTCTGTCAATATCAGTAATAGCAGCAGAATCTTCTCGTTCACTGATAAACGAGGGCTATCTGCTTAATGGCTCTGAAATAGGAATTACGCTGACTGACAGTCAGGGTATGGACTACGACGGACTGGGATATAGTAATGTAAAATTCACTGCATCAGGCAATTCCGGCAGTCAGTCATGGCATTCCGAACAGGATGTCATGCTATCTTCAAGCACGGCCAATCTATACGCATATTATCCCTACTCCAGAGAAGTCCGTGACATCAGCAGCATACCGGTAAGGGCAGATTCCGAGGTACAGACTGACTATATGTACGCCAAGGTAGAAACTGGTCTCAACAATCACAATTCAGAAGCAGATGTAAGACTTCAGCATGCACTGGCAGCAGTAAGATTATCTATCTCAAGGGGTACATACAGCGGTAAAGGTATCATTACAGAAGTCTCTATCAGTGGAGAGAACATGGCTACTGAGGGTATCCTTAATGCAATAGACGGCAGTATGGGTTCTCTGGAGGGAACAGGCGAAGTGATTTCACCGGAAATTTCTCCTGTCACGGTAGGTAATGATGTTGTCAGTCTTGATATTCTTGCAATACCAACTGGCAGACAAAGCAGCATAAACATTGAAATCACCATGGACAGTGAAAGATTCGATCTCAGCACTGATGTCATAAAGCTGAAACAGGGAACTGTTTCGATAATTGAAATCGATATCAACAACAACTCAATCAACATCTCTCCTGTCAGAGTAAGCGCATGGGAATACAGCAGCAGTACCAGCAGTGCGATAGGAAAAAGTTTCAACGTCAGTCTCGGAGGAGATACAGATGGCATGAATCTGTCCGGTTCTGTGGAAGATGACGGAAGCGTCAGAATTGTAGCTGAACCTTTATATGAAGGAGCGGAAATCAACCCGATAAGTTTCAGCGGTGAAGCGGACATGACTGAAACTGTAGATGATGCAAGCGGAGGCAGGACTATAATCCTGTCGGACATCCAGTCGGACATTTCAGTGAATTTCAATAGCTATTGCTTATGGATCACAGCCGTATACAATATAACAAGCACCACTTCGGACTCACATCTTGTCTATATGAAGGGCTCTCCTAACAAGACTCTCTGTACAAGAATGAAAGTGGACGGAGAAGAAATCACAGCAGCAAATTTCTACAGATTCAACAGTACAGGAGAACATACGGTCAAGTTATGCTTCAAGGATAAAACAAGCATACCTTCGTATGCTTTCTATAATAACAGCAATGTAAAGAAAGTTTCCATACCGGAAGGAGTAAATCAGATGGAAAGCTACTCCATTTCAGGCTGTTCTTCACTTGAATCTGTCATTCTTCCCCAAAGTATGATCTATGGGGCCTATGAAAGCATGACCGGCAATTCCAAATTGAGAACGATTGTACTGCCGGATAATCTTGAAATGGGCTACAGTTTCCTCAAGGACTGCACTGCCTTGGAGAATATTACACTACCTGAGAACCTGAGAGCAATACCTGCATCACTTCTGAACGGCTGCTCATCATTAAAGCAGATTGACATACCTGAATCAGTCAGTTCAATAGGTGAAAACGCCTTCAAGCAGAGCGGTCTTACCAGTCTGGTCCTTCCGCAGAAAGTTTCAAGTGCTCCGACAGGAATGTGCTTGAACTGCAAATCTCTTGAATCGGTAGTATTCAAATCTGGCCTGAGTTCAGTTGGCGATGGATGTTTCCAAGGCTGTCAGAAGCTCAAACAGATAAATAATGCTGCGGAATATTCCCTTACCATACCGGATTGGGTTACAAGCGTCGGAAAGCAAGCTTTTGAAGGCTGCGATCTTTTTACCTCGCTTTATATCCCAACTTCTCTTACTTCCATAGGTCCCGGAGCATTCGCGGCAGATGGAATCACAAGTGTAAATGTTGACAGCGGCAATCCGATATATGAAAAAAGAGCTCAGTTCAACGGTATTGTAGAAAAAGCTACCGATACCCTGATTCATGGATGCAAGAACGCGACAATAGTACCTGCAAGTGTCATGGAAATCGGAGCCTATGCCTATTACTCGAACCCAATTGCAAGTATTGAGCTCCACGAGGGCATCAGAGCCATCGGAGACTATGCTTTCTACAGGACCCGCACACTTGCATCTGTAATTTCAAGAGCCATGACTCCACCTGTACTTGGAAACTCTGTATTCAACAACCCCGCAAACGGAGGCATATTGAAAGTTCCTTCAGAAGCCCTCGACGCATATAAGACAGAGTGGATGAAAAGTAATGACATTTCCAGACTCGGATACAGCGGCTACAGATGGAGCATCATGGCTTTGGCGGAAGGCGAATGACACGGCATTGAACACAACATTGAATACAGCATAGGATATAGGACTCTATTCACATATATCAATCAAACATTTAAACATCAAGAAAATGAAAAGAATCATTCTACCTTTGGCAGCGCTTGCCTTTATGGCAGCATCCTGCGACAACAAAATGGAAGTACCTCAGCAGGAGAACATTACCGATCCTCAGCAGGCATTGCAGCCTGTAACACTGAAAATCAATGGTACTCAGACCAAAGCTACCTCTGTGAATGCCAACGAGGAAAAGGTTGAAAGCCTGAATGTCTTCATTTATCGTACAGACTCAGAAGGAACAGAGACGTATGACTCATTCTACAGTTTCGATGACATAAATGCAGAGAACAAGATTTATATCGATCCGAATAATGGAGCGGTATCATACAGAATCGCAGTCTATGCCAACCACAACGTGGTTCCTGCCGGTAATGCCTCTGTGTTAGAAGACCAGGCGCTCTTCAGCAATGAATCTGTCAATAAGTTTCAGATGTATGGTCATGCAGAACTTGCTGCTGCAGACCTTATAAGAGACAAGGCAGCACATATCGATCTCTACAGACAGTGTTCAAAAGTATGCGTAAAGGAAATCGCAGTAGACTGGACCAATAGTGCCAATAATCTTAAGTCTTTCAAGTTGAAAGGCATCTACCTGATGGATGTTCCTGGCGTTCTCCAGAACCACAGTCCGCTTGCAGCTGATGCCCTTAAGACTCAGGGTGAATGGTATAATACACTTGGACACAACTCCACAAGTCATGATGCCCTGCTGTATGATAAGATCAATAATCAGGATGTCACAGAAAGCTCTTCATACAAGACATCGCATTTCCTCTACGGTTATATTTCACTGTTGAAGGATTTCTACACTACAGCTACCTGGAAGCCAAGCGGAACACGACTTGTAATCGAGGCAGAGTTTGACGGACAGCCATGCTATTATGCAATTCTTCTGAGCGATCTTGTCGCCGAAGAAGAGACTGGAAGCTATATCAGGAACAAAGCATTCACCTTCAACAAGATCACCATCACCAAACCGGGAGCCAAGGAGCCTTATAGCGAGCTTCAGACAGAACAGGCAATCAGCTTCACAGTTTCAGTACAGGGCTGGGACGAAATAATCGAAGACAGCTACAAAATAGAGTAAACAACAGGTTTTGTTGTGATTTTCATAACTTCAGAAAGCGCCATCTTCCCCGTGAGGGAAAGATGGCGCAGCAATTTTCATCCTTATAGATATTCAGCAGTATGCGATTCCTTGCACTGCGGGAGTTTCTCTGGAGTTCCGGCATAGACAAGATGACCACCTCCGTCACCAGCCTCAGGTCCCAGATCAATGACCCAGTCTGCCGCTCTGATAACATCAATATTATGCTCGACCACAACTATCGAATGTCCTTTGGCAAGAAGAGCATCGAACGACTTCAGCAGCTTCTCCACATCGTAGAAATGAAGACCCGTTGTCGGCTCATCAAAAATAAAAAGTATCTTCTGGCTCTTGGACCTTGGAGCAAGATCATTTATAGAGAGGAAGTAGGCAAGCTTGATTCTCTGACTCTCACCACCGCTCAAGGTACTGCTGCTCTGACCGAGTTTGATGTATGACAATCCTACATCCACAAGAGGCTGCAGACGTTCTGCAATCCTTTTTGCGACAGGCTCTTCCTGAGAGCCGAAGAAAGCCATTGCTTCTTCCACACTCATATTCAGGATGTCATCGATGTTCATGCCCTTGTACTTCACCTCAAGTATATCAGGCTTGAAACGTCTTCCTCCACAAGCCTCACAGACCATAGATACATCTGCCATGAACTGCATACCGATCTTTACAAAGCCCTCTCCCTGACACTCAGGACATCGTCCTCCATCCATATTGAATGAGAAATGAGACGGAGTGAAACCGTTCATCTTTGCATATTGCTGGTCTGAAAGCAACTTTCTTATGTCATCATATATCTTAAGATATGTAACAGCATTGGATCTTGAGCTCTTTCCAATAGGATTCTGATCCACATACTCGACATGAGTTATCCTATCCAGATCTCCACTCAGTCCTCTGAAAGTACCTGGCGCTGCTCCGGCATGGTTCAGATGACGATATACTGCAGGATAAAGGACATCACCTACAAGAGAGGACTTACCGCTACCGCTGACTCCTGTAACTACTGTGAGCGCACCTAATGGGAATTTCACGTCAATATCCTTGAGGTTATGCTCCATGGCACCTTCCACATTGATAGAATAAGTCCACTTGCGCTTGCTTCTCTGATATCTTGGTCTTATACCCTCCAGATACTGTAATGTAAGCGACTTGTCATGCACAGAAGCGTCAACTTTTTCGCCAAGGCAGCCTGAGAACACGATTTCACCGCCATTCACACCAGCCTTCGGTCCTATGTCTATAAGCAGGTCTGCTGCACGCATGATCTCCTCATCATGTTCCACCACAACGACTGTATTTCCAATATCACGAAGTCTTTTCAGTACAGCGATCAGCCTTTCCGTATCACGAGGATGCAGACCTATGCTCGGCTCATCAAGGATATATAATGATCCCACAAGTGAACTACCTAAAGCTGTAACCAGATTGATTCTCTGGCTCTCTCCACCTGACAGAGTATTGGAAGTTCTGTTCAGGGTAAGATATGAAAGTCCTACATCCTTGATATATCTGAGTCTTGAAACGATTTCATCTATGGCCTTTGCCACAATCCTATGCTCATAAGGAGTCAGCTCTATATTCTCGAAATACTCAAGAAGACTGTCCACATTCATGCACAGAAGTTCATAGATATTACGTCCGGCAACCTTGACATAAAGCGCTTCCTTGCGTAGTCTGCTTCCTCCGCAATCATGACAGACAGTCCTGCCTGAATAGCGGTTGAGCATATACTTGTACTGTATCTTATACCTGTTGGATTCCACCCAGCGGAAAAACTCATTAAGTCCGATAATAGATTCTTCCTCAGTCTCAGCCGCATGTCCTTTCCATATCAGATCCTTGACCTCCTGGCTCAGGTTGCAGTATGGTTCGAAGATAGGAATACCGTATTTCGTAGAATTCTTCACAAGATGATCCTTGAACCAGCCCATCTTGTCTCCCCTCCAGCAGGCAATCGCACCATCATAGATTGTCTTGCTCTTATCCGGCACCACAAGATCCTCACTGATACCTATGATCTGGCCAAGTCCTCCGCATACAGGACAGGCTCCCAGTGGACTATTGAAGGAGAACAGATATTCATCAGGTTTGGCAAACTCCATTCCGTCTGCCTCGAAACGGTTGACGAACTGCTTTGTCTCCACATTCCCGTCTCTTTCACGCCTTACATACAAGGTTCCGTTTCCCTTGTCAAATGCAGATTCTATCGAGGAGTTGAGACGAGTCTGAAGGTCTTCCCAATCACTCTGGGACCAGCTTTCGCCCTGAGCATCTACAGGAAGTCCGTCAACAAAACGCGGGAGCTTAAGTCTGTCTATAAGAAGATATAGCTGAGAAGGGTACTCCCCTGTCTCCGCATTCTTCATGACATCTTCGATTCGCACAACCCTGTCGGCATAGAAACGCGAATAACCTTCCTCCTTGAGCTGAAGCATAAGCTCCACCTTATCTTCGCGTGTCTCCCATGCCAGATCTGACAGAAGATATACAGCAGAAGCATCTCCCTCGAACAGCCATGCCATAACATCGTTCACAGTATGGCACTTAACTTCCTCTCCGGTAACAGGAGAATATGTTCGTCCGATACGCGCGAAGATCATACGAAGATAATCATAGATCTCTGTACTTGTTGCGATCGTAGAGCGTGGATTACGTGTATTTACCTTCTGTTCTATGGCGATTGCAGGCGGGATTCCCTCTATGAGTTCTACGTCGGGCTTGGACATACGCCCGAGGAACTGCCTTGCATATGAAGAAAGACTCTCTGCAAAGCGACGCTGTCCCTCAGCAAACAAGGTATCAAAGGCAAGTGAAGACTTGCCCGAACCAGAAATACCGGTAATCACGACAAACTTGCCGCGAGGTATTTCTACTGTTATGTTTTTAAGGTTATTGACCTTCGCCTTACGTACTATGATGTTACCTTCTGACATATGAAATGCTATGAAAGCACCTGAGACCTTTCTCGAGTGCAGACTACAAATATAGCAAAAATCCTGCATACACGCCACATGGCGCAGATATTGATAATCTTCAACACGCTGCCATAAGGGCAGAATTTTATAAAACAATTTAACAGATAGGAGAACAGAATATGTTACCAGCAAGAAAATTTTACGGACAAAACTTCATGCCGGATTTCTTCAATGACTTTTTCGGAAATATGGCACTTGACGGAACTCACACAAAAGCTCCGGCAGTAAATGTCATGGAAGACGATCAGAGATTCATGCTTGAACTCGCCGCACCGGGAATGACAAAGGAGGACTTCAAGGTCCATATCAACAGAGACGGCAACCTTGTGATTGAACTTGAGAAGAAATGTGAATGCCAGGAAGAGAAAAAAGGCAAATATATCCGCAAGGAATTCTCATGTTCCAAGTTCCACCAGACATTGATACTCCCCGACAATGTCGACAGAGAGGAAATTAAGGCAAATGTTGAGAACGGAATCCTGTTTATTGACCTTCCAAAACTACAAAAGGCTAAGGTAGAAGAGGAAAAACGACAGATCGAGGTCAAATAACAGGCAGTCAAGAAATTAGGCAGCGAAAGAGCAATTTCTTCCGCTGCCGATTTCTTTAAAAGGGCAAAAAAATCATCAAAAAGGCACAAAAAAGCGAGAAAAAGTTTGGAGATATAAAAAAAATGCCTACCTTTGCATCCGCGTTAAAGGAAAACGCACAATGAAAGTCTGAACAATGGTGCGGTAGTTCAGCTGGTTAGAATACCGGCCTGTCACGCCGGGGGTCGCGGGTTCGAGTCCCGTCCGCACCGCAAAAGCCTTGAAGATTATTCTTCGAGGCTTTTTTCGTTATATACCATATCATATTTCATTTAAAATCTTTATATTTGTGTGATATGAAAGGTACATTTGTTTTTCTCGCAGACGGATTCGAGGTCTCAGAAGCCCTCACCACCGTCAATATGCTTCGCAGAGGCGGAGTCAATGTCAAGACAGTCTCTATCTATGATGATAGAATCGTGACAAGTTCGAATAGGATTCCTGTGATTGCCGACATGGCTTTCGGAGAATTCAAGGCTTCAACTACTTTCGGTGCATGCCTCCCGAGCGATGTCATGATCTTCCCTGGCGGAATGCCTGGTTCATCTAACCTTGCAGCATTCGGCAAGCTTATGGACATCATGCAGGAGCATTATGCAGGAGGCGGTACAGTTGCAGCAATCTGTGCTGCTCCAAGTGTAGTCCTCAGTCTTCTCCCAGACCTTGCAGGAAAGAAGATGACCTGCTACGATGGATTCGAGGAAGCACTTCAGGCCAAAGGCGCTGAATATGTAAAGGAAGGCGTTGTTGTTGATGGCAACATCATTACCGGACGTGGTCCTGGTTGGGCTGTAGAGTTCGGCCTGGCTATCCTTGCACATGTAAAGGGTCAGGAAGTAGCCGACAAGGTAAAGACAGGCCTTATGCTCTAATATACTACGCCTCAAATTCTGAGGCGTAGATTCTATCAAACAGATTCTGACAACCCTCCTCAAGAAGATCGAGGACGTGGGTAAATCCTTCTGTGCCCATATAATATGGGTCAGGAACGTATGATATCTTATGTGTCGTAAAATAATCAGCCATTCGCTGAATCTTACGGCTCGCCTCTACAGAAGGCGCAAGATGCATCAGATCCTCGTAATTATTGTCATCCATTGCGATGACCAGATCAAAGTCAAGAAAGTCCAAAGAAGATACCTGACGAGAGCGGTGCGTCAGAGCATAGCCTCTGTACAGGGCCGCATTGCGCATTCTGCGGTCTGGTAGCTCTCCCCTATGTCCGCCATAGGTTCCTGCTGAATCAACCTCTATTCTGTCCTGCATTCCATTTTCACGCACTATATGCTCAAATATACCATGAGCAGCAGGAGAACGACAGATATTTCCCAAACAGACAAACAGGACTTTATATTTCTTTTCTGATTCGTTATTGGTATTCATATATTCTTAAGATAAAAAGTCGGCACTCGGATTACTCCTTGTGCCGACCTTAAATATTATAGTATCAGATTACTTGGTAACCACCTTGATATTGTCAAGATACCATCTGTTCTGCTTTCTCTCAGGATTCTGAACAGCAGGGTCAGCACTTGTAGGACGGATAGTAAGAACTGTTTCAGCAGTTGCACCATTAAGATCGATAGTAACGTGCTGCCATGCAAGATGGCTTTCACCGTCTACAGTTGACTGTGTCGACTCAAGATTTGCACTTGTAGGGCCACCTGTTGCAGGGAACTGTCCTACTGTAGCGTCTACTGAAAGAGTCATGATATCTGCCTTGTTAGCACCTGTCACCTGCCAGCACCAATCGAACTCGATAGTTACATCAGCTGTTCCATCAATTGCTGAAAGTGCAGGAAGTACCAATGCACCATTGTAGCTTGACTGACCGAACTTAAGGTAGTTTGCCTGAATATAAAGCGAACCTTCCTTACCAACATCCGACTTAGGTGCCTGCTCAGGACCGGCAGCATACTCCTTAGAACCTACAGTACTGTAGAGATACTGATAACCGAGTTCGTTGAACTTAGCGAAGAAGTCAGCGCTTGATTTCATCTTCCATACGTTAGGAGCTGTTGCACTTGCATTGTCAGTTCCTAC
>JAEIGA010007878.1_pt1 | contig 16163 bp, 19 predicted proteins | sample 9270691 | NCBI WGS metagenome assembly JAEIGA01 (sample SAMN17057246, study PRJNA624740) | gut metagenome | biome: biome; isolation source: fecal sample | host: Bos grunniens | place: China: Xizang | collected 2019
GAAGGTTCGCGATTTTCTTCTTCAGTTCCTCGGCGCGGGTGCGGTTCTGCGCGGCCTTCTCGGCGGTCGCCATCTGGATGTCGGCCATCGTGAGAGCGTTCGCGGACTGGTTCGCCATGGCGGGGGATGCGAACGGAATCGCGACCTTTTCTTCCGTCTTTTCGGTGATGTAGTCGGAAAGTGCCATTATTTCACCCCCATTTCGGCGAGTTCCTTCTGCAACGCGGCAATCTGCGCCTCGTTTTCCTTTATCTGGTCGTCAATTTCCGCGATTTCCTCGGAGTCGTCGAACTGCGCGAAGAAATCCCGCGTCTTTTGGGCGTCGTATGCGCCCTTCGCGGCGCCGAGGATGGCCCCGAGGCCTTCGCCCATGCGGCGCTGGTTCTCGGCTCGCTGCCTGATTCCGTCCATAACCTCGATGCGGTAGGCCGTAAGCGGTGTAAAGTTCAATGCCATGGTCGTCACCCCTTCCTATTTCGAGAATGCGCTGTAAATGTTCGCGACATCGCCGCCGAGGCCGAGAATCTGCTGCGCGGTGGTCGGCTGGCTCGCCTGGTCCATCATAAGCTGCGCGATTGCCCCGGCGTAGCTCGAGTCGGTCGCCATCTGCGCGAGGAGGAGCTGCACCTGGTCCTCGGTCAAGCCCTGCATGTTGCCGACGAGGGAGCCCGCGAGGTTTCCGGAGCCTTCCACCTGGAACTTTTTCAGGTCGGCGGCGGTCTGCTTGGCTGCCTGCTCGGCGCTAACGGTGTCGCGCGCCTTGCCGTATTCCTGCTCGGTGGCCTTCATCATGCGGTCGAATGCGTCGCCGTAGAGCTCGGATGCCTTCGCGGATGCTTCGGCCTGCAATGCGCGTGCAGCGGCCCCGCCCGTCATGCCGCCCTGGCCGCTCATGGCCTGCTTCGCGGCTTCTACGCTCTGGTCAATGACGTATTCTGCGTTGGGGTCGAGGTACTTGGACACGTCGCGCTCGAATTCGAAGCCCTTGATGGGCGAGGTGTCGGCGGCGTATGCGCTCGGGTTGAGCTGGTAGAGGAGCGCCTTGTAGTTGTCCATGGCGTCCGCGCCAATCATGTCGGAAATCTCGCCGCGCGTGTCGGCGATCTGCTTGTTTGCCACGGCGTAACCGGCGCGGGCCTTCGCCTGCTGGTCCGAGAGCGTTTTCTGCGCGTTGGCGAAGGCTTCCTCGACCTCGTCCTGGTTCGTGAACGGGTCCGTGAGGTAGCCCGCGATGTCCGCGCCGAGGCCGGAGCCGGAGCCCGTCGTGAGTTCGTCAACAAATTCGGAAGTGATTCCTCCGGGGCCGTGTTCCCACGCCCATTCGGCAGCACCCACGATGGGGTCGTACCAAGAACGCTGCACGTCGGTTGTGGGCAGCTTCGCAGGCTGTCCGTTAGCGCGGTATTTTTCCAAAGCGTTAGCCATTACTGGTTCTCCTTTGTCAAGAGTTCGGCCTCGGCATACGCGATGGCCGTTTCGTTTATTTCCATTTCTGTCCGACCCGCCTCGACGATCAACGCGCGCGAGGGATAGGCGCTCACAATCTCGCCCGATTCCTGCTCGTAGAACTTGACCGCGAAATTGAAGCGCGAGTCCGGGAACTTCAGAACGGGAACGACGGAAAAGTCGATGAACCCGTCCGTGAACATCCGCACGTTCTGCCCGTTCTTGACGGCGATAAACGGCAGATACGTCTTTGTGTCTACCACTCCGTCGCCGAGGTCGGCAAATCTCAAAACCTGCGAATCCATTATTACACCCTATTCCCGCACGGCAAGTAGCTCAAGTACGCCGTTGCTAATTCAAATGTCACCGGGTCCGTCATTCGCACCCGGAAGGCGAACCTCGCGCCCCTTCCGAGGCCGTTCCAGCGGACACGCCACGAATACTGCCCCACCTTCCCGGCGTAGGCCCACAATTCGTTGCTCCATGTCATACCGCCATCGTTGCTCACCTGGAGCATGACGCGCGGGTTGTAGCCCTGCTTCGACGGGTCCGTCTGCATGGTCGCCCCTGCGTTCATCACGAGCTCCAAGGATGTCACGACGATGTCGTTCACTCCGTCGTACTTGATGCCCGTGGTGCGTTCCTTCACGATGTAGTAGTTCAGGTCGTCAGAGGTCTCCTCGAGCCAGTGGTCGGTGGAGCTGCTCGGCAAGAATTCCGCGAGGCGGTACTTGCCGCCGCGTGTTTTCGTGACGAAAGTCGGGCGCCCTTCTATGTGGCGGGCGTCCACAGCGCACCATGCGAACTTGTCGCCGTTCTCGTCGAACGAGGCTCGGTCCGTCCACACGTCCTCGCCCACGTCATAGGCCATCGTCCCCTCGAATTCGTCGTAGTATTCCACGGCGGTGAAGATGAAGAACTGGTGGCCCTTGTAGGTGTACGTGAAGGTGCGGATGTCCTTGAAGCCGTGCGTGATTGCGGCGTATTTCGCGAGCCGCTGGTCCACGGCGTTCGTGCTCACCTTGCGGATGTTGCAGTTCTCGTCCACCGCGAACACGCCGAGCATACCCTGCGGACCCTTGCCGACAAAGAAACACTCGTTTCCAACAACCGACACGGCGTCGGCAAACGCGACACCCGCGAGGGAGGACTTCGCCACGATGGCGAACGGAGCGCTTGTGGAATTCTGCCACCTCAAAATCTGGAGGGAGTTCTGCCCGAACACGAAAAGCGACGAATCGGTCGCACGCATCGCCACCACCTTGTCCGCCTTGAAATCCATTTTCATGGAGTTAAGTGCGGAGGTGCTCACGACCTGCGTGGTGAGCGTGGCAGGGTCGTACGTACCAGCGCTCGGGGCGTAGAACACGTTGTCCGAGAAGGTAATGACCGTCCCGTCAGTCTTTGTGTACGCGTACTGCGTGAGGCTCTGCTCGAAGGGGTGTATATCCAGGGCGCTTCGCGGGCGGTTGAGTTCGCTCCAATAGATGTAGTCGCTGTCCTCGTCGTTGACGATTAGGCGGAAATTGAGCTGCGCGAGCTGGGTCGGCTTGACCTTGCCCGCATGGTCGAAAGCGTCCGGCAAGACAATAGGATAGCATGTCGGGGCGGGTGAAGTGCTGCTTGTCGGGTCGGCGGAGTACATTGACCCGCCGAGCGTGAAAACCACCACGCCGTTCGAGAGTTCCTCGACGATGGCTCTGTCACCCGAGCCGGACGAGAGCGAGCCCACCTGGGCCTTCGTACCGCCGTAGATGTTCCACACCTTGCAATCGTTCGAGGCTCCCGTGCGGGTAACAACTAGAAATGATTCCTTGATGGTCGAGGAGCTCCACGGGTTAGAATTCACTACGCCCATGCCGAGGTACTTCTCGTTGCTCTCGAATGTCGGACCCTTGTTGAAGCCTTCCACCGATTTCAGGACTTTCGTCGTGTAGGAGTCCGTCGCGGTGACGGTCTCCGGGTACATGTTGAGGGATTCTTCCATGCCGAGGAATTCCGAGTCCGCCAATTTCGACGAGCCGCCGCAGAAGCTGTTAATTTGGATCGTGCGCGCGGCCATATTAAAGCCTCCCGACCCCGTTGTAGAACTTGTCGTCCATGTTCGGGTAGCGCTTCGGAACGTCGAGCGCCTTCGTCTCGATGCCCTTGACGAATTCGAGCAGGCGGTCCACCTCGTCCTTCTTGTCGCGCTTGAGCGTGTCGTTAAGCGCGAGGTTAGACACCCAGCGGTACTGCACGTCGGCGGTGAGAAGGTTTATGAATTCAGGCGGGAGGGTGAGCACGTCGTTGTCGTTGAACGGCTCCATGTCGTACGTCACCACGGCCTCGATGTCGTAGCCGCTGGTGCGGTCGAGGGTGACGCGGCCCTTGAGGTCGTTCCCCTCGAAGTATTTCTCGTAGCAGAACTTGTACGGGATAGTCCCCACGCCCTCGTAAGCCGGGATCGTCTCGGGGCGCACCGGGTCGAGGGAGTACCATTCCACGCCCACCTTGTAGTAGACATTGTTCACGGTGAGGGGAACTTTGTCCTCGAACATGAACACCTTCCCCTGACCGAGCGGGACGCGGGATTTCGTGAAGTGCAGAAAGCCCTGCACGTTGTAGTCGCGCACGCACTTGTTTATTAGGCGGCGACACTTCGCCGCGTCGCTGTCGGTGGCCGGATTGCCGCCTACGAGCTGACCGATTTCGTCGAGGATGTCCTGGATAAGTTCACGTACGAGCATTTTAAAAACCTTTAAAAAAAGCTAGAGTCCGCAAGGGTTTCGAGGTGGTGAAATCCGTGGGGCTCTAGCTTGAAGTTGTCGTCAAAACAACAAGGAGGATAAAAGACCTTCCGCCCGGTAGGCTAGGGAACCGGGCAGGAGTTAGGAGGAAGTATTAGTTGAGCTGGATGTAGCCGAGGGCCACGCGGCGGCTGTCAACGGCGCCCGGAAGGAACGCGCAGTCGAAGCGGTAGCTTCCGTTGCGGTTCTGGTCGCCATGCACGACGCAGGAGAGCTCGAGCTTGCCGCTCGGGGACTTGGCGTTGAATTCTTCAAGGCCGGAGTCGTCGAGCTTGACGGAGTCGAGGTTGACGTTGTACCTCTGCCATGCCCACACGAGGGCGTACTTCTTGTTGGCGGTGAGCTTCCAAGTCACGACGGCAGAAGCAGCCGGGAGGGCGGACACGTTGCGGTGTGCGCCGGTGGCGTTCATTTCCGTAACCTTGAGCGAGATAGTGCCGGAACCGCCATTGGCGTCTTCCTGGACCACGAAGGCCTTGTCCTCGTCCATGACGTGACCGAGCACGTCGCACTTCGAGACGTTGGCGACGGTGAACACCGTGCCGGCCTTGATTGTCGTGGCGGTCGTGATGTTGGCGGAGGCGAGGACGATGGTGTCGGAGCCTTCGCTCGGCGCTGCGCTCACGGTGGTGGAGGCAGGCAGCGCGCCGATAGTGATAACCGGCATCGGGGTGTTCTTCCACATGACGTTGGCGTATTCGCCAATCTTGGCCTTGCGGTAGAGTTCGCCTGCGATGGCGTTCTCGTTGAACAGCTTCAAGCCGCCAGCGGTAATCTTGCTCTTGATTTTTCCGCTCATGTAGCCGACGAGTTCACCGGCGCAGCGGGAGTCGGCAAGGGAGCCGGACATTTCGGAAAGCAAATCGTAGCCGTTGAATGTTGCGCTCGTGCCGTCGGCGACGAACACGGAATCGGAGTACAGACCACCTGCGTCGATGACGTAGTCCTGGACACCCGCGCCGATTTCGGGAGAACGCGGATTTGCAACTTCGGTCTCGAAGGAGTCGATGTCGACAACGCGTTCCAGCGAGCTCATGGCGCAAGCGTTGGTGGCGACGCATACGGTGAATTCGCGCTGGAATTCCTTGATGGAAAGGTCTTCGATGTCGCCGCCTGCGCCGATGGTGGGGACGCCGCCCTTCTTCACGAAGGTGTGGCCCGGGTCGGGGATTGCCACCTTGAGCTTGCCGCCTTCACGGCCACGGAGGCCCTTGTTGGTGGTTCGGCAATCTTCAAGGATAGGGCAGGATTCTTCGATTTCAGCCGCGAAGATTTCGAGGCCGGGTACGGTGATAATGGAGTTAGCCATTGTAAAACCTCATTTGGTTAGCGTGTATAGCGCTCGGGGCGGTTCTTGCGGAGCCAATCCTTCGCGGAGAACGTCTGCGGCGCTTGTGTCTTTCCCACGCTCCCGGTCGAGGGGATGCCGCTCGTGGAGGGCTGCTTCTCGGCGGGTTGCGCGGGCGTTGTCTGCTTGGCCGCGGCGGCTGCTTTAGCCTCCTTGGCCTTGTTCATGAGGGTTACTTCGAAACTTTGGAGCTTCTGGTAAAGCAGGTCCTTCGACCACTTCTTCATCTGTTCCTGCACCCCTTCGTTCTTCGCGATGGCCATCGCCATGACGAGCCCGACGGGGGACTGGTCGATGATTTCCTGATAGAGTTGCCCTTCCTCGGTATCGAGCCATTCGCTGTTGTCGTCGATGAAGTCGGACATAGTGTCCTGGAAATCCCTCTGCGCCTCGGGCGTCTTGAAGGTAGCCTCCATCTTCTTCTTCGCTTCGGCCTGCTGCCTTGCGGCGGCTTCCTTGTCGGCGTTGCTCTTTTCAAGTTCGGCGAGGAGCTGCTTCTTCTGTTCCTCGTTCTTGTAACTCTCGAACGCTTCAACCGTCGGAAAGTCCTCGCGCTGGAGCTTCGGCTTGTTGCCTTCGACCTGCTTCTTCAGTTCCGCGATCGTGGCCTCGAGTCCTGCGATTTGTTTCCGGTGGGCCCGTTCTTGTCTGTCGAGCCTTTTCTTCCACTGCGATTGAGCGTGTTCCCATCTTTCGTCGCCCTTCGCGGGAGTTCCCGCGTCCTCGCCTGCGCTGGCGGAGGGTGTCGTCTGCTGGGTAGTGGCTGCTCCGTTACCTTCGCCGCCCTGCGCGCCCGTCGGCGTTTCGGTCGTCTGGGTTTCGGTGGTCTCCGCTTTAGTTTGTTCGGAATTAGCGGGTGCTTCCGTGTCCGCCTTTTGTTCGGCGCGGTACTTTTCCAAAAGTTCCTGGCTTGGTAATGCCATATCTCACCTCGTTTTTTATAAAAATAATCAAAAGTGACAACGGATGCAAACGTCCATTGTCACTTTTTGTCATATTTGGTTGACAAATATTGACATTTTTTATATTTCCGTCTGCGGTGTTAGGTTGTCGGTATATGTATTTTTAATCACCACGCCAAGTTTGCCGACGATTTCCGCACGTGCCTTCTCGGCGTCGATGCGGAGGCGCTCGGCTTCCTGGACGGATTTCCGCGTGCTCTCGATGAACTTCTGCTCCGCCTCGCGGCTCTTGATGAACAGCTCCTCGGCCTTCGCGCGCGCGTCGCCCTCCATCTTGAGGAGTTCGAGCTGGCGGTCCTTCTCGTTCTCCGCGGCGCGGGCCTCTATCTCGACGAGCTTGGAACGGAGCGCGGCCTCGTTGTTCATGCGCGCCATCACGAGCTGGTTCTGTCCAGCGATGATGTCGGCGTCGATGGTCCGGCGGTATTCCTCTATCTGCTGCGCCTGCTGCTGCGCCTGCTGCGTGAGCGCTCCGACCTGGGCCGAGAGCGCCGCGACATCCACGCCGCCGCCCACGTCGAGCGCCTGCTTCAGTTCCGGCGGGAGCGTCAAAAGAACAGCGTTAGCGATGGCATCGGCGTTCTCGAAGTCGCCCGTGCGGATGGCCTCGGCAAGGAGTAACGGCTTCACCGCTTCCGGGGCGAGCGTCTGGAAGGCGAGAATCTGCTGGCGGCGCTGTTCGCGCTTGATGGCGTCCTCCGGGCCTTTAAGCAGCTTGACGTGGTATTCGTTCGGCATTCCGTTGTAGATGCAGAGCATCTCGACGATGACCTCGGCGACGTGCTGGATGGATCGCTGCAAATGGCGGTAGTAGTGCGACACGTTGGTGACGAGTGCGGAGGAGCGCGTGAGAATCTCGGCGGCTGTTTTCTGCACCGCGTCGGAGGCTGCGGAAAAACCGAGCCCTTCTTCCGGGATTCCTATCATGAGCGAAATCTTGCGGAGGGAATCGTTGATGACGGGGATTAGGTCGGCGGTCATCACGACCGGGTCCACGCGCTTCGGCTCCGCGAGGTGTACCCATTGTTCTCCCTTCTTGACGTATTCCTTGTATCTCTTGTACCGTGCGAGGTCGTTGTTGTAGTCGGCGTCCACGTTCTCGATGGAGTCCATCGACACGGAGATGTAAGGCACGCTCGGCACGCTCACGCGTTCCCACAGCGATACGTAGCAGCCGTTCACAATCTTGCAGAGGTGCTTCGTGTCGCGGACCACGCCCTTGTAGAACTTCTTGCGGTCGTCCTTGAAGCGCTGGCCGTAAATCGGGACCACCGGCAGGCACGAGAGCCCGCGGAAAAGCACGCGCTTGATGACCTTGTCGCCGACGACCTGGATGAACCACACGCCCTCGGAGTCGCGCTTGTAGAAGTGGACGAGGTTGATGCCGCCGAGCGAGCCGTTGTAGTTCGCGAAGCTCCACGTTTTCGTCTGTTGGATTCTGTCCTTGCTCGGGATGGTGACGCCGTTAGCCTCGGCCATCTCCTTGACGCGTTCGTACGGCAGTTGCTCGACGATGCCGAAGAAGTCGGCGTCGCTTCCGTCGAGCTTTCGGCTGTTCGGGTCGTAGATGCACGAGCTCGGCTCGTAGGCAAGGTTAATCTCGATGCGGCCTTCTTCGGTCGTCAAGTACATGAAGCCGCCGCCCTCCTCGAGGATGTCCTGCAATCCCTCGGAGAACACGCTCACGTTCGCGTCGGAGTTCGCGAAGATTTCCACGAGCTGCTGGTCGAGGAAGTCGCGGAACGTGTCGCCGTTCTTGCCTTCGACCTGGGAGACGAAGGGATTCGTGAGGAAGAGGTTCTTCGCGGCGTTGACGTAGAGGGGGAGGGGGTTCACGCTCGCGAGGGCGCGGTTCTTCGTCATGGCCTTCGTGTCGGTATCGTTGAACACGACCACGTCGGCATATACGCGCGCGTCGTCGCGCTTGCGCTCGTTTTCCACGTTGAAGAAGTCGGTGGACTTCTCCGCGAGTTCGACCATCTCGTCGATGATGCGCTTTTCCTCCTCGGCGTCCGGGAGCTGCGCGTCCGGGTTCACTTCCTGCGGCTGGAACGCCGCCGCCGTTTCTTCGTTGATTTCTTCTGTTGCCATTCTAGTAGCTCCTTGTGGATGCCGGGACTATCACGTCCTCGGATTCGGTTTGTAAAGGTTGCGGGTCGCCGCGATAGCAGGCGAGGCACATGGCGTCGGCCTGGTCGGGGGATTTCCCGATGACGGTCTTGATGTACTTCTTCGGCACGAGCTGTATCTGTCCGCACGGGTTCATGAAGTACGTCTGCGGGACGAGCTCGTCCTCCACGTCGGTGTCGCCGATGTAGAAGCCCTCGTCCATCACCATCCTGCGGGCGTTGAAGTAAATGTAGGCGCGCATGTTGGCGAACTTGGGGTCGGGCGATGCCGCGCCGAAGTTGACGAGGTTGACGGGGACCTTGATGCCCTCCTGCTCCATGAGCACGACAAAGCCAGCGTCGAAGCCGCCGGTATGGTCGAGCGAGAGGGACTCGAAGTTCCACTTCTGGTGGAGGCGCTTGAACGCGTCGAAGGCGAGGCGCCCGTTGTCCTTGCCGATGACCTTCTTCTCGACGATGCCGCAGTCGTCCACGACGAATACGCACGTGGTGTCGTTGCCCTCGTACGCGAAGTCGATGCCGCAGCGCTTGCGACCGCCGGAGACTCGGCGTACCGTGGCGAAGCTGGACGGAGGGAATACGAGGTTGAGTTCCTCGGCGTCCAAATCTCCGAAAAGCTCCTGCTTCAGGAAGGCGGGAGTGTCGAGGAGTGACTCGTAGACGGTGCGCTTGTACTGCGCCGTTGTGAACGGGTTGTCGAAGGTGGACGCGGTGAGGACGATATGGTCGGCGACGGGCGGCGCCTTCGCCATCTTGTTGAAGTAGGAACCGGCGAGGCCAGTGGATGTGTAGCACTGGGTCGTGGAGAGCCCCTTGTTGGAGCGGCAGGCGAGGAGGCCGTTCTTGATGGCCTTCTTCGGCACGTACGCCGCCTCGTCGCAGTAGAAGTCCTCGAGGTTGGTGTAGCCACGCGGACTATCCGGGCGAGTCCCGGAGAGAAAGACGATTTTCCCGTAGCGAGTCTCGATCGTGTGCTCGGTGAGGTTCGCCTTCGTCTTCACGTGGAACTTGTCGAACCATTCCAGCGTGGCGGGCATGATGGTCTCGCGGATTAGGCCGAAGGTCGGCGCGATAAGCATCGCGGAGCGCCCGTAGTTCACGTTGCGGTACGCCATTCGCCCGGTGACGCCGGAAGTCTTGCCGGACGCGCGACCGCAGCAGGCCAGCACGAATTCGTTCTCGGCGAAGATGAGCTTCTGCTGGAACGGCGAGATGCGGAGGTTCTCGTCTTTAGCCTTGCCCCATTGCATCCTTCACCTCTTGCGGGATGGGGTCGGGGACCTGGACCTCGAACACGACCTTGCCGGATGTCGGCGCGTCGGGCTCCTCGATGTCGTTCTTGAAGAAGTGCTCGAGGAACCATATCGTGTGGGAGCGCGTCTGCGCGTTCAGGAAGTAGGCGTCGTTCTCGATGTACTTGCGGAGGTCCTTCTTGATGGAGATGAATTTTTTCTCGATTAGCTCGACCACCTCCTTGAACTTTTCCTTGTCGGGTCCGTCGGCAAGTTTTTCCTCGGCGTAGCGCACCGGGTTGAAGGAGTGGTGGATGTATGGGAGCTCCTCGACCTCGGAACAGCAGGAGAATATGAATGCGGCCACCGTAAAATCGGAAATGGCCGAGTGGGTGATGAGGAGGCACTCGTATTCGTGCTGGTCGACGCACTCGGAGCGGTGCTTGAACACGATCGTGAACTTTTCGCTGAGCCAATCATACACGTCGGTGAGCTTCTGCCAGATGGGGCGATTATCCACGCGGTCCTTCAGTCCGAGGAATCCGATTTTCTCCTTGTATGTTTTCGTCTCGGGGATGAACTTTTGGGCTAGGCGGGAAGTGCCGCGAGCTGGCGCGTATGGTTGCCCGGTCTTGCGCTCGTAGTGTTTCGAGTTGGTGGGGATTCTCGCCTTCGTCTTGTTCGGGTCGCGTGCAGCCATGTTCACCTCCTCAACGGAACACGATGCGGTCGGCAGGGGGCGGCGTTTCCGTTTTCGCGTTGCGTGCGTTCTGCGGCCCGATTTCGTCCAGCCGTACCTTGAGTAGGGCGACGACGTTTTCGAGCTCCTGGATGCGTTTCTCGTGGTCTTTAAGGGTCAATGGCATATCCACCTCTGGAAAGTTGTAGTAAGATGCGGAAATTTATGAAAAAGTGACAGAAAATGACATATAGGTGCAGTGACTTGAAGCGCTCGTGTTCGGTATATGTAATTTTAACGGCCCTAAAACGACGAATCCCCGCCGACAGTGCGGCAGGGAAACGTAGTCCTAGTTAGCGATTACTCGGAATATACAATTTTTTTGGCGTTCGCGCAACTGGCAGTGACGGAAAATGTCACAAATCGACGGTAATGAACGACAAGAGGCCGAAAGCCCCAAACACCATGACGAGGCCAGTCGAGGCGATGGAAGCGGAGAGGATGGCCGTGTCCATGATAACTGGACGGATGCGGCCCGGCTCCGCGTTGCCGGTCTTGTCCGACTTTATCTCGAGGATGATGCAGGCTTCCATGAGTGCGAGGTCGGCGAGCCATGTGGAGAGGGGACCGAACCGTGGTAGCATCCACAAGACGGAGGCGAGCACGACGGACGGAGCGACGACGGCGAATGTCAGGACGGCATACGCTCGGCGCACAAGCCATCCGTACTTGTCGGTGAAATTTTGCTTTCGTTTCATGTGGGCCTCCTAAAAAATGCGTAAGCATCCCTCGCTAGACGCGCGCGCGTTCTTCCTCAGATTAAATCAATTTAATATAAATATAAATTAAAATATTGTAATGGTATGTAATGTAATGGGATGGTATGGGATGTAATGTAATGTAGTGTAATGTAGTGTAGTGTAATGTTTATAAACACTACATAACATTACAGGCGAAGTGGCGCAAGAGTAAAACAAAGGTGCCACAAAAGTAAAACAAATGTTTCACTGCATTATATAATATAGGTTTGTACGGCGTATATTGTAAACAAAGATTTACTAAAATAATTAAAAAATTATGTGACGAAAATGAAAAAAAGATAGTATATTTTTGGACGTATGGATTGCCGATAATGTAGAGTATGTAAATCCGATACTCTGCACCCAGGCAATCCTTCCAAAAGGAAGGATTAAAAAATGGCTGGTTTCCGTTTCAAGATAGAAGAAAAGGCGCTTCTCGTCAACATGATAAAGGCGATGATAGCGAAACTTGACAAGGACATCAAGGACAACACAAAGAAGGGAGAGGAACTCGCGATGTACACCGCGATGCGGCAGCACCAGCTCGCCAAGGACATCCTCTCCAAGATCGAGGGAACCTTTAGCGCCACGGAGGCGTAGATGAAGGTCCAGCTCGACACCGTGCAGTTAGCGCTGCACGTACGCAATTTCGGTACAGACGACAAGAAGTGCGCCGCATGGCTGCGCTCCTTCGCCGACACACTCCTTTTCGAGGGCGCCAACCCGGACGCCGAACCGTTCGCCGCTTCACTCGTCAACGAGGCCGGGGAATTCAAGGCGCAACAGTCTCTAATCAAGATGCGAGCCGCAGCCGTGAAGGCCGTCGGGGAAGGCGCAGACGAGGATGCCCTCGACAGGTGGATGCAGAAGAAGTACGGAATGAAGTACGACTCCGTGAAGTACACGCTCGCCATGAAGGAACAGCGCGTGGCGCTCCAGGAATCGGAACCCGTGGTGGACGAAGAACCCGCGACAGCTATTGCGACAGATATTGTCGCAACGAAGGCCCCGAGGAAGTTGCCGTTCGGCGAATTCCACAACGTCATGCTGACCGAGGAAGAACAGCTCCGGCTATACGAGAAGGTGGACAACGCCGCAGAACTTATCGAGGAGCTCTCGCAGTACCTTGCGTCGAGCGGAAGGCGCTACAAGAGCCACTACGCCACACTCCTCAACTGGTCGCGCCGCCATTCCGAGGAATCCGCGCCGAAGCAGAAGTTTCTCACGTCCGAGGAAATCTCGAAACGCAACTACGCCGAATCGCAGCGCACTCTCGAACGCATAATGCAGGAGAGGAAGCATGGATAAGATATTGCAGGCAATACACGACGAGCTGGTGCTCTCGTACACGCAGGCTGGGCGCGTAGTCCCGACAACGGTGGCAATCGTCGCCGCAGCATTGATGGACGCGCTCAAGTTCTCGGACGTGGAGGAAGTACACGAGAGCTTCAAGAAGGCGCGAATGATGGCGGACGTGCCGACGCAACGCGTACTGAACGACGCGCTGAACAACTACCGCGCCGAGCACCGCGCCTACATGCAGATACCGAGCGATACGCCGAGGATTTCACATCCTGGAAGCAAGATTGCTACGGCAGCGGAGACGAAGTACATGATGGCGACGCAACGAATAGCGGGAACATTCCCGTTCATGGACTTGGCAGAGGCGAAATCCTACGCGAAGGAATTCGAGTCCGACCCGAAGAACCGCGAGATGGTGGACTACCAGCGAGGATGGATAAAAAACTTCATGGACACGCTCAAACACACACACGCGATGATGGAAAAGTACGGAATCAAGGCGAACGTGCCGGAATACGAGTGGAACTTCTAACAACCCCCAACACCTAACAACGGAGAAAACATCATGACTATGGACGACTTGAGGATGCTGGAACGGGCGCACGAGAACGCGGTGCGCGACCTGCAAAACCTCGCGGTGAACATCGTGGAGCGCGTGCTACTAGGCAAGAACCCGAGCGACGCGCAAATCCTCGCCTACGAATCGAAGAGGAAGAAGGTGATGTCCATCAAGGCCGACCTCGCGCGCGCCATGAACGAGGAATTCGGGGACGTGCTCAACGGCTAGGAGGCGGAAAAATGACTGCGGAGGAACTGAAATTCAACATCACGATCGCGCACGAGGGCGCAGCGGCGGCTGCGAAGATTGCCATCCGTCGCGCCACACGGCTCGCGAAAATTGTCAAGGGCAGGGAAGGCAGGCTCGACGCCGAAGCCTTGCGCCACCTTGACAAGTTCGAAATCTGGACGGGTATCTACGACAACAACGTGAAGCGCGAAGCGGAGCTCAAGAAGGAGCTCGCGGAACTTAACAACCTACAACAAGGAGAAAACCATGGCTAACGAAATCACTATCCAGGACATGACGAACATGTCCGTGGCCTTTGCGAAATCCGGCTTCTTCGGCTACGCGAACAGCTCCGAAGCCTTCACCCTGATGTGCCTCGCGCAGGCGAACGGGCTCCACCCGGCGAAGGCAGCCGAGCGCTACCACATCATCCAGGGGCGCCCCGCCATGAAGGCCGACGCGATGCTCGCCGCGTTCCAGGAATCCGGCGGCAAGGTGCGCTGGGTCAAGCGTACCGACAAGGAATGCACCCTGCACCTCGAACACCCGCAGGGCGGGGAGCTCGACGTGACGTGGACGATGGAGAGAGCGCAGGCGGCAGGGCTCACCGGCAAGCAGACGTGGAAGCAGTACCCGACACAGATGCTCTCGGCGCGCTGCGTGTCCGAGGGCGTGAGGGCGCTCTACCCGGCTTGCCTCTGCGGCATGTACACGCCGGAGGAGGTGTCCGACTTCACGCCGAAGGGCGGCTCCTCCGTGCCTGAATTCGCGGAAAGCGAGGAGGTGTTCGCGGAAACGCAGGAAACGGCCCCGGACGCCACGAAAGTCGAAAACCATGCAGAAGTACCGCAGGCCGAAGAAACGACCGCACAGCGTACGGAATCGGCGCAGAACGCCGTGGAAGCCGAGGAGGTGGACTCCGACACGCGGAACTTCCTCAACGCCATGAAGAAGCTCGCGAAGCAGAACCGCGCCGCATACATGGACGCCATGGGCAATCTCGGCTTCGAATCCGCAGGCGACGTTCCGCCCGAACGCAGGCAGGCAATCTACACCGCAGTGAACAACGCCGTCGTCGGCGCAACGAAGGAGGGCTAGAAAATGGCTACGAAGGAAGTAATGATCATCACACCGGACGAAATGAAGAACCTCGTACCGAGCGAACGCGCCATGGACGCCTATAAGTTCGCCATCGACAACGCAGGTGTCGAGATGGACGAAGGCGCCGTCGCGGATTTCGTCGCGCAGCGTAACGCGAAGGTAGAAGGCTTCCGCGACCTCGCCGAGGTGCAGAAGTGGATGGAGAAGACCGCCGCGAGCATCAAGACCGCGACGAAGCACGCGTGGAATGTGGGCGACCCCGACGAGCTGCCGGACGGCATCAAGTGGAGCAAGCAGAGCTACACCTACGAATGGCAGGACGACGCGGGGCCGTTCCAGGTAGTCCAGGACCTCATCGCGAAGAACCTCGTGACCGTGGAACAGCTCGTCCAGCTCCTCACGGTGGCGAACATCTCGAAGGCGGCAGGCATGACTGGCGAGAAGCTCATGGAGATGTACCCGCAGTACATCTGCGCGAAGGCGAAGGAGCGCGTCTTGAGCATCAAGTAGTACCCGGAAATCTCCGTTACCGGGGAGGCCGCCAGCCCCGCGCGGCCGTTAGGGAAAGCGGGGCAAGCTTGAACGAGTTAGAACGTCACTCTCGCACTCTGCTTAACTAACTCCGAAGAAACAAGGAAGAGTGCATCACGGCAAGTCCGGCAGACGGCGGTGCTTTACCACGGCATCGTCTCGCGGGTCCGACTCCCGCGATTGCCGCTAGTAGGCGAGTGCCTGCGAACGAAGCCCCAGCGCACGGATTCAGCGGTGGTGCGGATTAAAACCCGCAAGCACACAATAATAGTTATGCTCTTGCTACCTCTATGAGGTTCGGCTTGGCCTTACGAAGATTGCGTGCGACTCGTGATGCACATACAGTACATCGCGTGAGCGACATACTCTATTGCTTGCAGCTCGACTGCAAGGGCATATTTCGAGGATTGGGCGCGGTCACGCACCTCGGTAAAACAACGCCCGCAAGTTTACGGCGGTCGCCCCTACCAGCAATGATGGGGATGAACAGAATAGTACGAAAGTGCTCATCTGAATACTCGACACGACCGCCAACATTTGGCCCACGGGTGCATACACACAGAATAAGACAGTATCCCCTACGCGAGAACCGCACCCACGGGCCACCGAACTAGCCCCTCCGAGCACTCCACACGGACCCCTTCACGCTCGGACGGGGCGACAAGAATGCACGCGTGACCAAACGATCGCGGGCAGGCTGGGCAACTTCGGCGGCCTCCTTTGTTTTTACGAATTACACACGTTCCGACGAAGGCCCAGCAAAACTTTGACCTAACACAAGGAGAAACTATGAACAACGAATGGCACAAATACGACATGCACCTTTACAGAGATTCCTTCCAGAATTACAAGGTCTACCAAATCCCGAAGGCGCAGTTAATTATCGCAGACGTTCCGTACAATTTAGGCACGAACGCATACGGCTCCAACCCTTCATGGTACGTGGACGGCGACAACAAGAACGGCGAGAGCGACAAGGCGGGCAAGAAGTTCTTCAATTCCGAAAACGAATTTAGACCTGCCGAGTTCATGCACTTCTGTTCTAAAATGCTCGTCA
>JAEIGA010007879.1_pt1 | contig 16162 bp, 23 predicted proteins | sample 9270691 | NCBI WGS metagenome assembly JAEIGA01 (sample SAMN17057246, study PRJNA624740) | gut metagenome | biome: biome; isolation source: fecal sample | host: Bos grunniens | place: China: Xizang | collected 2019
AGAAAAGAATAAAGAAGAAGATAACAATACCCTAGTAGACAGCGAAAAACAGGACAACAATAGCCTCTCTGACATTAAACTCAAAATACACATAGACACAACCGAAGCAATACAACAACTCCAACGAATACAAAAAGCACTCCAACAAGAAGAAGAGGAGGATGATGGATGGCATAGTAACAACCGTCGTAATGTGTATGACCACACACATGGAGTTGGTAGTGTATACCCTGATGGGCATATTGAATATCCTGATGGGACAATAAAACGGAAAAAAGAAGAGGAGGATTGACTGCGAATGAATCAAGATGAACGAATGGAAATAATAATACAACGATTATGTGACAGTATACGAATACTGGAACATAACCCATCTCTATTGGAAGAGCCATGTATCAAAGAGATATACTGCAATATTCGTGATGCAATGGAGAGAATAGATGATTATAAATGGCATGAGATATTTGATTCACTAGAGGAGGAGGAGCGATGAATGAATGATGTGATAAATCTTGGTAGGCATAAACTATTATGTGGTGATGCCACCAACAAAGAGGACGTGGAAACGTTAATCGGTGACCGTACGGTTAACCTATTACTTACTGACCCTCCGTATGGGATTGATATTGTGAAACTGAAACCTAATGGGGGGGGAGTCGGTCACAGAGGTGGTCCGGCAATCACACCATTCCGGGATACTCGGAGGAAGCGGAGGACCATTACTCAGACCATTCCGGGATACTCGGAGGAAGCGGAGGACCATTACTCAGACCATTCCGGGACAGTCGGGATACCCGCAAGAAGCGGATTCAAACACACACACACACACACACCTAATGATGGAATAATCGAAGCAAGACAATACAAACCCGTACTAGGAGACGACAAACCATTCCATCCACAACACCTCCTAGACCTCAACGTACCCACAATACTATTCGGAGCAAACAACTTCGCACACGACCTACCCAACAACAGCAAATGGATAGTATGGTACAAAAAACCCCAACTAGACGGACACCGAAACAACTTCAGCGACTGTGAACTAGCATGGACAAATATGCCCGGAAAACGAATAGACTGCTACCACCACACATGGAGCGGAATGGTAAGACGAGGCAACAGAAAACTCGAACTAGTAAACAGAGTACACCCCACACAAAAACCAGTAGGACTACTCACAGAAATAATCGAGGACTACACCAGTCATGGTGATGTAGTGTTGGACTTGTATGGTGGTAGTGGAAGTACATTGATTGCCTGTGAGGCTACTGGTCGGACTTGTCTGATGATGGAATTAAGCAGTGATTATGTGGAAATCATACAGCAGAGGTATTATCATTATGTGACGGATTGTGATGATGATGAGTTGCTTGACCTGTCCGGGTATAATGTGGGTGGATTGGATAGATGGATCTCCTAAAAAATAATAATGGGGGGGTTGGTCTGTCTGTTTCCTTTTTTTTTACACACCACTACCGAAAAGTATATATATAACATAGTGTCATACCATATAGTAGAACACAATTGAAAAGGTGATGCACTATGAAAAAAACACTACAAACCCTTCAAGCAAAACTTGAAACAAAAATCAATAACCTCCCCGAAGAAGAAGTCGAACAGAACATCTTCGATGGAATACCACTACAAGCAGACTTCACCGAGGAAACAGACCTCCTCTGTGAAATCATCGACAACAACAACCTCACCGAAGAACTCGAATACCTATTAGCAAATGCACTGATGGACCTCGAATCATTTCCATCATTTGCACTGCAATCCCTCGAGGAAGCAATCAGTCTCCTCGACTAGTCACCCCCCCACCTGTTTTTTCTTCTCTCTTTTTTTTATGATCCGTTTGTTCCTATTTTGTGAACACTATGTTCTATAATTGTGAAATGATACGAGGTACAAAAACAATACACAAGAAAAAAACAAGTCAACAACAATCACCTCACAGGACAAGCACTACCGGGGAATAGTCTCCCTCCCCTCACACGACATGACAACATTATACAACACATCACTCACAACCCACCCCCATAAGCATATTTGATTTGAGTCATATTTATACTCCTACAACAAATCGTTTACGGTCATTTTCTTTCACCGAAAAAAGTAGCCGTTATTTTCAATCGTTCAAAAAAAAAAATAGTAAACATCTCATGATATCTTCCTTGATAAAAAGGAAATCCGGGGAAAAACGTGAATCCAATGGAAGATTCCACGTATAGAATAAGAAAAAAAACACAATGGGTGGACGAGGATGACAAACCACAACAACACACCTCACTAATAAAAGGTGTGAGGAGAGGGAGAAAAAACAATAAAAAAAAAACCAATAAAAGGAGACATGAAGGATGAACAACACAACCCAAAACCTCATACTAGTCATACTCGGAATAATCGCACTCACAACACTACTACAAGGCAAAGACATCACCATCACCACAACAATCATCGGAATACTCGGAGGATACCTCACAGGAAAAACACTCACCGAAAAACAAGAAGAGATGATACAAAATGCCACAACAAGAGACACCACCGACACAAACTGAAGACCAAGACACCCAAAGACAAGACTACAGATTCCTCGACTACAGACTCACACAACTCGAAAACAAACTCGACAAAGGACTAAACAAACTAGAACACGAACAACGCGAATACAACCTACAAGTCATGAACACACTACACCAACTACAAGAAGGACAACACAAAACCTACGAAAACATCGCACAAATCAAACAACGACAAACCGACATGGAAGAAAAACTACACTGCATAGACAAACTCAAACAAATCACCAGCCAAAACAGTGAAAGAATACGAAACAACTACGAATCAACCAACCACCGAATAGACGTAGTACAAAAAATACTATTCGCAGTCGGAGGAGCAGCAGTCAGTGCCCTCTTCGCAGCCGCATTCAGCATCGTACAACTCATCATACTACAACACTAAAAGGGAGGAGGGAATCTACGAGCATGATAAAAATAATAGACATACACAAAAAAGACATCCTCTACAAGGATGAGGACGGAAAAATACAAGTCACCACCGACACAAGCCACCCCCTGATAAGGGAAGCACTACAACAATACAAGGAGGAAAACCCAATATGATAGAAATACTCAAAAAAACCAAACACGAAATAATCGTAAAACAAGGAAACAGCATATACAGCACAACACCCGAAACCGCAACACCCGAAGTACTCAAAAAAATACAAGAACAACAAGACACACCAAAGAAAACCACAACAACAAAAAAATCAGACAATAAAAAACAAGAAACCACCAAGAAAACAAACACGAAAAAGAAAACAAGCACTAAAAAAGCCAAAAAAGAGGAGGAATAAAAAAAATGATACAAGACGATAACAAAATCATATTCGACAAACCACAAAACTTCTACCGCGACACCACAAGGATAAAAAACGACGTCATAAGAAAAGTAATCGCCGTCAATAACAAGATACAGTATTATGCCTGTGTCACTGATATTACCTATGCTGATGGTGAAATCACCGCAAACCTACTCGGTAGAGATGATGAAGAATACGAAATCAGCATCACCGCCGAGATAAGTGAGGGTGAAGTGTACCCATCATACCTCGCAGTAGACAGTACCAAGCCAACGTATATACAGGCAGTGCAGATTGTCATACTCGAAGGATTACGATTACTCACAGATGATGATAATACACTACCAGAAGCAGAAGAAATCAACACCCTACAAGCCACCATCACACAACTAGAAAAAGACCTCGATGATGCAGGAGATACAATAACCACACTAACAGGACAAGTGGAAGCATTAACCGGTCAACTTGAAGCAGCACAAGATACAAACCTCACATTCTCCGCGATAGACATAGAAGACATCGAATACGGAGAACTAAATGCAGCAGTAGCAAGTGAAAAAATAAATGGAGGACAAGTGAAACTCATAGTAGATGATAGCACTACATTCCTCTATGATGATAACAGTGCTGCATATGTCACACTCATTAATTCAATGGTAGAATTTAGTGATTTAAAAATCAATGATACAGATATCACAATCTCACAAGCAACATCAACAAATTCCACAGGGGCAGTAGCAGATAAACTCACATGGATAGTCAACTTCAGCACAAGTGGAACAATCAACGCACTAGAAAACAACACAATAAGCATCAAATTCAAAAACAAAAACACAAACTACACAAGAACAATCAACGGAACATTCACCATAACCGAAACAACAATAGGTGAAATCACAACAACAACACCCACACCATAAATACAATATATATCTCCCCCAACCCATATAAACCCCCAACAATAAGACAAAAAAACCCAACAAGGAGACAAAAAAACGGATGACAACCGACATCACAACCCAATGGCAAAAACCAATCCAAACCAAGAAACTCAGAGAATCCGCCGCCGCCTACATGACATTCAAAATCAGTTGCCTCAACCCACACTGGACACACGAACAACTCAGCCAACACACCGGACACCCACTCTACACCATCCAAGAATGGAGCAGTAAATACCATCACCGCTCCCGAAGAGAAGCTTATTTTCAACACCTCCACGATGAAATGGAAGAACAAGTCACCACCATCAAACACAATGACCTCACCAGTCACATAGAACGACAACCACGCGACCAACAACTCATAGATAACGACAAGGCAATACTCGACACAATGCAACAATCACTACTACAGAAACTTGAACAAGGCATACCCATCGACCGTGAGGAGATACAGGAGTATGTGCAATTCAAGGATTCATACACGAAGTCACAGAAAGACCATGCATCCACCACACAACTCGTACTACGTAACGTGTATGAGGGTGTAGATCCGGACTCATTCAATACTGATGAGATGAGCGTGGGTGTAAGAAGATTCATAGAATCCATCAGCAAAAGACGAGAGGAGGATGAACATGATGAATAGTGATGTCAACCTATTCCAATGGCAACCATTCAGCACAGTCGCTGAGGACTACCTACTCCACAGCACGTCATGGATTAATGTTGCCGTTGGATCAATCAGGTCGGGTAAGACCATCGTGGCACTCACACGATTCATCGAATACACACTCACCTCACCCAACAATGACTTCATGATAATCGGCAAAACACTCACAACACTCGAGAGAAACGTGGTACGACCACTCATGAAGATGCTCAATGCATTGGGTATTCCTGCAGAGCATAACCGATACTTGAATGAGATATACTACTACGACAATACGGTCTGTCTCTTCGGTGTCGGGAAGAAAGGTGACGATGAGAAAATCCAAGGAAGTACATTCGGTGGAACACTCATTGATGAGGGGACAGTCATCACCGAGGAAGGATTCAAGATGATACTCAGTCGTAATAGTCTTCCGGGTAGTATGATATTCATCACCTGCAACCCAGCCAACCCGAATCACTACCTCTACACAGAGTACTTGACGAATGAGGAGATGAAACAAGAAGACATCTGCAAGGTATGGACCTTCAAACTCTCCGACAATACCACACTCACACAGGAGTATGTGGAAAACCTGAAAGCATCATACCCCAAGGACAGTCTCTTCTATAAGCGGTACATCGACGGACTATGGGTGAGCGGTCAAGGAGCAATCTACGGACACTTCGATGAGGACAACATCTACCACGAAGACAAACCACTCAACTCATATGACTACCTTGCACTCGGATCAGACTACGGTGCAAGCAGTACAACCTGTTGGAATCTCATCGGAGTCACCTGCTCTGATGACCACTATGAGTATGATGTCATTGACGAGGGGGGATACAATGCAGAGGAAACAGGTGTAAGCATAACCAACACAAAAATTGCAGAGATGATACGGGAAATGCAAGACCATTACCAACTCGATGAGGATACTGTGTTCTACTGTTCACATGATGCAACCAGTCTTGAAGCAGAACTTCTCACACGCAATGATATACACGTGGATGTGCAGAAGTATATGCCTGACACACTGGAATGTATCGGGGTGATATCAGACTTGATATACAAGAATTATTTCCGTGTGCATGAGCGTTGTACTCGTACGATTGAATGTATTCAGTCGTATGAATGGGATGCTGCTGCTGCTCGTCGTGGTGAGGATAAGCCTCATAAGGTTGATGACCATTTCTGTGATAGTCTCCGTGCACCTGTGATGAAGCACAGGTTTGATGTGGAGTCGGAGTTGTTGGGGGGACTGATATACCTATGAACAAAATGGTATTCACTGGTGTTGTGGGGTGAACATTCACCTACCTATATTGGTGGAATGTTGAACACGAAAAAGACAAACCCACCTATATTGATGGGTTATGGTTGAATAATGTTCAACCAAGTTGCGTGATTGGAGGATGTAGGGCGGGACTCAAAAAAATAAATAGTCAAAATCACGCAAAAAACAAAAGAAGACGTGAAAAAAAAACAACTAAAAAAAAAGGAAAGGAGGCAACGACCAAAGATGGGAATACTACAAAACATACGAGACAAACTACCAACACTACGAAGCACAGAACACGTACAATACACACAACTCACCAACTACCTACACCCAATCACAACCACAACAAACACCGAGATATACCACGAAGCCATGCAAAACGTAGACGTCCATGTTTGCCTTCAAACATACAAGAACACTGCACTTGCGTGCGACTTCAACATCGACAGTGACACACTCGAAGATGACGACACACTCACCAACAACTACCTCGAACGATTATTCCATCAACCTGAGGGATACAACAGTTTCACTTCATGGTCTGATACGAATAGTCTGATATGGGATAGCCTCTTGGCGATGGGTGACTGCTTCTTCGAGATAAGCACAGATCCACAGTACAATATCTTCAATGGATTCAAGTACATCCACAACGAGGATATCATGTGGAATAATGAGAATGATTGTTTCGCACTCAGGTATCAGCCGGATGTATTCTATGAACCCAATGAACTCATCCATATCAAGCAACCGAATCCTCGTAGGACTCGTAGTGTATGGGGAGTCAGTAAGGTGAATATCTGTGCTGATTGGATTGCACTCAGCAGGAATGCACTCAGATTCAACAATGACTTGCTATTGAATGATGGTCTTGACCCAAACACAATCCTATCCTACGACAAGGATATCAGTGATAGAAACTTCACAGGAGAACTCAAACGATTGTCTGCAGAGAAACAAGCCGCAAGACAAAGCGGTAGAAAATCCCTCATGGCAGTCAAAGGAGCAACCGTACAATCTAATATCCGAAGCAACCGTGACATGAACTACCTCGAGTTGCTCAAGTTTGCACGTGACCAAATCATCAGGACATTCCAAGTGCCACCACAACTCGCGGGAATCATAGAATCCGCACAACTCGGAAGCGGATCAGGTGACAGTCAGAAAAAAGACTGGAAGAACACATTCGATGGAGCAAAAGCCTGCGTTGAAAACGCATTCAACAACACACTCAAGCATTATGGATTCCAAGAAAGATTCCACTACCAAGCACTCGATGTAATCGATGAAATGTATGATGCACAAGTCAATCAGATATACCTCAACACGGGGGTATACACAATTGACGAGGTACGAAACAATCTCGGACTTGACAAGATGACACGAAACAGTTGGGGTGACTACTACAGATGATAGATGGAACAATCAGGCGAATCATCTCCGAATCCGAACGACGAAGACTGGAAACACTAGTCGAAGAGAATATCGTGGAAGGATTCGCAGAGATAGTTGACCGAACAGTAGAATGGATCAGTACTCCTGCCGCTCGTGATTTCTTCTTCACTCGTAACAGGATGGTGCATCAGTTTTTCCGTGAAAGCGGGATACAGGATGAATGGAATTCTATTATTGAGCGGAGAGCATTACGTGGAGTAGATATTGCAGAGCAGATATATGACTACGCGAAGCGGGTCAATGCACCTGAGGGACTTGTGGAGTATACAAGTCGTGACCGTGCAGCACTCAATGCTATCTGTGACAATCAATATGAACTCGTGAAAAACACGACCGAATACGAGGTACAAGGAATACGAAGAAGTATACTCGAGGATGTGGCAAACGGAGTCAACCCCAAACAAACAAGCCTCAAGGAAGTACAACTCGAGCCAATCAACGGACTCTCACCCGAGAAACGTGCAGAGATGATAGCACGGACAGAGACTGCGACAACCCTGAACACTGCATCTCTTCAACAGATGAAAGATGAAGGAGTTGAACTCGTGGAACTCGTCGGGGGTGGAGTCAACTGTTGTGAAGACTGTGAGGAATTACTCGGTGTTCCGATGCCTATTGATGAGGCATTGGATATGCCTGTCTTACATCCGAATTGTGCGTGTACTTGGCGTGAAAGCAGACCGCCAATTGATGCTCCTCATCCATTCGAGGAGGAAGGATGGTTGAATCCATAACAAAAGTAAAAGGAAACGATGATACATATGATTCAAAGAAAAGATTTCAGAATACCCTCCACGGCAAAAAGCATCGTGGAAGATGACATCTTGTACCTGACTGGTATTGCCAACACGGGACTCGAGGATCTTGTGGGTGATGTTGTCACTGAAGAGGCACTCACGCAAATCTGCAATCAGATACCCAACCACAACTTACACATGGATCATGATGGCACTCTCGAGGGGGTGCTTGGTCCACTCACAGACGGATGGGTAGACAGTGATGGTGTACACTTCAAGGCACGCATACTACAGGAGAAAAGAACACTACTTGAATCCTACCTACAACAGGGACTCAATATGGGTGCAAGCATCAGTGGAGTATGCGAATACGAAAGTGGTAGCAATACTGACATCGCAACATGGCAACTCACAGAGATAAGCTTGACACCAATCCCATGCGACCAAGCAACAATGGGATCAGTCGAGATTGCAAAGTCATTCCTTGACGCTGTGCAGGCAGTACAAGCAGTACAAGAAAAAAACAACAACAATGATGATGAAGGTGATAACATGGCAGAAAACAATGAAGAACCAATAACAATCGAAAAAGTCGAAGAACTCATCAACACAGCCTTCAATGAGAAACAAGAAGACCTCATTGAAACTGTACGTGGTGAACTAAAAAGTGAGTACGAAGCAGTACTCAATGAATTAAAAGAAAGAATAGAAACACTTGAAAGTCAACAAGGCGAAGGAAACAATGAATCCGAATCAGAAGAAGGAGAAGGAGAATCAACCAGTACACCTGCAATGGGTGAAGGTGAATCCAAAGCAGATGATGAGGATGATGAGGAAGAAAAACCTCGCAAAGAAGACGAAGAAGAAGATGAAGAAGAAGATGATGATGACAAAAAACATCTAGAGGACATGATTGAAAAAGCAGTGCAAAAAACAATACAAGGCATATTCAATCCAAAGAACTCTCCATCCTTCCAGTACAATAAAAACACAGAAGAAGATGCAGAAGAACAGAAAGGGTACACCCCTCGTGAATTAGCAGAAATGCTCACACAAACAAGACAATAAATTAAGAGGCGATAAATATGGATAACGAACTTCAAGCACTATACGATAGCGTGAACAAAGCATACCAAACAACCAGTAATGCACCAAACATAATGCAAATCACCCCCGACCCAGAAATACACAGCAAAACAGTCGAGGAAACAAGCTTCCTATCATTCCTCAGAATGAAAGGAAGAGAAGAATCAGCAAACACAAGCAAAGTCTCATTCCTCGAAGAAACACCGGGCAACACCGCTAGTGTAATCGCAGAAACAGGAGACATCCCTGACTACGCTGTAACCGCTTACACGGAATACCCTGAAACCATGAGAACCATCGCAACTGGTTTCAAAGTGTCATTCATGGCACAGATGGGTACAACCGCCGCTGACATACTACAAACCGAAATCAGTCGTGGATACACACTCGTCAACAACAAGATGGACTACCTCCTCTTGAACGGTGACAGTACAAACACTCCACTCGAATTCGACAACGTATGGAATGATGTCAACACTGCCGACAACGATGGAGACGCATTATCAGAGGACAACATTGACGACCTACTCACCACAATCAAAGGTGAAGGAGGATCTCCGGATGTAATCGTCACAGACAGTTTCGTTGCAAAACAACTCAAGAAAATCGCAGCACCATACAGACGTTACAATGACAAAGTGGACATAGGACTCGGATTCAGAGTAATCACCTACGAATCACTTAACGGAAGAGAACTCACAATACTCGTAGATGAAAACGTACCAACTGAAGGAACAGGAGCAAGTGAAACTCACGCAATGCTTGCACTCGACTCCTCCACAATCAAAATCAAAACATTACTCCCTCCAAGCCTATTCGACCTACCAAGCAGCAACCTCGCATACAACAAAGCAGTTGCAACATTCACAGTAGCTCACAACCTCGCTCCATGGAAAAACGGTGTAATCACTGGTATTGGAGCAGGAGAATAAAGGGAATTAGAACAAATTCCTTTCAATGTGCATATTTTGTAGGAGGATTCAAGAAGATGTACAACACAACAAGCGAAATGATAGACACACTACGTACAATGCTCGAAACAATGGGCATACAAGCAGACGAGTACACAGACACACAACTCGCAAGCATAATCCAACAAGCCTGTACACTCATCGGCGAGGAATACACCACTCCAAGAAGTGAAGTGGATTATGACTACGACTTCAAGGGCGACTTGTACCTTACCGCAGAATACCCCATCCTAGCAAATGGGTTGGAGGTATATGTCGACGAGCGGGACATCACATCATCTATCAAGTCAATCACGAATGAGGGAGTCATCCACCTCAACGAGGAACATGAGGGTGTACTACGAGTCACGTATAATGTCGGACTCGCAAGTGATGTTGTACAAGAATACATCCTCCTCGCAGCGATGTACCTCACAGCAGACAACAGTCACAAAGGCAATATTGGTAGTATACAGGAAGGTGATGTGACTGTCAGTTACAACACCGCGGGAAACACGTACAACAGTCTTGATAGTGTCATACGTGGCATTCATGGATTGTTCGGGGCTAGGGTGAAACTGATATGATATTCTTTCCGAACATGACAATGCGAAGATACGTCCATGAGAACACGGGGACTGGCGTGTATGGTGAAAGTGTTGGTCAATATACATACACGGAGGAGATTCTTGTTGATTTTCAACACGAGAACAATCAAGAATTCGCAAAGCGGTATGGAATTGAGAGACAAAACCTGTACAAGATATACATCAACCATGATATAATCTTGGAGGATGAGGATTTACTAGTCGATGAATACGACAACCAATACTTAATCGTTGGTGAAATACAAGACTACACTCACTTCCACAACTACCGTCGTGTACACCTTGTACGAAGCAGGAGGGATATGCTATGTCAGTAGATGTACAAGTCAGCACTTCATTATGGGAGAAACTTGACTCCAAGAAACTAGTCGATGCCACACGAAAATCCGTGCAGGAAACAACACGTGAGTTGAAGGATGAATGCGTCGAATACTCCCCCAAGGTAACCGGACATCTCAGACGAGGATTCAGTTATGACGTGGAGGGCGGATCAGTCACACGTGCAAGAATCACCAACGCTCCCGCACCATACTGGGTTTTCCTCGAGTATGGTACAAGATATATTCCCGCGATGGGAAATATACAACGAGCAGTCGAAGTAACAGAACCCGGTGCGAAAATAATTGCACGATTCAATCAATACTACAAGCCGGGGAAGTGATACAATATGGTTAATGAACTAGAATGGTATATCGTGGATCTCCTGCAGGGAAAACTATTCCACGATGGAGAAAAAGTGGAAGTTGTCAAGCAATTCAATCAGCATCCACGCAGACCAGTAGTCACCCTTGACATACAATCGGTGACTACTCAACAGATATTCAACAATCCATCACTCGCACGGAAATACTACGAATACAAGGCAGATATTAACATCAACGTATGGTGTGATACCGAGCGACAACGAGAATCACTCGTACAACAAATCATGGATTGCTTCTATCAAGAGCAAACCTATCACTATTCATATTGTGAGAAGTACAGTGATGGAAGATGCCTCACGAATGGGGCGAGTTGTACTGGTGTGACAAATGCTCATTACCGGTGCAAAGACCCTGACAATTTGGGGTATTCCTCTCTACGATACAGACACAATATCATTCCTCGTACGCTTGTGGTTGATCCACCTTTTGAGTTGGATGAGGTTGCGGATCATCCACCACTACTCAGGAGTATACTTCGGTGTTCTGCTCAGTATAGTGTACCTGTGGGTGAGTCTTTCGAGGTGGAGTCGGTCACTGTGGGTGATGTAGAACTCGAGGATGACACACCGTTCACGGAGGATCTGCCATCACCATCAGGTGAGGATGTCCCTGATGAACCAACACCATCCGAGGAAACAGGTGATGACACACCAAGCAACCCGAAAGATCCAACACCACCCGCTCCAAAGACGTGATAACCTATGACTGATTACCCAGTATGGGCAAAACACCTGCCCATCAAACGCAGATATGCACAGAAAAAAACTTGGAAAGAAAACAACGAAACAGAACAGAAGAAAACAAAAAAATAAAAAGATATAAGGAGAACTGATTAAATGGTATATGGAAAACTACCCGGTGTGTACTTCACAGAAACCGTGTCAACAATAAGCACACCATCCAACAAAGCACCATTGTTCATCGTAGAAAACAGTAAGGCACTCGCAACGGTGGACAATCAACTCATCAGCTACAACAACCTTGAAGCATTCAAAGCAGTCTTCACAGACACAGCATATGCAGACATCGTAGAATTCATTGAAGCCGCACTCACCGAAGCAGGAACACAAAACAGCAAATTCTACGTGTACAAAAACACCACGGGAACTGCTGCCTCCTTCACAAGCATCCTCGTAGACAGTAGCAATGTCGAAGAAATAGAAGATGTATTCTACCTCGAAGGAGTTGCAGGAAGCGGACAAAACACATTCGCCGCAAAAGTTGGAGGACTCAAAAGTGGAGCAAACACCTGCTACACGAACGGAGTCAACCGTATCTGCTATGCAATTCCTGCCATCACTGCCGCAGGAGAAACACCCGCCGCAGTTATCACTGCAATGCAAAGTATTGTGAGCGGAGTAGATAGTGGTAGAATCGCATTCATCATCCCTGATTATGCAGGTGCAATCGCAGGAAGAGTAATCGCCGCAAACTACAATGAAGAAATTGGATACGCCCCATTCAACACGGATGTCAGCACCCCTGAGTACAACTTCAGTTATTCAGAGATGGTGCAACTTCAGGATATGGGTGTGATGTTTGCACGTGGTGAAAGACTACGTGGAGCAACAGTCTACCGTGTCAACCTCGGAGTCAGCAGTGCATTCATATCAGATGCCGCAGATGGATTACTCATCAGCAGAAGAATTGCAGATGAACTCTTGCGTGAAGTGAAAGTTGCCTGTGACGCATTCGTCAAAGCACCAAACGACATCGAGGAAGGACTGCAAGGATTACAAGTTGACATCGACAACGTGATTGACAGATTCATCACCGCTCGTGAAGTATTTGAAGAAGGTACAGAACTCATCGTGGAAGAAGGAAACACAGTATATGACTTCCAAGTCAACGGTACAATCAAACCAATAAAATCCACGATTGCAATCAACGTGAACACAAAACTATCCTAAAGGAGATGAAGTAACATGGCAAGAGATGCAAACGGAAAAGTAACCGAAACAGTCGGAACAGAAAGAAGATACGAACAAGAAGCAATACGATTCAACGGGGAATACATACTCTGTGAAAAAGTTAAAATCACAGAGAAACAGGATAAAAGCGAATTCACCGCAAGTCAACACACAGAGCCATACGCAATCGCATTCGGAAAAAAATCATATGAGATTCAATTGACGGGTGTAGACCCTGAGAAGAAACCGTTCTTCAATATGATGCTTAAAGAACAACAGTCTTTCAAAGGATTCCTTGAGGGTCTTCCTAATATGCAGACATATGATTACAATCCGAAGACGGGTGCATTAAGGTTGGATTACAACCTTATCGGATGTGCTATTGAAGAGATAAGTAAGGAGAATGCTTCTCCTTTCGATGTGAAAATCAGTGCATTGAAAAGGAAGTACGAATCCTAGAACAATGGAATAATTTTTTCCCCTCCCTTTTTTTTCTATTTTTTTTCTCATACAAAAAAAAAATGAATACTAATAGTATAGGAGTAATGATAAGAGATGATAGATGAAAACAACACACAAGAATACGATGAAAACGGAGTCGAAGGAGCAAAACAACTACTCTCCAAGACCAAGTGGAGAATAGAAGCAATGCAAATACCCCTCGACGATGTCGAATGCCCACGAGAACAAGAAGTACTCACCAAGTGCATCAACCAAGAAGAACTCACCCAAGGAGAACTCGACGCCCTCGAAGGAATACTCGCAAAGTACAGACAGGCAATCAATGAATACCAACCTGCGGACACTCTCAAGACATACAATGACAACATCGAGTACGTGGAAGATGAACACGCATTCCTCGAACTACTCGAAAGAGAAGCAGTGGATCAGACACTCACAATGTACTACCCACTCATGAACGGACGAGAAGCCCGACTAGAATTAACAGTCAAACCCATCACAGACGCAAAAGCAGTCATGGATGTCGGTGAAAACCTTGACCTCTTCAAAGACTACACACAAGAGGAAATACAAGCCTACAATGACTACCAAATGGGTAATACACAAACACCTGAGGAAAGAGCAATTGCCACGAGACTTCAACAGGAAATTGCAACCGTCAACGCAGACCGTATCAAAGAAGTCGCAATAGAATTTCTTGCACTGCAGACAACCTTCAAGGACAAGGACAGCAGTTATGATGATATGAAGGCAGTATATAATCGTATGCAAGTCGGATATCTATTACTCTTGTTTGCAAAAGTAAAAGACATGACACACATGGATGACGTCGAGACGGAGAAAATATTTCGTCAATCTGATTAAATCATACCCCATGCGTGTATATGTAGAGGTGTCGAAGAACCACGGATACAGCATTGGAGATGTAATCCGTAGAAAATTCGACCCTGAAATCAAACTGCTCATAATGTACTATAATCACATATTCAAAACAGAACAACACGAATATGAGAAAATGAAAGAAGAACAAGAAGGAGACTAGGGAAAAATTATTTGGAGGTGAAAAGTATGGCAGGTAGCGTAAGTGACATAATAATAAACATAACCGCAAACGCAAGCAAAGCCATCGAAGGACTCAACCAAGTCAAAACACAAGTCACCAACACAGTCAACGAGACTGGAAAAGGACTCACAAACTTCAGAAACTCCTCCAAAAACGCAGCAGAGGGAATGAATGCAGACTTCTCCTCTGCAGGTGCGGCTCTCGGAAACTTTGAAAAACAAGCAGGAATACACTTCAGAGCGGGAGGAAATCAAATCACGGGATTTGGTGGACGAATCACAACCTTCGGGAAAGATATCAAAGCCTCTCTGAATTCTGCGGGTAGAAGTGTCACATCATTTGGGAATAATCTGAAACAAAAACTTGGAACGGAATCTGCATTGGCTTTCGCTGCTGCAGGTACTGCTGCCTTAGGTTTTAGTAAGCAATGTATAAGTGCGGCGATGAATGCTGAGAGTAGTTGGGCAAGATATGGTGCATTAGTCAACTCCTCAGGGGGTAACTGGCAATCCCAACAAAAAGAAGTAAAAGAATGGGCAAGAACAGTCAGTAACAACTATGGATATGCTGTTGCAGATACAAGAGAAGCAAGTGCCACATTGATGCAAGCAGGTAATAGTTTTGACTTTGTGAAAAACAACATGGCTAGTGTGTCAGCATTAGCCGCTCGTACTGGAACTACACAGGCAGAAGCGGCTAATATGATTACCATGGCACTTAATGATCGTGCCACTGCCCTCAGAAAAGCAACAGGATTGGAGATTGAAAACTATCGTGCCGCTGATGGAACAATCGACAAACAACGACTGATGACTGATATACTTAATCAGAACAAGGATGCACTTGATGCTCGTAGTGATACCACGGAAGCCGCAGTTGCTCGGATGGAAAATGCATGGGGATCATTCAAGACAAGCATCGGAAACGCATTACTCCCCA
>JAEIGA010007880.1_pt1 | contig 16161 bp, 14 predicted proteins | sample 9270691 | NCBI WGS metagenome assembly JAEIGA01 (sample SAMN17057246, study PRJNA624740) | gut metagenome | biome: biome; isolation source: fecal sample | host: Bos grunniens | place: China: Xizang | collected 2019
GCTTGTGAAGGATTGGCTGACCGAGCTATTGGAGGATGGGAATTCACCGCTATTGGAGTTCTTCGACAAAGAACAGCTTAAGGCGATGGTCGAAACAGGAGGAGCATCATTCAAAGCCCCGTGGTACGGACAATTGATGAATGGCCCGCAATTGCTTGCGTATTTAATTCAGGTGGATTTATGGTTTAAGCATTATCAAATAAAGATTGAAGATTGACGCTATAGGCCTGCCGCAATCGCGGCAGGTCTACAATTTTTTTTGTTTTTATGGGAACGGATTATGGTATGTTTGTTATGGGTAATATTGGGATTTGGGAGGGAGCTTAATGAAGGATAAGGGGAATTTGCAAGGGAAAGTTTACTTTACGGTATTTTTTACAGTGCTGGCTTTACACATGACCTTTTTGCTGCTTGCCTGGGATAACATCCCTGATGAGATTGGCATCCATTACACGAATGGAGAGCCGGATGGCTATGGCAGCAAATATGTCCTGTTCCTATTGCCGTTTATTAGTTTAATTACTTGGTATAGCCTCGGTTTCGCCAAAAGGCGTCCGGAAAAATTAAACTATTTGAATCTGACAGAGCAAAACAAGGAGACCCAATATGTAAAGGGAAAAAAGATGATGACGCATTTGCAATATTTGACCGCTCTATCGATTGTTTTTATGAATGAGACTTTCCTTAAGGAGTCCATGGGGGAGAATCATACAACCCAGCTCATGATTGCCGTCATCCTGGTAGGCATTAGTGTGGTAATTCCATTTGGGTACATGATTTGGTCAGTGAGGTTGAAAGATTCCAAATAGAAAAGCAGGTGCTGTGATGCACCTGCTCAGGGGTTTTATTTCTGTTTCATTAGGATTGCATATCCACTGTCCGTAATGGATAAATGGCTGCCATCCCATATAGTTTCCGGATTGGAATAAAGAAGCTCAGATGATTGCCATTCCTCTGATGAAAGCTCTTTTTTGTTTTCACTTAAATTTATAAGAATGTAGGCATCTGCCTTTTCTGATTCTCGCTTGTACATAACAACTTCTGAGTCAATATGGACAAATAACAAGTCTCCTTCATTGGCAAGGACGGGGTTCTCCTTGCGCAAGGCAATCAGCCTTTGCACGTGCTCAAACATATCCCGGTTTTGTTCTTCTTCGTCCCAAGGCATGCATTTTCTGCATCCAGGGTCCTGTCCGCCATCAAGAGCTATCTCATCTCCATAATAAATGCAAGGAGTGCCCGTGAAGGTCAGAAGGATGGTGTAGATTTGCTTCACTTTCGCTAAATCTCCCTGACATTCAGTCAAGATTCTTGGGGTATCGTGGCTGCCAATTAAATTAAAGGCCGCCTTGTTTACAGTGTGCGGATACATATGATAAACCTTTGTCATCTTTTCGGCGAATCTGGATGGCTCTAACGTCTCTTCTGCAAACATTTCAAGAATGGCCGTCAAGAATGGATAGTTCATTACCGCATCGAATTGGTCACCGCGCAGCCATGGCATCGAATCATGCCAAATTTCCCCAAGGATATAAGCATCTTCTTTTTCGTTTTTAACAGTCTTCCTGAAGGAGCGCCAGAAATCAAAATCCACTTCATTGGCAACGTCAAGCCGCCATCCGTCAATGCCGCATTCCTCAATCCAGTACTTCGCTACAGTAAGCAAATAGTCTCTTACCTCTGGATTTTTTGTATTTAATTTTGGCATCGATGAAACATATCCAAAAGCGTCATAGTTGAGGTTTTGCTCATCAAGCGGAAGGGAATGGGGATGGAACCAATCCTTGTATTTAGATGCTTCCCCATTTTGAAGCAAATCCTGAAATGGTTTGAAATGATAGCCGCTGTGGTTAAAGACTGCATCGAGCATTACCTTTATCCCGCGGTTATGTGCCTCTTCAACAAGCTTCTTTAAGGTTTCCTTCGTGCCAAATTGCGGGTCGATTTCCATATAATCAATCGTATCGTATTTATGATTGGAGAATGCATGGAAGACAGGGGTAAAATAGATGCCTGTAATCCCTAGTTCCTTTAAGTAATCCAAGTGGTTAATGACGCCTTCAAGATCGCCGCCGAAAAAGTTCTCCGGCGTTGGTTCAGCACTTCCCCATTCAAGTGTGCCCTCTGGGTCTAAGCTTTTATTTCCGTTCGCGAAACGCTCGGGGAATATCTGGTACCAAACCGTATCCTTGACCCACTCTGGGGCGCTGAAAACCTCTGTATGATGTAAGTATGGAAGGGCAAAAAGAAGGCCAACTTCAGGAAGGTCGTCATAGAATCCCTTTTCCGTGAAGTAGGATACTTCCCCGTCATGGTCAGTGAGACGAAAAGCATACCGTGCCCGGAGATGAGGGAGTTGAACAGTCTGACGATAGTAATCATAAAGTTCATCACTTCCAGTAAAACGCATTTCCGTACTCTCATATATCCAGTTTGGCCCTTCGAAATCGTAAGGATCCCCATGAAGAAGTTCCATTTTAGCTATATCCCCTTTGCTGGCCATAATCATAATTGTAATGGAATCAAGGGAAGAGCTATATAAAAACTGGTCTCTGGCAAAATGTACAACTGAAGATTTATCCATACTTCCTCTCCTCTCAAAGTGCAATCGCTTGCATCCTTCTCGTGTTAATAATAGCGATTCATCTTTTAAAATTCAATTAAATTACGAGTTTATAAATAAACAGTTATTAATTACCCATTAATGGCGAATTTGTAACACTTTTAAAATATTGGTAAAAATGTATTGTTAATTATTGATAATTAAGTATAATTAAGGTGTTGAGTTTGCAATCGCTTTCATAAGGTAAATGTGTCGAACTTTGTTGTTTCAGTCACTATTTATATTGTCACTTTGTGCAACCGTTTGTATTCTTGGCTACATAATAGGAGGAGGGGTTGACCCATGAAGAAAGCATACTCCATCTTTTTGGTGTTAATGCTTGCGGTAGGTATTCTTGCAGCTTGCGGACCAGATAGAGAAGAAGGCGCAGGCGGGAATGAAGGAAGCAATGCAGATGGTGCTAAACCAGAAAAACTAGTCGTTTGGGAAGACACGGATAAAAGCGTAGCATTAGAACCTGCGGCTAAAGCATTCGAAGAAGAACACGGTATTAAGGTTGAATTCAAGGAATATGGAATCGCAGAGGATATGAGAAACCAACTCCGTCTTGATGGACCGGCTGGTAAAGGTCCTGACGTTCTAACTTTGCCGCATGACCAAATCGGCATGCTTGCTGAAGAAGGAACAATTCAAGAAATTACAGTCGAACAAAACATACTCGATACTTTCACGGAATCATCCATCCAAGCACAAACATATGATGGTAAACTATATGGCCTGCCAAAGGCAACTGAAACACCTGTATTTATCTACAATAAAGAATTGATGCCGGAAGCACCGGCTACAATGGACGAAGTATATGAGTTTTCCAAGGATTTCACAGATGGAAAGAAATTTGGCTTCATTGCCTTATGGGATAACTTCTATCATGCGTACGCGGTTATTGGCGGCATGGGAGGATATGTATTTGGGGAGAAAGATGGAGCTTTGCAAAGTGACGATCTTGGCATAAACAATGAAGGAGCGGTCGCGGGAGCAGAGTATATCCAGAAATGGTATAAAGAAGGCTTGTTCCCTAAAGGAGTCATTGGGGAATCCGGCGGTTCTGCACAGGATGGCTTATTCAATGAAGGCAAATTGGCCTCTGTCCAAAACGGCCCATGGGCATTCCAAGGGTATATGGATGCAGGGATTGACATTGGTGCGACACCAATGCCTAAACTCCCGAACGGGGAGCATATGACGACATTCATGGGTGTTAAGGGATGGCATGTATCTGCTTATACCGAAAACAAGGAATGGTCAACGAAATTGGTCGAATTCCTGACAAACTATGATAATGCAAAGATCCGTTTCGAGACGACAAAAGAAATCCCGCCTGTTAAAGAGCTGATTGAGGATCCTATCATCGCTGATGATGAATACTCTAATGCGGTAGCTGTTCAGTCTCAATATGCGATTCCAATGCCGAACATTCCCGAAATGGCGGAAGTATGGGGACCAGTGGCAACAGCCCTTCAAACATTGGCAACTAATAAAGCCAAGCCGCAAGAGGCAATGGATGAAGCAGCCAAAACTATCCAAACAAATATTGAAACAAATCACAGTAAATAAAGAACCTGGTGGGCATTATCCTTGTGCTGAGGGTAGTGCCCATTCTTTTGCAGGATAGCTTAAAAGATAAGGTTTTTTTCATGGAAAGGGGAGTCTTCCGAAATGGAAAGTCTGCAAACGAATATCGGACCACAAGTAACGCGGACAAAACACGCGAGGAATGCCTTGCTGCTCTCAATCATACCTGGTTTCGGCCAGTTCTATAATGGACAGAAGCTGAAAGGAACCCTCTATTTGGTCCTCTCAGTGATTTATTTCGCTACATTCTTTCAAACATTAAATCTAGGATTCTGGGGCTTAGTCACACTTGGAGAGATCCCCATGCTCGATCACTCGATTCGATTATTGATTGATGGAATTCTAGCACTCCTGATTACGGTTATCGGGCTTGTAATATATGGGCTTAACTTATTTGATGCATATAAGAACGGAAAGAAGAGAGATTTGGAGATACCTCTAAATACATTGCGCGAACAGTACCATAATCTCATTGATAATGGATTCCCCTATTTAATTATTTCACCAGGGGTATTGCTGCTTATTTTCGTCGTCATTTTCCCGATTATTTTCTCATTCCTGCTCGCCTTTACGAGCTATGATCTGTATCATTCTCCGCCTGCTAATTTAGTAGATTGGGTAGGATTCCAAAACTTTATTGATATTTTCAAGATTGATATTTGGAGAAAGACTTTCTTCAGCGTGTTTGGCTGGACGCTTGTTTGGACATTTGCGGCAACCACTCTCCAAGTGGCCTTGGGGATATTCCTGGCAGTACTCGTAAATCAAAAGGATCTTAAAGGCAAAGCCATTATACGAACAGTATTCATTTTGCCATGGGCAGTACCGGCATTTGTATCAATCTTGGTGTTTTCAGGAATGTTCAATGAATCATTCGGTGTTATCAACACAACCATCTTGGCTAACCTTGGCATCGATCCTGTCAACTGGATGACTGAATCCAATTGGACGAGATTGGCACTGATTCTGATTCAAGGGTGGCTTGGATTCCCATTCATTTTTGCCATGACAACGGGTGTCCTGCAATCTATCTCTGACGATTTATATGAAGCAGCCACAATCGACGGGGCAAGCGCGTGGCAGAAATTCAGGAAAATCACACTTCCGCTTGTGCTCTTTGCGACAGCTCCAATTATCATTACGCAATACACATTCAATTTCAATAACTTTAATATTATTTTCTTATTTAATAACGGCGGACCGGCGGTTGCCGGCCAAAATGCATGGGGAACAGATATTTTAATCTCATGGATTTACCGCTTAACGATGACTGCCGGCCAATATGGAAAAGCAGCGGCTATTACGATGATTCTTTCGTTAATCGTCATGTCTGTGGCTTTATGGCAATTTAAGAGAACAAAATCATTCCAAGAGGAGGATATGATGTGATGAAGAGTAAGAATAGCAGGAAGTTCGTCCGTTTATCATTAACCTATATAATCATCGGCATTATGTGTGCCATCATCATCTATCCTGTTCTCTGGATTATTGGCTCTTCCTTTAATCCGGGCGACAGCTTATCAGGCTCCAAAATGATTCCGGAAAATGCTACATTAAATCACTATAAAGAATTATTTGATTTAGAGAATAGCGATTATCTGCTCTGGTATTTCAATTCAATCAAGATAAGCGTGATGACGATGATATTAACGGTCATTTCCGTTTCTTTCACAGCTTACGCTTTCTCCCGCTATCGCTTTGTCGGACGGAAGAACGGACTGATGACATTCTTGATCTTGCAAATGATTCCGAACTTCGCGGCCCTTATTGCCATCTATGTTTTGGCGACGAGAACAGGGTTAATTGATACTCATCTTGGATTAGTCCTTCTTTATGTCGGCGGACAGATTCCAATGAACACCTGGCTGATGAAAGGATATTTGGATACCATTCCGCGCGATTTGGATGAAAGCGCAAAGATGGATGGTGCGGGACATTTGAGGATCTTCTTCCAGATTGTTATGCCGCTTGCAAAACCAATTATTGCGGTTGTCGCTTTATTCTCCTTCGTGGCTCCGTTTGGTGATTTTATCCTTGCGAAAATTCTCATTAGCTCAAGTGATAAGTATACGCTGGCAGTTGGATTGTACTCAATGGTTGGGAAGCAGTTCGGGGCTGAGTTTACGAAGTTTGCGGCTGGTTCAGTCTTGATTGCGATTCCAATTGCGCTTCTCTTCCTATTATTGCAAAAATATTTTGTTTCTGGTTTGACGGCAGGAGGAACGAAAGGATAAGGTTATTCTGTATGGATAATCTTGGGGGGACAAAATATGTTGAAAAGATTTACCTTCATCTTCCTTATGCCGCTGCTTTTCTTCCCGTTTCTGCCGGGGCATGGAAGCACGGCAAATTGGCAGGATGAAACCATCTATCATGTGATGGTAGACAGATTTTATAATGGAAACACAGACAATGATCGTCACGTCAACATCGACAATCTGAACAAATATCAAGGGGGAGACTTTAAAGGGGTAACGTCCAAGCTGGACTACATAAAGGAAATGGGATTTACGGCCATTGCGCTTAATCCTGTTGTCCAGAACATGGACGGAGATTATACCGGGAACTCCCCGCTTGATTTTACGGCCATTAATGAGAACTACGGAACCATCGATGAATTGAAAGAGCTTGTTAGGGAAGCTCATAATCGCGATATGAAAATCATTTTAGATTTTCAAGTGAATCATGTTGGACAAGGCCATCCATGGCTTGAAGAGGATGGGAAGGAAGATTGGTTCCATGAAGAGAGGACCATTACTGAGGCAGGAGAATCCCGTGATCAAGAAAACGGCTGGCTCGATGGGAAGCCTGATTTAGCTCAGGAGAACCCCGTGGTTGCGAGCTATTTGATTGATGCGGCCAAATGGTGGGCTGAGAAAACGGACATTGACGGGTATCGCCTGTTGTATATGGAATATGTGCCGGAGTCCTTTTGGGCAGATTTTATTAATGAGGTAAAAACGGACCATCCCGATCTCTATCTTCTCGGTGAAGCGGATGTAGAAGCTGTACAGAACTTGCGTCTTGATGGTGTGCTCGATAAGGAGCAGCTGGGAGAGTTGCAAAAGGCCTTTGCAACTACAGATAGAGAGATGGATTCCTTATTTAATAGATGGGATAAGCTCTTTGGAATGCTTGAGAATCCGCATAATACAGTTATTTCAATGGATACGGAAACGACAGAGAGATTTACGAAGGAAACCGAGCGAGCCAAAGAATTCCCGGGAACACGATGGAAAATGGCTCTCACTTATTTATATACAATGCCTGGTATACCAATGATGACCTATGGGTCTGAAATTGCATTAAATGGCGGGGATAAGCCGGATAATCATCGGATGATGAATTTCCGAACCGATGAAGAGCTGATAGAATATATCACAAAGCTATCTGATTTAAGGCAAGAATACCCGGCTTTAGCAGCAGGTGACCTAGAACTGTTACAAACAGATGGCGCAATGGCCGTCTTCAAAAGAGAGACGAAAGACCAGACAATGATTGTGGCAATCAATAATAGCTCGAAAACAAAAACCATCCAGCTTGATTCAGCCCTCTTTGAGAACAATCAAGAATTGAGAGGGAAATTGAATACAGACCTAGTCAGGGAACAGGATGGGTTATATGGAATCACGCTAGAGCGGGAGACGGCTGAAGTCTATTTGGTCGAGGAAGAATCAGGTTTGAATATTGGCTTCTTAGCCATTCTAATTCTTATTCCGATTAGCTTTGTGGTTTTTTTGATTGTGGCAAAGAAAAAGGGTAGACAAACAAACTAAATGTAGTGAAAATATAGGGAGAGTGTAAGCGCTCCCTTGTTTTGTTTGATTTACTGGCATTTCGCTTCCCTAGTGAAAGCGTAGAATGCTTCGTGAATAAGACTTTAGTGAGGTAATGTGCTTATGAAAAAGAAATGGTGGAAAGAAGCGGTCTGTTACCAAATATATCCGAAGAGTTTCATGGATTCCAATGGTGATGGGATTGGTGACTTACAAGGAATCATTAATAAACTGGATTATATACAGGATTTAGGGATTGATGTCATATGGATATGTCCAATCTATCAATCGCCAAACGCGGATAATGGCTATGATATTAGTGATTATCAAGCAATTATGAAAGATTTCGGCACAATGGAGGATTTCGACCGCTTGCTGGGTGAAGTGCATGCTCGCGGTATGAAGTTAATCATGGATTTGGTCGTTAATCATACGAGTGATGAGCATCCTTGGTTTGTTGAATCAAAATCTTCTCCGGATTCTCCAAAACGAGATTGGTATATTTGGAGCGATGGTGCGGAGGATGTGCTTCCGAACAATTGGGAGAGCATCTTCTCAGGCAGCGCTTGGGAGTATGATAAGAAAAGCGGTCAATACTACTTGCATGTCTTTGCCAAAAAGCAGCCTGACTTGAATTGGGAAAACACGGAGATGCGTGAAGCTGTCTATTCCATGATTAATTGGTGGCTTGATAAAGGTATTGATGGTTTTAGAATTGACGCTATTAGCCATATTAAGAAAAAAGAGGGCTTCCCGAATGCGGAAGCGGGCGATCAGTCACAGATTCCCGGGTTCTCCTACTATACGAACCAAGAGGGTATCCATGATATTCTGCAGGAGCTCAAAGAAAGAACCTTCACTCGCTACGACATCATGACAGTAGGCGAAGCAAGCGGCGTGAACAGCGAAGATTCCGATCCATGGGTAAATGAGGAGATTGGCGCCTTTAATATGGTTTTTCAATTCGAGCATTTGGCCCTTTGGGAGAAGGAAGCAGAAACTGAGCTTGATCTGGCTGCTTTTAAAGCCATCATGAATAAATGGCAGACAGGCCTTCATCGAAAGGGATGGAATGCCCTGTTTATCGAGAACCATGATAAGCCACGAATCGTCTCCACCTTAGGTGACGAACAGGATTACTGGGAAGAAAGCGCCAAAATGCTTGGCGCCATGTATTTCTTCATGCAAGGTACACCATTCATCTATCAAGGGCAGGAAATCGGGATGACGAATGTCGCCTTCGAATCCATATTGGATTATGATGATATTAGCATGAAGAATTTTTATTATATGGAGCTGGCAAAAGGGAAGAGCCATGATGATTTGATGAAAATTATCTGGAAGAGCGGAAGGGATAATTCAAGGACCCCAATGCAATGGGATTCCTCGCCAAATGCTGGTTTTACGCACGGAGCTCCGTGGATGAAAGTAAATCCGAATTATCAAAAAATCAATGTAAAGGCACAGGAGGACACCCCTAATTCCATCCTCCATTTCTATAAGAGAATGATTCAGTTGCGCAAACAGCATGAATGCCTAGTATATGGTGATTTCAAGGTTCATTTAGAAGAGGATCCGAATATCTTTGCCTATTCACGTAGTGACGGAGAACAAACGGCATTGATCATCAATAATTTCAGCAGAGAGAATCAGGTCGTTCAAATGCCGGAATTTTCCGGAAGGGTGAAGGATGTAATTCTAAGCAATTATCAGAAGGATGACAGGCAAACAGATCCATTCATCCTATCACCATATGAGACGATTGTGTATCTCCTGGGAAGCTTTTAAGAAAGGAAGGCTGATTGTATGGCAGTGACCATTAAGGATGTTGCAAAATTGGCAAATGTAGCTCCATCTACAGTATCAAGAGTAATTGCCAACAATCCGCGAATCAGTGAAAAGACAAAGCGAAAAGTGCGAAAGGCAATGAATGAGCTAGGGTATCATCCTAACTTTATCGCAAGAAGTCTTGCTAGCAAATCAAGTGATGTACTAGGAATCATCATGCCGAGGTCAGGAGACGGTTCTTTCCTTAATCCTTTCTTTCCAACAGTCATGAAAGGATTGAGCCAAGCGGCACATGATGACCGTCTAGGACTGCAAATCACAACAGGTATCACGGAAGAGGAAATATACGACGAAGTTGAGAAGATGGTTCACGGCGGCCGTGTGGACGGATTGATTCTCCTCTATTCGAAAGTCGGTGATAAGGTGCTCCATTATTTAAGGGAGGCCAATTTTCCGTTTGTTGTAATTGGTAAACCGTTTGAATATGAGAGCAGTATTAGCCATGTCGATAACGACAACTTCCAAGCAGGGAAGGATGTGGCCAAATACTTGCTGGATAGCGGGCACACGGATATCGCCTTTATCGGGGGGAATGCAGATCTTGTTGTGACCATCGAACGGATAAAAGGCTATGAGGCGGCACTTAAAGAAGCAGGTATTCCCATGCGCAACGAATATGCTATCCATGAGGATTTTATGCTTGAAGGCGGGAAGGAAGCCGTCAAGCGGCTAATGGAATTAGAGAATTCCCCGACTGCCTTGATTGTCGCCGATGACTTTATGAGCTTGGGTGTTTTGAATATGCTTGATGAGCTAGGAAAGGATGTACCAGGCGATATTTCTGTTTTTAGCTTCAATAATGTACTTCTCGCGGAATTATCTAAGCCGCCGCTGTCATCAGTGGATATTAATATTGAGTCACTCGGCTATCAAGCTGTGAAATTGCTGTTAACGCGGATAAAAGAACCGGGCAGCCCGGCTATGAGGATGATTGTTCCTTATCAGCTTGTAATTCGCTCCTCGGTCGCAAAAATGAATAAGTAACGAGTAAGAAGCTTGGGGGCAACTCCCAGGCTTCTTTAAGTTATTACCGTCCCTCTATGAACGAGTGGTTATCTGTTAGAATAAGAAATGACACATGAAATCTAGTATCTAGAAAGATGGTGATTGAGATGTCAATCAAAATTGCGGTAGTTGGAAGTATTAATATGGATTTAGTGACATCTGTAAAAAAGGTGCCTATAGCAGGGGAAACTGTAATGGGAGAAACATTTGCAACCATGCCGGGAGGGAAGGGAGCAAACCAGGCTGTGGCTGCAGCAAGGCTTGGGGCAGAGGTTTCCATGATTGGCTGTCTTGGAAACGATTATTTAGGGGATGGCCTCCTTGAAGTCTTGCACAAGGAAGGAATCTGCACTAAAGCAGTCAAAAGGGTCGATGGCTCAAGCGGTACGGCAAGCATTATTCTATCTGAAGGCGATAACCGCATTATTGTCGTGCCGGGCGCCAATCATAAGATGACCCCTCAGTGGATTGAAGAGAACAGAAAAGTTATTGAGGAAAGTAATCTTCTTCTCGTTCAACTAGAGATTCCGCTTAATTGCGTTCAAAAAGCGCTAGAAATTGCCAAGGCAGCCAATGTTAAAACCATTTTGAATCCGGCACCAATTACGAGGCTTCCGGCAGAAATCGTCAGGTTCTCGGATTACATAACACCTAATGAACATGAATACCAAACTCTTTTAGAGGATTTTTCCGCCGCGGATCTCTCGGCTAAATTAATCATCACGATGGGGCAGAATGGAGTTCTCTACTATGAGGATGGAAAGGAAGTGCGCATACCAGCCCAGAAGGTACCTGTCCTCGATACAACTGGGGCAGGAGATACGTTTAATGGAGCACTGGGAGTGGCGTTATGCGAACAGATGGGATTAGACGCAGCTATCCGTTTTGCCAATAAGGCAGCCGCTCTGTCCGTCACACAAATCGGTGCCCAAAATGGCATGCCTACGAAAAAGATGATAGGACAGCTTAATTAAATAAATCCCCGTCTTCAAAATCGAAGACGGGGATTATTCGTATTAGCCGTTCACGACGGAACCGCCATTGACATGAATGACTTGTCCGCTCACATAAGAGGAATCATCGCTTGCCAGGTAAACATAGGCTGGCGCTAGCTCAGAAGGCTGACCAGCACGTCCAAGCGGTGCATTCTTGCCAAATTCTTTTACTTTTTCCGCGGGGAATGTCGCAGGAATAAGCGGTGTCCAGATTGGACCAGGTGCAACTCCATTTACGCGGATTCCCTTGTCCGCAATATTATTGGCTAATGCTCTCGTAAAGGAGACGATAGCTCCTTTAGTTGAAGAGTAATCAATAAGCTGCGGATTTCCTTGGTAGGCTGTAATAGATGCCGTGTTAATGATGGAGCTTCCTTTAGATAGATGCGGAAGAACAGCTTTTGTTAAATAAAACATGGAGAAGATATTCGTACGGAATGTCTTTTCAAGCTGTTCATCACTGATATCTAATAAGCTTTCTTGTACATGCTGTTCGGCAGCATTATTGACAAGAATATCAATCTTGCCGAACTCAGATTTCACTTTATCAACTATTTCGCGGCAGAATGAGCTGTCTCCTACATCTCCAGCGAGAAGCATGCAGCGAACGCCTTCGTTTTCCACCATATCCTTCGTTTTGTTGGCATCTTCATGTTCATTCAAATAAACGATGGCTACATCTGCGCCTTCCTTGGCAAAGTAAAGGGATACAGAACGGCCGATGCCGCTGTCGCCGCCTGTAATGATGGCTGTTTTTCCTTTCAGCTTCCCGCTGCCTTTATAGTTTTCATCTACTTCAATTGGATGAGGGTTCATTTCTTCTGTATGGCCAGGCTGTTCCTTTTGCTCCTGTTTTGGGAATCCGTCTTTTCCTAATTTAATATCTTCATTCATCTTATATCATCCTTTCATGACAATGGTGGTCTCTAATGTTATTCCTCATATCAGGGAAAAGAAACCTAAAAATGAAAAGATTGGGGGGAGGAATGAATTTGTATTTTGGGGGCAGACAGAAAAGGAAGCTTTGCCGTGAATGGCCAGCTTCCCTATCATTAATCATTATCTAAAGTTAATAAATTGAACGTCGACCGTTAAGTCAGCTTCCCGAATCGCGGCCATTACCTGCTGAAGATCATCCTTGCTTTTGCCGGTGATGCGAATCTGATCCTCCTGAATCTGTGATTTCACTTTTGTGCCGGAATTCTTCACGATTAGATTGATTTTTTTCGCATTGTCTTTATCGATTCCCTGAACTAGCTTTGCACGCTGACGGACTGTTCCGCCGGAAGCACCTTCAATTTTGCCGTAATCCAAGTTCTTTACCGGAACGCCGCGCTTGATTAATTTGCTGAACAGGACATCTTTAAGCTGGCCCAATTTGTAGTCATCATCGGAAATAAGGACGAGCTCTTCATCTTCAAGGCGGATGTCACTTTTGCTGCCCTTGAAATCATAGCGGGTCTTGACTTCCTTCATCGCTTGAGTGACAGCGTTTGTAACCTCTGATAAATCGATTTTTGATACGACATCAAATGAGCTATCTTTTGCCATCTGAATACCTCCATTTATCTAGTTTTATATATGACTGCAGTTTTATATTCAAAGCTAATTATAGGGAAAATTCCAAACATGTTCAAATTCAAAAAAAAAGAGGATTTTGATTGAAATCCTCTCTGGTATCGTTATAAGATGTAAATTATGATTTCATTATAAATGGTCTGTTTTTTTGGAGTATGATTTTTTTCCTGCTTTCCGATTTTGCTCTTCTTGAATATTTTTGATTTCATGTTTTGCCTGGTTATCTCGTGCTTTCTTGTTATTATCAGATGTATGATGTGCCATTATTTAGAGCCCCCTATTTGATTTATTAGTGCATTTATGTCTAGTATGGTGCGAATAGGGAAAAATAATGTATGAAAAAGCACTTTTATTCAGGAAGCTTATTCAAGAAAAAGATGGCAATCGTTCCAGGTCCTGAATGGGCTCCGATTGTCGCGCCCACTGATGAGATAAAGACTGATTTTGGCTGGAATGTTTCTTCGATGAGTGCCTTGTATTCCATTGCTTCTTCCAAATCGTCTCCATGGCTAATGCCGATGATTTGCTCATTAAGCTGATTTCCGCGTTCTTTCATCGTTTCAATGACAGCGCGCATTAATTTTTTCTTTCCGCGGAATTTCTCAAGCGGAATTAATTTGCCGTCTTCAACATTGAGCAGCGGTTTAATGTTTAATAGGCCGCCGATAAATGCGGAAGATTTAGAGATACGTCCGCCGCGGGCCAAGTATTCCAAATCAGCTACCGTGAATAAATGCTCCATATGGGAACACTGGAATTTCGCAATTTCGGTCAATTCGGCTAAGCTTTTGCCGTTAGCTGCATTGCGTGCTACTTCCATGACAGCTAACCCAAGCCCTAAAGAAGCACATTTGCTGTCGATAATCTCAAGTTCGAACTCAGGGAACTCAGCCTTGACTTCCTCGAGCATCATAACGGCTGTTTGATATGTACCACTTAACTCAGATGAAAAGGCAATATACAATCCTTGGCGCTTGTCCTTAGCCAATTGCCTGAAAGTTTCATAGAAATCCTGAGGAGAAACCTGCGATGTTTTAGGGGCTTTTCCATTTCGCATTGCATCATAGACTGTCTTAGGCTTAATAGTCACTAAATCGTTAAATTCTTCATTATCCATATGGACTTTTAACGGTACGAGTATGATGTTGTTACTTTGGAAGTATTCTAATGGTAAGTCACAAGCACTGTCTGCTATAATTTGAACATTCATTATAAAGCACCTTCTTTTTTTGAATTCATTTTAATTTTATCATAAAGAAAAATCACAATTTGTCTATAAATTTATTCTATCATGTTTATGGATGGATACCATCTAAGGAGGAACAAAGTTTGGTTTGGAATGAAACAAAAAAAATAATAGCTGTTATCGTGGGAGCCGTTTTAAATGCGATTGCCATGAATTTCTTCCTAATTCCCGCGAATGTTTTCGCGAGCGGATTTACTGGAACGGCTCAAATTATCTCAGCTGCATTCAGCATGTTCACGAGTATCGAAATTTCAACAGGTGTTCTCGTTTTACTATTGAATATACCAATTGCTATTCTGGCATGGTTTAAGGTAGGGAAATCATTTACTTTTTATAGCTTTATGGCTGTCGTGTTAATGTCTTTCTTCTTGGAAGTCATTCCAGTGCAATCCTTTTCAGATGATATATTGCTCAATGCCGTCTTTGGCGGTGTTATCGGTTCTGCCGGTGTTGGTATTACCTTACGTTTCGGTGCCTCAACAGGCGGTATGGACATCGTTGCAATGATCCTCTCACGGATTAACGATAAGCCAATCGGAATCTATTTCTTGATGCTAAATGGCGCGATTGTCGCGATTGCAGGGCTTATGTATTCTGAGGAGCAAGCGCTCTATACTCTTGTGTCTCTATACGTATCCACAAGAGTAATTGATACTATTCACACGAGACATATTAAAGTCACCGCGATGATTGTGACGAAGCATGCGGACGAGCTGAAGAAAGCAATCCACTCCAAGCTAGTCAGAGGAATTACGATGATACCTGCAGTAGGTGCCTTTACAGGCGAAGATAAACATATGCTCATGATTGTTATCAGCCGTTATGAGCTTTATGATTTACAAAGCGTTATTCAGCAGGTTGACCCATCAGCGTTCACCAATATCGTTCAATCAACAGGAGTCATTGGGTCGTTTAGGAAAGACTGATGATAGACAAACACCTTCTTCATAATAAGGAAGGTGTTTTTTTTATACCAAAAGAGAGCGGTATTTCAAAAAGAAAGCGCTTACGACAAAAAATATTTTTTTGACGGACATGCTTATATCCGTGAGCACGGAGAGATAGAAACCAGTCTTATTTGTTTATTAAAAAAATGATTCCACACTTGTTCTCTATAAAGATTGTAGTCTTTTGTAAGGATTTTATCTTCATGAAATATATAGGAATATGAAAAAGGCTGTTGAACTCGATGGGAACATCTAACGTTTATAGGTTATAAAGTATGAGTTGATGCAAATTTCGACAATAAAACCCCGTTTTCATTTCCTATTTTCTATACTACAATCAACAATAAGTTCTCTGTTGAGAACAAAATGTGAAATATGGAGGTAGGTATGGAGGATACTATTAGTTTCAAAGAAATAATCAATGTGATAAAGAGGCGGGTTAATCTGATAATCTTGATGACATTAACCGCCACATTGGCCAGTGGCATAATTTCCTATCTCTTTTTATCTCCAATGTATGAGTCTTCTACACAAATTCTTGTCAATCATTCTACGAACTCAAACCAGGCCC
>JAEIGA010007881.1_pt1 | contig 16161 bp, 33 predicted proteins | sample 9270691 | NCBI WGS metagenome assembly JAEIGA01 (sample SAMN17057246, study PRJNA624740) | gut metagenome | biome: biome; isolation source: fecal sample | host: Bos grunniens | place: China: Xizang | collected 2019
ATATTCAATGTATAGTGATTGTGAACAAATCTATTTACCCTTAACATCAATAGAACTATATGGTCATAAATTTGATATATCACTAACTATCCCTCGTGAAGCAATTATCAATCGAAATTGGGATTTAATTGAAAATGTTAAGGTGTATAGTATTATTAAACCCAATGCTAATGAACAATTAGGAAGAGATAAAAATAATTGGTTCGAGGGCTATCAAAAAGATATGCCATATTGGAATTGTGATATAGTAAAAGAACTAAAAGGAATGTGGTCTAAATAAGGTACTTAAATAAGTACCTTAATCTATAAAAAATATAAAATATGAAGAAAGTACATGTATTATATTGCACTAGTATTGAGTCAAGCAGAGTATTATCTGTAATAAATCCTGAAGTAACGGATGAAAGAGCCATTGAAGAAATATTTAATAAAATAAAAGAATACGAATATGAGGGATATGAAAATTTAACTCCTGAAGAAATTAAAAATGAGGGTTTACCAAGTGATGATGAAATAATGAAAGCAGCTAGATATGTTTGGTTTTATCATGGGCACTATTATTTAAATATAAATAATGAAAAAATAATTGAAATAGCAACAAATGTTGATGTTTTTAATTAAACTTTATTTAACATTTCAAATTTGGTTATATCAGAAATATATAGTATCTTTGCATTGTAAAAACAATTAAAACTTATAATAACTTATGAATGATGTAATAATAACAGAAGAGGACGGAAAGAAAAAACTAATATCAGTTCTTAAAACAACTCTTAAAGATGTTACTGATATTGACATTGTAGAGGGTGTAACAACCTTTGTTAAAAAAGGTGGATATATAATGAAAGATAGTTTTCAAAAAAATCTTGAGTCGTGTATTCAATATCTTGCAATAAAAAAAGCACATAACAAATAAATGCGTGAGAGGTTAAATAGGAGTGTGTGAAAAAAATATAAACAATTACACACCTCCTATTATAAAGGGCAATTGGCGCAGTTGGTTAGCGCAGGAATCTTATACATTCGAGGTCGGGGGTTCAAGTCCCTCATTGCCCACAATAATTTATGATAAAAATCATATGGATAAAAATTTTGATTTAAATTTACATCATATTGCTGAAAGAGTTATTAGAGAAGAGATTTCTTTAATGCTTGAATATGCACATCCTCGTAAACTTTTTATTGAACGAGTTGAAAGGTTGTTTACACAAATTACAATCCATTATTTTTTAATAAAATACCATGCAAATACTGAATATTCAATCAATATAAACCATTGGAAAACTGAAATAATGGGTTGGATAACAACACTCGTTGATATTCAAATAAAAGGCAATGACTCAGAAGCAAACAGATTTAATGCTATTTCAAATGCAATAGAAAATGTTGGTTATTTAAATGATGAAACAACTATATTAAATTGTGTTTCTAGAAAAGCAAAAAAAGAAAATGTTGATATGAATAATAGTATTATACACGATATTGTTAAATTATATCAACATGATTTAATTACTATTATGCGTTTCATAGCCAATAAAAATCTATATGAATGTGATAAATTTATTAGCACTCTTTAACATTTAAAACTTGCATATGAGAAAAAAATATAGTATCTTTGCATCGTAAAACTTAAATAATAAAGAATTAATGAATAAAAAAAACTTTTTAAAAGTTTGCACAAGAATTGGTATTTGGATAGTATTACCAATATTATTTTGGATGACAATTTTTAAACTTTGTTTTTAAACACAAATATATATGAGGTGTTCCATAGGAGAACTTTCTTGCGTGCAACGAAAGATGTGGACAATTGGGGATTGTGGTAAACAATCTGTTACTTCAGTAACTTCGCAAGTTCAAATCTTGCCACCTCAACAAAAAAAATAAAAATGAATATTAATGTTATTAGACAAATCATTAAAGAAGAAATAAGAAAACATGAGCACGAAAAATTAATTACAGAATTTTTTGCTTATGAAAGAAGCGATTTTAAAGATAAAATTGAGCAACATATCCCAATTATATTTGTCCATTGGTGTTTAATAAAATATTATCAATTAATTAATGATTTTGATAATATATATATTAAACATTGGAAAAAAGAAATTTCAGCACAACTATTATTTTTAACACGTTTAAAAATAAAAAAAAATAATTCATATAATAACAGATTAAAAGCAATACAACAAATATGGGATGATGCCGAATTTACAACAGACGCTTATAATTTAGCATTATGCTTTGAACATAAATTCAATGAAGAACATATTGATGTTAAATCAACAACATTTCAAAATGTATTAAAAGAATGGCAAAAAGAATGTGAATTTATAATACAAATTATTGCAACAAATAATTTACAACAAGTAAATGAATATATTAATAAAATATAAATAAAAAATGTATTGAAAATATTTGCAAATGTAATATATTTATAGTATCTTTGCATTGTGAAAATTCTCCGATAGCTCAGAGGCAGAGCATTTGACTGTTAATCAAAGGGTCGGGGTATCGTAATCCCCTCGGAGAGCAAATTTCATATCTTTTATAATAAAAGATATGAAAAAAGAAAAATATATAATTAAAGAATGTAAAAAACATAGTTTAACAAAAATTAACAATTAAAATTTGTTTATTTCAAAATAAATTTGTATCTTTGCAATGTTAAAGATAGGGGATTAACTCAGTTGGTTAGAGTAACTGCCTGATACGCAGTAAGTCATAAGTTCAAATCTTATATCCCCTACAATAAGAATTGCGGGGTGGAGCAGTTGGTCAGCTCGTATGGCTCATAACCATAAGGTCGATAGTTCGAGTCTATCCCCCGCTACTTTTCTGAAATGTACCAGAGGAGAAACGATTATTTATAATCGGTGTGGACAAATGGGGACTATGGTAAATGGTCTGTTACTTCGGTAACTTCGCAAGTTCAAATCTTGCCATTTCAACTAGGGATGAAGAAATTGTGTGTTATTTATGTTTTATTTCAATAGTTCATACTATTTGCAATCCCTTTTTTCTTAGTAACATATATTTATAATATATAATTCCTAACGGATAAATTTATGGCGCATTGGTGTAACGGTCAGCACGAGTCACTTTCCATGACTAGATAGGGTTTCGACTACCCTATGCGCTACAAGTTATGCGAGAATAGCTTAAGGATAATAAAGCTCTTATAACCCAATAAGAAGATAGTGGTGCAAATCCATTTTCTCGCTCTCTGTTTTTTCATAGTTGTGATTTCATTTTTTTTTATGAAATCGTTTAAGGTTTTTAATTGTGTTGTGTGCTTGTCCTTGTAAAGGGGTGAGCACATTTTTTTTATATACTTTTTCACGCCACAAAAGTAATCATTTTATTTTAATTTACCAAATATATTAACATAATTAACATATAATAAAAAAAATGTTAAAAAATAATATACCTGTTGCATATGTTATTTTTTTATATTATCTTTGCATCAGTAATAACAAATAAAAATTATTAAAAAATGAGAAAACTTAAATTATATATAATAACAACAATTCATAATAAGTATGGCGATATTTCGCATGATGTATTGTTGTTAGTTAGTGTTCAAAGTGTTAATGAAAAATTACACGAAATAATTGATAGTATCAATAAAACATTACATAATGATTGTAAACATACGCAAGATTTTGAATATAAAGAAGATTGTGAAGAATTTATTTTGAAACCATTTGATTATTATAATGGTGGAGAATGGATAATTTCAGTAACACAAAAAAGTCTTATAATCTAAATTTAACAATTATGTTAAATAAATGTTAAAATACCAGTTTTAGTTGCATATATAAAAATAATTTCTTAACTTTGCATCAGATTTAAAAACAAACCTTTTAAAAATTCTAACATTATGAAAAAACTGAACGATTACATTAGAGAGGAAGCTAAAAGAAATGTTGGTATTTACAATTTTAGTAAATATAAAGAAATTAAACAAACACATAATCGTATTTGTAAACAACTTGTGAAAATTGCTGATGAACATAATTTTCCAATGTCAGTTCTTGTTTACTTTGCTATTGGCACAAATGCACACCGATTGATTGTGTTTAACAAAGGTTACACCTTTATTGATGTAAAAAAAGTTGAAAGCGTTATCAAACTTTGTGATATTTTCGGTAAAAAATTTGGTGGTAACACAAGAACAAATGATAAAGTTGTTCACATGATTAGTCGTTATTATGACTATATGAAAGGTAAACCACAAATGTTTACACAATTCTGCAATAATGTTGATAAAGAAAAATTCAATATCAAAGATATTAAACAAGCAAAAGAACTTGCAAAACTTATCTTTGGAGATAAAGCAGAATATTCAAAAGGTGGATATTTTACAAAAATAAACAAACTTTAATCCTTAAAAATTTGGTGGTGTGAAGAATTATTCTTATCTTTGCACTACCAATTAAAAACACATTTCTTAAACAACACTATTATGGAAATACAAACAACAATCAAATGGTATGACAAATACCTACCCTTAAATAGCCGTAAAACCACATATATTACATTTTCGGGTAGTGTGACTAATAACATTAAGGAAATAAAAAAAGAGTGCCTTAAACACGTTTTTACGGATTATTCCCATGATAACAGATTAGTTTATCTTTATAAGGGTAAATTGTATTATGAAAGAAAAAATAGATTTGGTTATTATGAAAACAATATTTCTATCATTGATAGTTTGAAATATTGGCATAAAATATCTTCTGTATATTTTGCAAATGTTAAGCATTATAATGGCGAATTTGAAACAAAAGAAGAAATTTTACAAAGACTTCACGATGAATTAAAAAACTATCTTATTGTAGATGGTGTTCTCTATGAAAGATTATATGGTATGCCTTGTTATGCAATACATACATTTGGTCTTGGCGGTAATCATGCTGGGACAGCACTAATGGTAACTTATGTTGAAAATTGGAAACAAGCATTAAGACAAAAAGAAAATAAGGGATGGTTGTTTTCTGCTTTGGAGTATGAAAATGCTATACAAAGAGCAATAAATGTTGCAACAGCAAGAAAAGATACTAATAGTATTAAATATTTCAAAAAAAGAATTGAAATTTTTGATAAAAATATATTCAAATAATTTGGATATATCAAAAATAATTCTTACTTTTGCATATACAATTTAAAAATAACATTACCTATGAATTTGAAACTTAATAATAGCGATAATTACGAACCTATTGAGATTGTTCTTTCAAAAGAGAAAACTCCAATAGCATATAATAATAAAATTCATGAACTAGTAGAGCAAGAACTTTATCCTACCATTGAAATAGCTGAAAGAGAAAATCCAACAATAAGTTTGGAATGTGAAATATATTATCATAAAGATAATGGTGTATTTGCTGTTGAATGTGGTGCTTGCGAAGCTGGTACAGTATATTCTCCTTATACAAGTGAACTACTACTAGATGCCGATGAATAATAGATATAAATTGTTATTTTTTTTTATAATTACTATATTTTAATTATTATTTATTCCTTTGTTTCTTACATAATCCTACTCCGTTGTGAAACGTGGTAGGTTTTTTTTTGTTTATGTTAAAAATGTTAATTCTCTTGGTAGTTTCATTTTAATTCACTACTTTTGTGTAGTGAAAATAATACATGTGCCAAACAATAATCTTGGGTTGTTAAACAATGTTAAACTACTTGATTATTAGAAAAATAATTATTATCTTTGCATAGGAATTTAAAATAAGAGAATTGTTTAATTTAAAATATTAAAAAAATGACGGAATACAACATTAAAGACTTTGAAAAAGCAACCCATTCAAAACTAGTATCTCAACATAAAATAAAACTTGCTGATGAAATTCTAGGGGATAACGAAAAACATATCTTGGATTTCGATATTTACGATGGTTTTGCTATATGTCCTAACTACAAAGGTAAAACATATATTATGCAGTTTCCGAAACTTGAATTTATCAAACTTGCTGCTAACATTGAAAAAGAAGCTAGAGAATATCTACAACTTGATAAGCATGCACCTTTGCAAGTTGAACATGTGCTAGCAGCATATAACAAACTTTCAGTTGTTGAGTAATTAACTAAAAAAATATAGTTGAAGATGATTTATACTATTGAATTGAAATATGAATGTAAGATAACACAAACCGTAGAAGCAAATGATGAAGGAGAAGCATTAGATAAAGCTAGAACACTAGCAGAGGATGCAGACTTTGCTGAATATACTATACTTGAAGAAAAAGAGAGCACCATACTCTCACAATCTTAATAAAAAAAATTAGATATTATTAAATGTGAAGCCACTACTTTTTTGTAGTGGCTTTTTCTTTTTTTTTTCTTTTTATATATTTTTCTTTTTTATTTCTTTTTTTAATAATATTATATTATATATTATTATTTTATTTATATTAATTTATATATAATATATTATTAAATATAATATTATAATATATTACGCGCACGCGCACGCATGAGGAAAAAGAATTTTTGTATCCCAATGAAAAAAAATAAGAAATCACTTGTTTAATTCAAAAATTATATGTATCTTTGCATCAGTAAATAAAACTATGGAAAAGTTAAACTTTAAAATTAATACACCAATGAACGAAAAAAAATTCTATGTAATGTGTACCAAAACTATGAGTTATGCTGACAATTTAACAGAAGCAGAAGCAAGAAAACTTGCAAGTGAAATAAACCAAAAAGGTGGCATGGCTACTGTATATCTAAAGAAATAATTTTTTGCATAAATTATAAAAATTATTATTAAGTGAACCACCCCAATAAAAACAAAAAATTGGGGTGGTTCTTTTTTTGTACTATTTTCACGCCACAAAAGTACTACAAAAAAACATACAATCCAAATTTTTTAATACCATTAACATTTATTTAACATTTTAATTAAAATATACTCCAATTAAAAATATACATATATAGCTTACACCAATAAACCTTGTAATTCCTATCTAATTCCAATTCTAAACGATTTAAAATACAAAGTTAAGGGAATTATCATTTTAAAATTTTAAGTTCAATATAGAGCTTTTTAGAGCATGAGGTTAATTTAACATTTAATTAACAATAAAAAATTTGTTATCTCAAATAATTGTATTACCTTTGCAAAGGTTTATGAAAAACCCAGTTTTTAAGTACGATTAAAAAAAATAAAAAATAATTAGCAAAAGTCTTGCATATATCAAAAATAATGCTTACCTTTGCATACACAATTAAAAAATAACAATTAAAAACTTCAACTATGGTAAAACAAACAATTTATTCTTTGAGAAAAAAACTTAACATTTCTTATCTTGGTGGTGTTACACATTCAGCAAAAATGACATATAGTTATAATCATAATGTAGCTACATATTGTCTATATTTGGCACCCGCAGATATGAGTGGATATAATACTTGTTCTAATTGTTTGCATTGTAAACAATTTTGTTTAAACGGTAGTGGACGTAACAAAGGAGATATTATAGCACGTGGCTTTGAATATAGCCAAATTAATCGTGCAAGAATTAAAAAAACAAAAGCGTTTTTTGAACAAAAAGAAACATTTATGCAATTGCTTATTTTGGAAATTGAAAAAGCAATGATAGATGCAAAAAACAAGAATATGGGTTTTGCCATTCGTCTAAATGGTACAAGTGATATTTCACCTGAAGATTTTACATATAAAGGTAAGAATATTCTTGAAATATTTTCTAATGTGCAATTTTATGATTATACAAAAGATTTTAGAAGAATTGCACTAACACAGAAATATTCCAATTATGATGTTACTCTTTCATATAACGGTTACAACCAATATGTGTGTGAAGAATATCTAAAAAGAGGTGGCAAAGTCGCTGTTGTGTTCTTTGATGAAAAAATGCCTAAAAAATTTTTGGGATATAATGTTGTGGATGGTAATACATATGATATGCGTTTTCTTGACCCCAACTCTTCTATAATTGGTCTACATTATCATAAAACGGGAAATGATTATGTAAATGGTAAATTTGTAAAACCTACTACACGTTTCATAGTTTTTGAAAATGATGAAAGATGTGAGTATTAAATAAAATAATAATGGTGGGTACTTGATTAAGTACCTACCATTCAAAAAAACACTAATTATGACAGTACATATTATAACAAAAAACGGTAATGTAATTAAATGCTTTCAAGATGTAAGAGTAGCACAAAGTTATATGGAAGATTATAGTGAAGAAAATTTAGATATGACTTCAATTCACGTAGAATAAATATTATGAGCAAATATAATACTTTTGAAATTATACAAACAGCAAATAAATTAAATATCGAATATGATTTATTTTGTTTGGTTAATTATATTAAAGAACGAGAAAATGAAAAAATATCACTAGAAGATATTATAATTGATTATAGTAATCTACCAGAATATTAACATTATGATGAAATATAGTCATCTTTCAATTAATCACACTAATAGTAGGGGTCGTTATAAAATTACTCTTGAAAAATATAATTATTCAAGAAAATATCCATTTAATTACGTTAGTACAACAACGTACATAGCTTATACTAATGACTCTGAACTATATGATAAATTCCATAGTGAGAATTGTACTAAAAAGACAATAAAAGAAGTTATTAGTCATGCTAAACTATGGGGTACAAAAACAATTCAATATTAATATAATACCTATGAAGATATATTGTGTTAGATGTAATAAGAAACATCGTATAAAAGATAATGCTGTTCGTAATGCTGAAGTTTATGGTAGCAATGTATATGCGTGTCCGTATTGTGGAAAAGCATACAGACTCCAACGTGTTGTAACTGTTGATGCAATACCAATTGGCACAAAAGCTGCCGAAGATGATTGGGGAAAAAAAATTTATTCTTATGAAGAATATAATCAAATAAAAAACAATAACATATAAATTATTTTATATATGAATATAAGGACTATTTCTTAAAAGTAGATAGTCCTTATATTTTTTTTTGTTAAAAATGTTAATTTTTTTGTTTTATCAAATATTTATTAGTACATTTGTGGTAGTGAACAACGAAACGTTGGCGATTCACGAAACTTGTGTGGGGCTTAGATATAAGCCCCTTTTTTATATCCCTATAGGTACTTAAATAAGTCCTATACAATATTATGTATTAACATAATTTTAATATTATATATCAAACTGGTTTGTTTCTTAACAAAATTTTATGTATCTTTGCATAAAGATAAAAAAAAAAGAATTCACATATGGCAGTTTGGTTTACTAGTGATTTACATTTTGGGCATAAAAACCTTATCGAAGGATTAAGAAAACAGACCGTGGAAGATAACGCAGAGCTTATTATAAGCAATTGGAATAAAGTTGTACATAAAAAAGATACTGTATATATCTTAGGTGATTTTGTTATGGAAGACCCTAAACTAGTAGAACACTATTTAAAGCGTTTAAAAGGTCAAATTTACTATGTTGGTGGTAATCATGACACAAGACAAGTCTGCCAACAATTAAGTGCATTAAACGTGCCTATAATGGGTTGTGTGAATTATAAAGGATATATATGCACACATATCCCAATCATTGAATCTGAAGTAAATTTTTTTAAAGGTAATATTCATGGACATATACATTTGAGTGGTAAAATAGATGGATGGGATTATAAACCAACTTCTCCAAATGGATTGTATTATAATGTTAATACAGAATTCCATAATTACACTCCAGTTCCTTTTGAAGTAATTGATAAATATTTTGAAGAATGTAAGCATGCAAATATAAAAGGTACTTAAATAAGTACTATATATACATTAGTCATTTTTAAATTATGTTTATTGGGATATTTATATTTTTGTTCCAATACAATTATTGTATGTGTCATACAATGAAATGTTAAAAATTATTAAAATAAATAAAAGAAATATAATATATCTACATGATAACGTTAAAAACATTTGGTGACTTAAATAAAGGTGATTTTATTACATATCAAACAGTTGATGAGATTAAAGTAAAAGAGATAAAAGAAATTAATAAAACATATGCTAAAGAATATGTTACTATTAAAACTGATAATGAGGAATATGGCGACATAATAATATTCCCCAAAGATATTGCTATATATAATAATAAAACATATTTAGTGTACCCAACTGAAAATAATATGATAAATGATGCTATTAATACTACATTAAATATGTTTAGAAATATTACTGCAAATAAATTAAATAACTTGCTTGGAAATTTCTTCTTAACAAAAAATAACTAATTATATAAAAATTGTTAATAATAATATTCATATCTTTGTTCTTAACTATGAAAATAAAAAGAAAACATATTAGAAAATTAATAAGAAAAGAATTATATTATATAAAAAATGTATAATTAATAAATTGTTTAAAAATATACTATAAGAAGGTACTTAATTAAGTACATATAGAATATAAACAAACATATAAGAAACTTATGGAATAATGAAAGAAAAAGAATTTAATAATTTTAAAAATAATATACTTCAATTAGCTGAAGAAACGATTAAAGAACACCCTCACTTAAAAAAAGGCCAAGTGGTGTTTAATGTTATTTATGAAATGTTTCCAGATATTGGAAATAATATAAGAGCAAGCGAAATTGACCCATCACATAATGATGATAATATTGATTGTTTCTTTAATTATTTAAAAAAGAAATTATATAATAAAGAAAAATAAATAACCCTATAGTAAAACAATACTATAGGGTTGTATTTTATACATGCCTTTGTACTTAAATAAGTACAATTATAACATTTAATTAAAAGAATCATAATAATCTAACATTAAATATTCAGATTTACAATTAGATATGTATTCTTTATTATGACGCTTAGCATGATATCTAGGTAATGGTAATAAATCTAATTTAGTTTTACCACAATGCTCAGCCCATGATTGAGACCAATAATGTTCTTCAATATCTAATTTCAAATCTTGATTAACATAAATGTATCCAGAACCTTCAATAATACTATGAGTTATTATTAAATTATCTAAACATAAACCCTTTATCTCTGATAATAATTCATGAAATCCAGAAATATTTTGTTTAATCAAAAAATTCTTATCCAAATATAATTGAAAATATATCTTACGCTCTTTATGCTCTAAACAATAAGAACGAATGTAATTAAACACATCCATAAAACGCTTATTATATAAACATAAACCATGAGAAAAATACCACTCACCACGATAATAAGCTATCTGGAAATTAAATACATCAACACCATCTAATAACTGCTCTTCAACACTCTTAGATTGATTACGACTAAATAAATGTAAAAGAGGGGAAAATATCTTTTCCCACCATACTAAACCATAACTTGTACCACTATTATGAGTACCAAACTTAATATCTGACATAATATAATAAAAGATTAATACATAATTATTTTAATAAATATTAAAATAACTATATATTAACCTTTATTATAAGGGAATTATTTTTTTTTTAATTATTATTAAGAGAACTATTCTCCAATGCACACTTCATTAAATAATAATTCTGCTTCAATAACAACCTAGGAGTGCCAACAACACATGAACCATATATCCAGCTCTCTTTATCTATCAATTCTTTTTGAGCTTCACTATATTCTATCTTACTTTCATCCAAAAATTTATAAAACTCAGAACGAGACGTAAATATTCTAGGACGATTGTTTATGTTACTCCACTCATAAAAATAACAATTAAACTTATTACTGTTATAATAAGAATTTGTATAATTATAAGTCTTAGGTTTATTCTGCTCATCACAATATTCTTTAAATAAAGAACTAAAAGAACTTTTTATGTAACTACGAATATTTTCTAACATCTTTAATAAATAAAATTTAATTTTAATCATAATATATATCCTCATCATTTGATGCACATAACCAACGCAAACCACCATAAGTCGGGTCTGTTAATAACCATGGAGTATCTAATGTCTTAAAATTTGGGTCTTTACAACAGTGACTAACATGATTACGTAACAGAGAAGCTTGGTCACTACTACTTACATAAATATTCTCACTATCCAAAAACTCTTCAAATTCATACAAACTATTAAATGTGCGCTTATTACTAGGATTCATAACATCATCATAATAATGAATCGTAATGTCACTATTATTCACATTATCATCAACCGAATCTATCGTATCACTATCGTAAATGGTAACACCTTTATTCTTCTTACCGCGTACACCACGCTTATTTTTCTTAAAACTCTTTTGCTTATAAGATGGATAATAATCATCATTATCATTATGACTCGAATGATTTATCATATTAACACCCTTCTTAGGCTTATAATCATATTCATCATACCAATAATCATTGTCCCACCAACTTGAACCATAATCATCATAATAATCATCCCAATAACTACCACCACCACTCGAATAAACTATCTTACTACTCTCACACAAATAAGACGAAAATAATTCACTAAATTTACTAGATAAATTCTTACAACAAATATCTAACATAATAATTAATTCATTACTAATAAACTATATAAACAAAATATTATTAAACACAATACTATAAAACTACATAATATACGTATTTTATTTTCATTCTGAACTTCTTTATATATATCATACTTACGCTTCACACTTAATTCACTTTCAACTAATTTACGAAATGCTAATAAATGTAAATGATTATGACTACCAAAATATAGCTCATACTCAACATGAGATAAATATGATTCACTTATCCCTAATAAACTCAAATCTAATTCATGACTTATGTCACTATTACCTATACGAACTAATATCTTACCATTGTCACCATAAAAATCATTATTACGAACAAAACGAAAATGTAATAACGTGTCGGAATTATAACTATTTAAAGATTTATAACCAAAACTAAATAAATGATAACAATAATAACGAAACCATAATAAAACTAAAAATAAAGATATACCAAAAAAATAATATATATTACGCTCAATTGAAATATCTTTATCAACCAAAAATAAATAAAAGATACTTAAGAAAAAACCATAATAATATATTATATGACGGTATATACGAATATCTAATAACATAAATTATTTTATATGTACATTTTAATAACTATTTTTTTTTAACATAGCAAAGATATAAAAAATAATTATTATTAGCAATGAAAAAGGTCTTAAAAAATGTTAAAAAAATTTTTCCAGAAATTACACACCAAACAGTTTTTTTCATATATTTTTCATATTTTACTTCTAATATCATACGATTATCCCTCTATTATAAGCGACAAAAGTAGAGAAGATTTTTAATATAAATTATTCTTCTCTACTTTATTTTAATATATTAAATATTAAGTTCCTTTTTAGGTTTTTCAATTATCATAAAATAGTATTCTCCACTTTTTGCCATTGTTTCCCATCCAACCGTGCAATTATGATAAGTCATAATACAATGTTTTACACTTGAAATTTCTTTTGTATCACATACGATTGTTTGACATTTAGGAAATTCATCTTGATAATCTCTATCGACCCAATACTCATTGTCCGTGAGTGGATACCAAGTGTTCAATTTATAATCCTCTTTCTTCATAATTTTATATTTGCTGTCTAGTTATTTTATTCCATCTTACTCTCGGATTGTCGTGTTCTAGAACAAAACAATATTCTCGCATAAATTCATCTGTTAATTCAAATTTACAGATAAATTCTTTTACTACTTTCATAGCATTATAACACACTTTTTCGGATGGTCTTTTTGACAACCATTCCAAATAGTTATCAATTCTATCAAGATATTTCTCAAAAGAACCATCTATGTTTTGCATATACCAATATACAACTCTAGAATTTATCAATGCTACATTAAACTTCTTTTTTTCTTTATCGTTCATTTTCTTTATTCATTTCCAACATAAGTTCATTACGAATTAGGTCAGCATCTATATAATATTATATTCATCTTCTGCTATCCACATCAAATAGTCAAAAAGAGTAATTTTCTTATTCATATTTCTTTTTAAAAATTAAATATTTTACCAACTTATTTCATATCCAGTTTTACATTCAATTGCAATATTTTTATGTGATTCCAATTTAGGTGTCACATTATATCCATATTCTTTAATTTCAGATATAAGGGAGTTTGTTTGTTCGCAAGTCAAGTCTTTAAATTGAGTTTGTTCAACAAATATACAACTTATACCCATATTACAAGCATTTTTTATCTTCTCATTTATTTTACCTAAAACTCGTACTATTTTAGCACGATTCATATTATAATCATAGGTTTTTTTTCTTGCTTCTTGTGCTGAAATCATGTTCATATTATTAAAAAAAAAATGTTAACTTATTTAATGTTTTTTGATAAATTTCAACTTATTATAAATTTTATTCCATTCATAATTATTCATTTTTTCCCAATAATCAAATCCCTCTTTTGTTCTACCCCAAGCAAATAGAGATATTAGTCTATATGGGTTAAATTTAACTTGAAGTAATAAAAAATCATAAACATTTTTTATGCCATTACCATAGTATCTTACATCACTATTATAATTGATATATTCATTTCCATAATCTAAAAATTTTCTATATATTTTTTTTTCTTTTAGGAAACGAGCGAAGAGTATCAAAGTTTTTTGTTCTATTTTACTTGTACAATTATTTATTATATTCATTTTTTTTTACAAATGTTTTTCCATTTCATGTCTTTCTTTTGTTTTACTCCAATAAAAGGCATAACTAAAAAAATCCTCAATTCCTAAGATTTTATTATTTTTTTTATTCTATAAAAAATCTCTCCCCATTCACAACATATAGAAGACCAATATTCAAATCCTTCTTTTGTGTCACTCCAAGGGAATGCAGATATTAATCTTTGTGGGCTGTAAATAGTTAAAGCTATTAATACATCATTAATATTTTCAATTTTTTTATCATGCATTTCCAAACATCCATTTCTTTCTTTGATATGGTTGTTAGCATAATAAAAAAAGTCACTATATATTTTTTTTAATTTTAAAAATCTAAAAAAATGGATTAATGTAATTCTTTCTATTTTAGAAAGTTGTTGATTTATAAAAATCATATTTTATTTATATATCCCAAGTTTTATAAAAGTCAGCACAATCGTTAGTAGTGCCAAGTAAGTGTTCATTGCCTTCGTAAGGAATACAATAATACCATTCACTTTTACCTATTGTGTTATATGACAAAGATATAAAAAAATAACGAGATATAAAATTATATCTCGTTAATGAAAGTTAAAATAAAAAAATAGAAAAAGATTTTATTATTAGTCTTCCTTAAACCCAAATGTATTTACTTTTCTTTCCCATTTTATAGCAATATCATTCCAATATGTAAGACCTTCAATTGTGTCACACCATAGAAAGGCATAGTGAAAAAAATACTTTATTAGTATCTTGTGTGATTTCAGACCAATACAATTCTTGTGGTATATTTTATTGGATGTAAAGTCATTAATGTATTTTAAAACATCATCATAGTTATCATATAACTTGTTATTTCTCCATGATTTATGTTTTTCAAGATTAAATTCAAATATAAATCTTTTTAAACATTTATTGTCTGTCATAAAAGAAGATAGTTCTTTTATTAAAAAGATTTTCTTTTCTCTATTGGTCATGTTCTTTTAGATATTTTCCCCATTTACGAGAAATACTATTCCAATATGAAGCGGTTTCGTTAGTATTTAACCAGTCAAAAGCATAATGAAATAAATTCTCAAAACGAATGATTTGATTATAGTCAGAACTTAATGGGCTAATATACATTACTTTATCTGATGCCAAATCATAAAAATAATCACGTAAATCAGTATAATGTTTGTTTAAACGTATTTTTTTTCTCCATTCAACATTTTCTATATTATTAAAATTAAGAAAAAATGGTTTTATTATGTTATTGCTATGCATAAATCTCAACAATAACCTTAAACGCTTTATTTTATCTTTATGTGTTAATTTTATTTTCATAATTCTAATAAATATTTAATTACTTAATGATGTTTGATAAGTTGTAGGTATATCAAATGGTACAATATTTTTTTATTTCTTATGCAAAGATAATAAAAAATTGTATTATATATAATATATTTTTATTAATAAATGTTAAAAAAAAATAGAGAAAAAGTATTATTAGTTA
>JAEIGA010007882.1_pt1 | contig 16161 bp, 14 predicted proteins | sample 9270691 | NCBI WGS metagenome assembly JAEIGA01 (sample SAMN17057246, study PRJNA624740) | gut metagenome | biome: biome; isolation source: fecal sample | host: Bos grunniens | place: China: Xizang | collected 2019
CTCATTACCGGAACTCGCTACCTGTGTAGTTGCAGCAAGGAAAGGACGTGGACAGCTTGCCTTGGGTAATATACTTGGTTCGAACATATCAAACATTCTTCTTATTCTTGGCGGTGCAGCTCTTATAAATCCTCTGTCATTCAGTGGCATTTCAGTCATTGATACCTGTGCTGTCCTTGTTGCTGCACTAGTTATACTGATATGTGCTTTTACATTCCGCAAAGGATACATTGACAGGAAGGAAGGAGTTATTTTCCTCCTCCTTGAAGCTGTATATATGGCCATTTTACTCATAAATGGATAGTTAACAAAATTGTTAATATAAATAACATAATTGTTTTAAACACTAAGTATCATGAATATATACACTATCAACATAGAACCAGCAGATTCTCTTAATCAGATTCAGGCTGAGCTTGCAGCAATGGCTGAAAAACTTACAACTACCCCATCTTCAGTGCTGTTTTCAGATCTTTTGGACAAAATAGTAAACTTAGGACTGAAGGTGTTGGCTGCACTTATCATATACATGGTGGGAGCATGGCTGATACGCAGAATCAAGAAGACTATCAGCCGCATCTTTGAAAGAAAAGGAACGGAAGCAGCAATAGCATCCTTCGTACAGAGCATGACAAGCATAACACTTACGGTCATACTTATAATCATAACCGTAGGAGTACTTGGAGTTGACACCACATCAATTGCCGCGCTACTGGCAGGTGGAGGTATGGCTATAGGCCTTGCCTTGAACGGAACTGTCCAGAACTTTGCTGGAGGCATCATGATTCTTATATTCAGACCATTCAAGGCTGGAGATTATATAGAGACCGCGGGATATTCAGGTACGGTATCGGAGGTTACGATCACAAGCACCAAACTGCGCACACCCGACAATAAGGTTATAATCATACCTAATGGAACAATATCCGGCAGTACTATCAACAATTATTCACATATGCCTCTACGCAGACTTGATCTGACTATTGATGTAGAGTATGGAACATCAGAAGCACATACGCGTGAAGTCATATTGGAAATACTTAAGGCTGACCAAAGGATCCTCTCATCCCAGACAGGAGCATCAGATCCTTTTGTAGCACTCAGTGCTTTGAAAGACAGCAGTGTACAATTCGTGATAAGGGTGTGGGTAAAATCCGAAGATTACTGGAACGTCAATTTTGACCTCCTGGCACAGATCTACAACGAGTTGCCTAAGAACAACATCATGTTCCCATATCCTAAACTGGATGTAAATATCACAAATAATCAATAAAGATATTGGCTGACCAGATGGTCAGCCAATATCTTTATATGCCATTCAATATTAGAGCAGTATTGCGCCTGTCGTCTTTTCCTTCTCAAGGAGTTCCTTTGCAACTACAGGATTGGCATATATGTCGAGGAATATCCTTCTGAGATCCTCTCTGTTGATTTCCGGCTCGACAGTGTCAAGCTGGTGCTGCATATATGCTACAAACTTCTCAACATCAGCAGTCTCATACATATGAGAATACTTATATGAATGATTCAGGATGTCATATGCTACATAATTGTTCTTCCACAACTTATATCCATCTATGACACGAAGATCAACTGCATGACGTATAAGCTGATATCTATCATTCTTATCACATTTTGATGCAGCTTCAATCTCTTCATGTGTAAGAGGCGTACCTATGTGCAGGTGAATATTGCCTTTAGGCTGCATGATTCCCACCATGATGCTGTTCAAGTCTTCACCCTCGGCCTTTACATATTTATGTTTACGTGAAATGACCACTTCACGCGCCTTCAGGATGTCACAAGGCTCATACTCATACGATATACTCATAGGTATGATATTAAGCTCCTCAAAATTTGTCAGAAAATCTGAACCGCCGCTCATATCAAGCATCTTGAGCAGACCCTGCTCAGTGATGTCATATCCATTCTTGGTACGTCCCTGTCTCTGGGCAAGCCAGATGGAACTTCTCTGCTCTGTAATGTTAAGTCTTATGTATCTTGACAGCAATTGGGACGAAAGATACAGTTCCCTCGCAGTAATACCGCGTACGACCTTGATCATTCTGTTTGATCTGATCAGATATTCAATCGCCTTGTTTGTGATCAGGTTATCACCCACAGCAATCTCAGTCATCGGAATTCCATTGATATGCAACACAAGCTGCGTGATAGCCGGATCCATGATAATGTCACGGTGATTAGACAATGCAAGGAACCTCTTCTCAGGATTGATGTTGGATATGCCTTCGTATGTAAAACCAGTCGCAGTATTCTTCAATACCCAACGGACCAGCTGTTGCATTACAAGCACCTGAAATTCATCTATAGTCTTGATGGATTTCAGAAGATTCTTCAAGTAGTCAGGTGATTCCTCCGGGAAGAAATACTGAGACGCCTGATTGACTACAGGGTATTCAGCCAATTTACTCAACGCCTCCGCCGCTTCTGCATCATTATATGGGCTGATGCTCTCAAATTCACTTAAGTCTACCATAGGTCAAATTTTTAGTACATTATGCAAATGTATGAAAATATCACAAGATATCAAATCCTAACGACGAAACAATAGCGAACTGTCACCGTAACTCAGGAATCTGAAATCATGTTGCAGTGCATAGTCATATATCCTGTGCCAATCTCCTTTGACAAATGCAGAAATAAGCAGAAGCAAAGTACTCTGAGGTTGATGGAAATTGGTTACAAGCACATCGACAATACGGAAACGGAAACCTGGCACAATAATGATTTTAGTACCTATCTGAATGTTTTTCATTGAGTTAGCTTCCATATATGCAATAAGTGCATCAAGTGATTCTTCCACCGAATAGACATACTCGCGCTGATATGGAGCCCACTGTTCCACATCTGAAGGGACGCCAGTCTCAATACAACTGACACCTATATAATAAAGTGACTCCAGAGTCCTCACAGATGTGGTTCCTACTGCTATGACCCTACCTATGCTACTCTTCAGTCTGCGTAGAAAATCAAGTGTGACGACAAACGGCTCACGGTGCATCGTATGCTCGGAAACCAGCGAGCTCTTGACTGGAAGGAATGTACCTGCACCCACATGCAGACATACAGTTTCTACAGATATACCTTTATCCTTCAAGGATCCCATCACACTCTCGGTGAAATGCAATCCTGCCGTAGGAGCTGCCACAGATCCTCTGTACTTAGCATACGTGGTCTGATATCTCTCAAGGTCAATATCTTCAGTTTCTCTATTGAGATATGGCGGAATAGGAATATTACCACAGGTTTCAAGAACAGCAGAAAAAGGGGCGGCATTTTTCCATGTAAATTCAATAACAGAAGTTTCACCACACCTTTCAATAAGCTCGGCAGTAAGCGACATCTCTTCAATATGAGGTTCAGCATCAGGATTATAAAGATGAAGGATATCACCCTTCCATCGCTTTACATTACCTACAATACATTTCCAACGACATCTGTCAGTGACAGCAAACATGCTGACATATTCCTCGGGACATACCGGTTCAAGACAGAATATCTCGATATGGGCTCCTGTCTCTCTCTGGAAATGCAGGCGGGCAGGAACAACCTTGGTATCATTGAATACCATCAGATGGTCAGAAGGGAGATGATCAGACAAGGTCCTGAATATTGAATCAGTCACGTGACCATCCTTATATATGAGAAGTTTAGAACTGTCGCGCTCCGAGATAGGGTATTTCGCAATTCTATCATCAGGCAGATTGTAATTATATTCATCTATTCTGATTTCCGGTACCATTTTCAGAAATTAATTTTTTCGTTCATACTATAACCACTGCAAATTTACGCAATTCTCAAGACATACGAAAACCGTTCGCATGTTACATATGTGAAAGCTGAGCCCTTGATTACTTTTGTAAACTACATGTATCATTTGTAACTTTCAGCCATGGGTTCGCATTTTATGATTTACAAAATATTAATGTATAGAGATGTAATATAACTAAATCTTATGTGGATTATTGCTTTATTGTATTATGCTTATATTCAGTATTTTAGATATTATTTGTTTTACTTTTGCTTTATATGCTATATGTAAAAACTGGATTTTATGGACTTTTTATATGAAAATAGACATTAAAACACATATATTCAAACATATTAAAACTTAATAATCAGATATTTACACTATCTTATATATATCTTTAATTCATCTTTACTATCGACATTATCATTCTACTGTTTACAAATCTCACATCATATTACACTTGCGTTTAACATATTTTGTTTGTAATTTTGTAAAAAATATGATTACAACTATGAACACACGTCTAAAGCAGTTTCTATCAGCTGAGAATATCTCACAGTCACAATTTGCTGACACGATAAAGGTAGTGCGTGCCAGTGTGTCTCATGTGCTTGCAGGCAGGAATAATCCGAGCTATGATTTCATTAAAGCCATCATGGACAACTACCCTAGCCTTAACATCGAATGGCTTATGCTCGGTAAAGGAAAAATGTATAAGGATCCGAATTTGTCAATTGAAACTCTTGAGTCCCCTGCCCAAAAGACTGATGTTGATGCTGAACCTGGACTTCTTTTCAGCGATTATTCTGAAGATATTCCAGAATATGCGGAAAATTTCAAACTCCCGAGCGAAACAAAAGAAGTAAATAACACATCTCAACCATCTGTAAAACAAAGGACTATATCAAAAATTATAGTTTTATTTGATGATGGATCCTTCCAGGAAATATAGAATTTTATATCTATTTTGTTATATTTGTACAAATAATCCGTTATTATGTACAAACATTTCCTGAGACCTATCCTTTTCCGTTTCAATCCGGAAACAGCGCATAACATTATCATGTCTTCTCTTAAATTTCTCAGACATGTTCCGTTTGCACGTTCAACAATGCGTTCTTTATATAAGAAGACCTCTTCTTCCCTTGCAAGAGAGGTTTTTGGTTTGAATTTTCCTAATCCAGTCGGTTTAGCAGGTGGTCTGGATAAAAATGGTGAATACTACAATGACATGGCGAATTTTGGTTTCGGCTTTGTCGAGATAGGCTCACTCACCCCGAAGCCGCAGGATGGTAACCCAAAGCCAAGGTGTTTCAGATCCGTTGCTGACAAGGCTATAATCAACCGCTTTGGAATCAATAACAAAGGCGTAAGAAATGCTGTAGAGCATCTTAAGAAGGAAAGGCCGGAAATAATAGTTGCAGCAAACATTTCCAAGAATACTACGAGCATCAATGAAGATGCAGCCAAGGATTATGAAACTGCATTTGCGATGCTGTATGATTTCGTAGACATGTTCGTTGTCAATGTATCATGTCCTAACGTAGTGGGACTTACTGCATTACAGGATATATCATTTCTATCTGACATAGTAGACAGGCTTCTGGACCTGCGTAGATACTATGATACCTACCGCCCTATTCTCCTGAAAGTATCTCCGGATCTCGCTAAGGAACAGCTTGACGACATTGTGGATTATTGTCTACGCTCTGGCATTGACGGTATAGTTGCTGGAAATACGACAAGAAGTCGTGAAGGTCTCACCTTAGATCAGGCAAAGATTGACGAAATAGGCAACGGAGGCATGTCAGGAGCACCTCTACGCAAGAAAAATCTTGCTCTGGTTAAATATATTCACGAGAAGTCAGAGGGCAAGCTCCCTATTATAGGCGTAGGAGGAATAATGTCGGGAGAAGACGCTCAGGCAATGCTTGAAGCAGGAGCCTCCCTTGTTGAGATCTATACAGGATTCATATATGAAGGTCCGGCGCTTGTGAAGAAGATCATCAGACATCTTGAAGGTATCAAATAGGAATAGACAGCCTATGACAACAGCTTCAATCTGCACAATAGGTGACGAGATATTGATCGGTCAGGTGATCGATACTAATTCGTCACATATTTCCACAGCCCTCAATTCATTGGGAATCAAGGTTACACGCATGCTTTCCATCGGAGATGAGCATCATGGCATCATATCATCTTTGGAAAAGGAATTAATTGAAAATCAAATCGTCATATCTACTGGAGGTCTTGGACCCACTAAGGACGACATAACAAAATCAGCACTTGCAGAACTCTCTGGAAGCACAGGATACCGGACAGATGAAAGACAACTGGAAATAATACATAATATACTCAGCTCCAGAGGTCTGGATGTCCTTGATATCAACAAGGCACAGGCTGATGTACCGGAAAAATGCGAAGTTATCCCCAACAGACTGGGAACAGCTCCGATAATGGTATTCAGATTTCCAGAAGAAAGATTCGGACACGAGGCCACACTATATTCACTTCCTGGAGTACCGTTTGAGGCTCTGGGAGCATTGGAGGACGTCATGAATGATATCAGGGAACACTACCCTGTCGATAATATATTCCATAAATCATTCATGACCTTCGGTATAGCTGAATCTGCTCTGTCAAAGATGATTGAAGAATGGGAAGATAACCTTCCTAAGGAAATGCATCTTGCATATCTTCCGAACCAGCTGACAGGTGTACGCCTCAGATTATCAGTATACGGTGGAGATAAAGAACTTCAGGAAGCCCGCATTGAGGCTGAAATGGCAAGATTACGCCCGATTCTTGGCGACAACCTGTATGCCGAGGAAGACAGTAGCCTAGAAAAGACAATCGGAAGGTTATTGAAGGAACATGGAAAGACTCTGAGTGCAGCTGAATCATGCACCGGAGGTACGATAGCTTCATTATTGACTTCTGTCGCCGGATCATCACAATACTTCCTTGGATCTGTCACATCCTATGCAAACAGCGTAAAGACAGGAATCCTGCATGTACCTGAAGAAATAATTGAAAAATACGGAGCTGTGAGCAGCGAATGCGTAGCTGCCATGGCTGAAGGAGTAAGACAGATTACAGGAAGCGACTATGCTGTCGCGACATCTGGAATCGCCGGTCCTGGAGGAGGCAGCGAGACAAAACCAGTCGGCCTGGTATGGATAGGAGTCAGCTCAAATAAAGGAACTGAAACCTTCAGGCTTGTCTTCAAAAGCGACAGAAAACGAAATATAGAGAGGTTTTCAGCTAATGCCTTGAACTTACTGAGGAAAAAACTTGTAAACGAACTAAACAATTAATAAATAGGCAATAAAACATATTTGTTTGAACAATAAACATTTTTGTTATATTTACTTATGTTTACAATAAGAAAGCATTATAACACATGTAATCGACTGAAAATCAGCAATATAGCATAACGGATAAGCAAATGAATCAAATTCATCATAATTACGAGAAAAAGAAGAGAAGGATAAGACTGAACGGGATGTTTTATGCAATTATATCCTCTGCATCGTTCGGTTTTTCTCCACTGTTCAGCCTGGGGCTGCTGACGGCAGGACTCTCAAATTTTGACGTGCTCTCCTATAGATGGGGAATCGCAGGTATCGTACTTATGATATATGCCATATGCAAGAGGAAGACTCTCCGTTTCAATTCATTTGATGAGACCTGGAAGATAATCCTGTTGAGCGCACTCCGTTCGATTACCTCAATTACCTTGCTCATCGGCTATGCAAACATATCTAGCGGTATAGCATCGACCATCAATTTCATGTATCCTATCATTGTAGCTTTGTGCATGATGATATTTTTTGGTGAACACAAGTCACTGGTCGACATAGGAGCAATTCTGGTATCAATATTCGGTGTATATCTGCTCGCATCCGGGGACAGCCTCATAGTGGAGGGTGGAAATACGACCCTTGGACTCACCTGCTCCATCATATCAGCCTTTACATTCGCAGCCTACTACATACTGATGAAGAGACTCAAGGCAGACAAGATTGAGGTCGTAAAATTCACAACATGGATAATGCTGCTTAGCGCAATATACTTCATAGCATGTGCATTTATTTTTGAAGGCAAGCTGAATATGATCCCTGACGGAAAGTGCTGGCTATATATTCTTGGATTAGGATTATGGTCAACTATGATTTCAAACTTTACAGGAGTCAAGGCCATAAGACGCATCGGTCCTACCCTCACATCGATTCTTGGAGCCCTCCAACCTGTTACTGCTGTGATACTTGGTGTAGCATTGCTGAATGAGCATCTATATGTAAGGTCAATGATTGGCATAGCACTGATACTGATAGCTGTAACAGTGGTTGTAATGCATCAGCAAAACAGGACTCATTAGATATTATTGACAGGAAAGAACACGGAAGAAGTTTCCTGATGCTATTTTTTCAAGATCAGACTCGATATATCCCCTTCTGCGAAGTTCGTCAAACAGTACAGGCATCATGGAAATATCTTCAAGACCAGCGGGAGTAACTTCAATTCCGTCAAAGTCCGATCCTATACCCACATGATCGATACCGGCAATCTCCACTACATGATCTATATGGTCTGCTATACGTTGGTATGATGGCCTGAGGAGGTGTCTGAGTTCCTCCTGGACATTATTCCAGGCTTTTCTTTTTATCTGATCTGACGGATCCTTGATGAATTCCTCTTCTACCCTTTCGCCATAAGACATTATCCCTGACTCAGACAATATCCTGCTGAATCCAGCCTCAAGGAAAAGCGGATAAAAGTTTATCTGGATGACACCACCCGATGCTGCAAGAGCACGTATCATCTCATCTGTCATATTTCGAGGGTGTTCAGCCAGTGACCTGCAGCATGAATGTGTCGCAGCGACTGGAGATGAACTGCACTCCAAGACATCGTAAAATGATGAATCTGAGATATGTGACACATCAACCAACATCCCTATCCTGTTCATTTCAGCTATTAAATCACGGCCGAATGGACTAAGTCCGCCCCAGCGTCCGACTGGAGAAGCACAGGAGTCACAGACCTGGTTGTCCCTTGAATGACATAATGTCACATAACGCACTCCAGCCTCATGGAACTCATGCAACCTTTCAATTGAATGACCAATCGGACTGGCATTTTCAAGGCCGAGAAATACAGAGAACAATCCTCTTTTCTTATTATCATTGGCCTGATCAGGAGAAAAGGCGAATGCTGACTTGTCAGAATTTGCATCTACCGTATGGCGGAGAGCGTCAAGCATTTTATGTGCATACAGATAACCCTCATCCTCCTGCATGGAAGCTGGCACATACAACGCGAAGAATGCTCCATCAACTTCCCCTTTCTTCAATTTGGGAAAGTCAATATGAGCATATTCATTATCTACGGCCAGATCCCTCAAGCGAAGAATCTGTGATGGCGTATCACAATGGGAATCCAGAACGAACATCTTATTTCCTCTTGGCATCGTCTGCCTTGATCAAGGTAGAGTTAACGACTCTATCTATCTCAAATGACGGATTTCTCTTGAATGTAAGCATCGATCCGCCTGTAAGATTGACTTTAAGGTTGTTAGTGACGTTCACATGACATTTTGCCGAACCTGTAAGGATAACATTGCCATCATTGCCCTCAAGAAGTTCTGCATCAACTCTCGAGAATCCGGCACCTGTTACATTCAGAAATGAGGCTGAACCGGACAGGTGGGCTTCAGAGCCTGAACCAGCTTCTATTTCCAATGTATTCACAGTTGACTTCAGATCGACATATGAAGATCCGCTCTGAGTGATAAATGCATTACCTCCTGTCTGAGTAACAGATACCTGAGTAGAATTCGATGCATTTATATAAAGCTTGCTGGTGACTTCAATGTTTGCAGTCACCTGTGCATTTTTGGATACATTTATCTCGCCTGTTGCACATGAAATATTGAAATTAGACACCAAAGTGTTGTCGGATGCTGTCAATGTGAAAGTATCAGTAGCGAACAAGTCACAATGAGTCACTACGGATTTACCTTTGAGTACCAACGAATTAATCTCAGGCATATAAACGTCTGCTTCAAGTACAGGAGCAGGCACCCCTTTCTGCCTGAGTTCCTTCTTGAGCTCTGGAGTGTAACCTTTCTCATCCAGGCTAAGATACAGGATACCGTTCTTGACATAAGCCTGAACATGAGCGGCTATCCTCTCATCAGTCTTGAGAGTCACCGAATAATCCGTACCTCTATAGAACTTAAGGATGAAATTATCTTCTGCATTGATCTGGATAAATTTCTCATAACTTTTCTCCTGAACCAGCAATGGCTGAGCAGATGCACATACTCCAATGATAAGCATGGCAAAAATGACTGTCAATGACTTTTTCATATATTCAGAATCCATAGTTTACTTTCTAATCCTCTGACGCACAGCCTCATACATAAGTACAGCCGAAGCGACAGAAACGTTAAGCGAAGTGATTTCTCCTGACATAGGGATAGCCGCCTTGTCATCAGCAAGATCCAGCATTGCCTGAGATATACCCTTGCCCTCAGACCCCATGATGATTGCACAAGGACCCGTCATATCCACATCATAGATGAGCCTGTCAGTCTTCTCTGTCGCAGCAATCAGACGGAATCCACTCTGCTTCAGATAATAAGCTGCAACCCTAAGATTGGACACCTTACATGTATCAATCCTCATCAATGCTCCAGCTGAAGCCTTCACTGCATCTGCGTTTATGGCAGCACCGCCCTTGGCGGGCACGATGATGCCATGACCGCCTGCACACTCAAGGCTTCTCGCAATCGCACCAAGATTACGTACATCACTTACGCCATCAAGGATTACAAGAAGAGGATTCTCTGACTGCCCCAGAGCATTATTCACAAGCTGTTCGATATCAACATAATCAATCTGCGATATATATGCTAGTACTCCCTGATGAGAACCACGTACAGACTTATTTAACTTTTCTCCAGGTACAAACTGAAATGGAATTTCATTTTCCTTCAGCAATTCCATCAACTCACGGAACTGCACACCCTCCAATCCCTGTTTCAACAGGACCTTATCAAACTTCTTACCTGCCCTGACAGCCTCCAGTACCGGATGCATGCCAAACAGATACTGCATTTTCTTCTCTTCCATATTTATTGTTCTAATTGTTCATTCAACTTTTCCCACTCCTCCATCTTGAAATCCATCTCCCTCTTATTCTCGAGATATTCTCTGGTCAAATCCATGATATCATCTTCCGGGCCCGGACTCATAAGCTTTGCCTCAATCTCCGCCATCTTAGTTTCATACTCCTCTATCTTCTTCTCCAAGAATGAGATACGATTCTTTATCTTCTTCTCTTCTTTAGATACATGTTTCTTCGCCTGATACTCCTGCTTTGCCTCTTCCTTCTTCTGGATCACTTCAGCAGGTTTCTCTTCTATAATAGGCTTATAGTGTCTTTCCAGTTCATTAAGACTCTCAAGCTTTCTGCGTTCAAGGAAGTCCTGTACGCCTCCGAGATGCTCCTTTACCTTACCATCTCGGAACTCATAAAGCTTATCGACAAGACCGTCAAGGAAGTCTCGGTCATGCGAAACTATGATCAGAGTGCCGTCATATGACTTCAACGCCTGCTTGAGGATATCCTTAGAACGGATATCCATATGGTTTGTAGGCTCGTCAAGAGCAAGAAGATTATAAGGCTTAAGCATAAGTTTGGCCATGGCAAGACGTGCACGTTCACCACCGCTCAACACAGCCACCTTCTTATCTATATCCTCCCCCTTGAAAAGGAAGGCACCAAGTATGTCTCTGAGTTTCAGACGTATATCTCCGACTGCGATCCTGTCAAGCGTACCGAACACAGTATCCTCCTTATCAAGTATATCTTCCTGATTCTGAGCGTAATATCCAATATTTACATTATAACCTACCTTTGACTCGCCTGACATAGGATCCAACTCACCCATGATGACCCTCATGAGCGTGGTCTTTCCTTCTCCATTTCGTCCTACCAGCGCTATCTTCTCGCCGCGACGCACCTCTATCTGAGCGTCTGAGAACACAACCTTGGTTCCATAACCTACCGTCATCCCGTCAGTCTTATAAGCTATATCTCCTGAACGTGGAGCTGGGGGAAACTTGACTGCAAGAGCTGACTTATCCTCAAGATCAACCTCGATTCTCTCGAGTTTTTCCAGTTGCTTCACCCTTGACTGAACCTGGTTGGACTTAGTCGGCTTGTAACGGAACTTCTCAATGAACTCCTCAGTCTTCTCAATCATCCTCTGCTGATTTTCGAATGCAGCCCTCTGCTGTTCAAGACGTTCGCGTCTGAGTTCCAGATACTTGCTATACGGGACCTTATAATCATGAATGCGACCGAGCATAATCTCTACAGTCCTGTTAGTCACATTATCCAGGAACTTCCTGTCATGGGAAATGAGTACAAGTGAGCCTCTATAATCCTTCAGATAACCCTCCAACCATTCAATGGATTCGATGTCAAGGTGGTTGGTAGGCTCGTCAAGAAGAAGCACATCAGGCTTTGAAAGAAGAATCTTTGCCAACTCGATACGCATGTTCCATCCCTGGCTGAATGTCTCGGTAGGACGGGAGAGTTCCTCATATTTGAATCCCAGACCAATCAGTGTCTTCTCTGCCAACACCTGCGGATTATCGGAACGTGTATATGAAATCGCATCATTGACCTCATTCATTCTGACAATCAGGTCATGATACTCTTTTGATTCATAATCTTCACGCTGAGCAAGTTCCAACGATATGCGCTCCAGCTCATGTTCAAGGGCAAACATATCTGCGAAAGCCGTCATAGCCTCGTCGATCACGCTTCTACCCTTATGATGTTCCATGATCTGAGGCAGATAGCCTATCTTCACGCCATTAGGCACAGCAATCTTGCCGCTTGTAGGGCTCTGAAGACCACACACAAGCTTCAGGATAGTTGACTTACCGGCTCCATTCTTGCCGACAAGGCCAATCTTATCACTCTCGCTGATATGGAAATTGATATCATTCAGCAAGGTGAAACCGCCATATGCTACCGTCAGATTATTAATAGATATCATTTAAACTCTTTTCTTACATATAAGTATGCTGAATTCATACAGCATATACAATGGAACAGATACTACCATCAGCGAGAAAGGATCTCCGGATGGTGTGATTATAGCTGCCATTATGAGCACTGCGCATATCGCATGTCTTCTGAACGACTTCAAGGTCTCCTTGGAAAGCACACCCAAGGCAGACAAGGCCACTGCAACTGTCGGAAACTCGAATACGATTCCGAAAATCAGCACCATAGACGTAAACATCGATATATACGAGCTCAATGAAAACGTGTTTATCACTTCAGGGCTTACCTGATAACCGGAGAAGAAGTTCAGCATCAATGGGAAGACTAAAGAATAACCTACTGCAACACCTATATAAAATAAGGCAGATGCAAAGAGGAATGCTCCCCTTACCGCTTTCTTTTCCCCTTCATATAGGGCAGGTGCAATGAACTTCCAGACTTCGTATACCAGATATGGGAATGTCACGACTAGCGCGCAGATGAATGTTATCTTCATGTGTATCAGGAACTGGGCAGCAACCTCGATGTTCACCAATGTCATCGAGAAATCAGCTCTCAGGAGCCGATACAGAAAGAAATCAGGTTTGGAAGGTGCCAGAATAACGTTATCGAACAGAAATCCCTTGAAGAAGAAGAGCACGACGACCGCTGCAGCATATACTCCGATCATCCTGAACAGACTTCCCCTCAGTTCTTCCAAGTGATCCCAGAAGGTCATTTCACCTGTCTGCGCCATTCCTCGCCTACTCGATATCCTTCTTGATCTCCTTGACGTCATCCTCGACGTCCTTCATACCTTCCTTAAAGCTCTTCACTCCTTTGCCGAGTCCGCGCATTAATTCAGGAATCTTCTTACCGCCGAACAGAAGAATGATTGCAAGCACGATAAGGGCAATTTCCCAGAAGCCGAGGCTTCCGAACAAAAGTGGTGTAATCATATATTTGTAGTTTAGTTATCTGAAAATTTCCGACAGAGCCTCAGGGCATCTTACCGGACGTCTTGTTATGGCATCGATGAATCCGAGTGTCACGCTTCCAGTGCAGACAAGCTGATCATTCTGGTTATAGATCTCAGTCTTGACTACGACCTTCGCTGTGGGAGGAGCATCAATGACAGAGACTATCCTCAGCGTGTCGCCAAGTCTTGCCGGAACCTTATATTTTGCGTCTACCGCAACGACAGCCATCATAACTCCACTCGCCTCTACCTTCTCCATCGGCATATCCATCTCTTTCAGCATGGCATTTCGTCCACACTCAAAATATCTTATATAATTCGAGTGGTGAACGATGCCCATCTGATCGGTTTCATAGTACCTGACATCCAAAAAATGTTCAGATTTTACCATAACAATAATGTTATCTATATAAACTATTTTGTTTTATTAGTTATTTTTCAATGCATTAAGAGAAGCTGTAATACTTTCGATCTTGGAGAGTGAATCTGCTTCCTTTTTACGCTCGACAGCGACTACAGCTTCAGGTGCGTTAGCGACAAAACGCTCGTTGGAGAGTTTTTTGCGTACGCTATCAAGGAATTTCTGCTGGTATGAGAGCTCTGCCTCTAACTTTGCGATCTCTTCTTCAACATTGATGAGTCCTGTGAGAGGAACAAACATCTCTACAGTCCTTACCATGAATCGCTGAGCTGTAGACATGTCACCTTCAGCCTCACCTACTGTTACGTTTGCAAGTTTCACAACAACTGGAAGGACCTCAGCAGGGAATGTACCCTTGATCTTCAGGTCAAGCGACTCTCTAGGTGAAAGGTTCTTGCTCTGGCGGATGTTACGAACGCCTGCAACAGCCTCGCACGCCATCTCGAATGCTGCTATGAACTCTGCATCATATGACTTTGCCTGAGGGTAGCTCTGGTTCATGATGGTCTCGCCTGCCTTGCGCTCAGCCATGTTCTGCCACAGTTCCTCTGTAATGAAAGGCATGATCGGGTGGATCATCTTGAGAAGAGCGTCAAAGAATACGATTGTAGCATCATATGTAACCTTGTCTATACCTGCTCCGTAGGCCGGCTTGACCGCCTCAAGGTACCATGCACAGAAGTCATCCCAGAAGAATTTGTAGATTGTCATCAGTGCATCTGAAATTCTGAACTTGCTGAAATGGTCATTTACGGCCTCGACAACCTGGCTGAGCTTGTTGTCGAACCACTTCACAGCGACTGCAGATGCCTCAGGCTGTTGCGCTGCTGCATCTACAGTCCATCCTGTAACAAGACGGAAGGCATTCCATACCTTATTATTGAAGTTACGTCCCTGTTCGATCTGTGACTCATCGTAAAGAATGTCGTTTCCTGCCGAACTGCACAGAAGCATACCAAGACGTACGGCATCTGCACCATATTTAGCTATTAAGTCGAGCGGATCCGGTGAGTTTCCGAGAGTCTTTGACATCTTGCGGCCAAGCTTGTCACGCACGATACCCGTCAGGTATACGTTGCGGAACGGAACGTCGTTCATAAACTCATTTCCTGCCATGATCATACGTGCCACCCAGAAGAAAAGGATATCTGGTCCAGTCACGAGGTCATTTGTAGGATAGTAGTAAGCGAGGTCCTTGTTTGGCTCAGCCTCCGGATGTCCGGCCTTGTTTGTATCGAATACTGAAATCGGCCAAAGCCATGAAGAGAACCATGTATCAAGCACATCCTCATCCTGACGGAGGTCTGCGGCAGTGAGGGTAGCGTCAATCTTCTGAGCTGCTTCAAGGGCCTTATCAGCCGTTTCCGCAACAACTACCTGTCCATCAGGGAGATAGTATGCAGGGATACGCTGTCCCCACCAAAGCTGACGCGAGATGCACCAGTCACGTACATTCTCCATCCAGTGGCGATATGTATTGCGATATTTGTCCGGGATCAGTTTAACGGCACCACTCTCGACTGACTCAAGGGCATCCTTTGCGAGGGCTTCCATCTTGAGGAACCACTGCATGGAAAGTCTTGGCTCGATTACGGCGTTCGTTCTCTCTGAATATCCTACCGGCGATGTGTAATCCTCCATCTTCTCAAGGTTTCCTGACTCCTCAAGCATCTTCACGATCTTCTTACGTGCATCAAAGCGGTCCTCGCCTACGAGTATCTGCGCCTTCTCGTTGAGACGGCCATGATCGTCAATGATATCGAGAACAGGAAGGTTGTGACGCATACCGATTTCATAGTCGTTCACATCGTGCGCAGGAGTAACCTTAAGGCATCCTGTACCGAAGTCCATTGCCACATAGCTGTCCTCGATGATAGGGATCTCCTTGTTGATCAATGGAATAAGGACTTTCTTGCC
>JAEIGA010007883.1_pt1 | contig 16159 bp, 19 predicted proteins | sample 9270691 | NCBI WGS metagenome assembly JAEIGA01 (sample SAMN17057246, study PRJNA624740) | gut metagenome | biome: biome; isolation source: fecal sample | host: Bos grunniens | place: China: Xizang | collected 2019
TGATCGACGATCGTGGTCAGATACACCTGGAAGAATCCGGTCTGGCACTCATCCCGGGTCTGGATGACTATGAGGTTATTGAGGAGGTGTAATCAAATTTGATTACGCTTTGTGCATGATAAATATCAGGAAGAATGCTTGTTGGGCAGAACAAATTGTTTAACTTCGCAGTTCATTCAGGTTTCCCGTCCTCGATCTAACGGGACAAGGCAGCTGGCCGTTCAAAACAGCATTCTTTCTGGTTCTCCATCCACGATCAAATGGAACAACACACGATTGTTTTATTTAAATATTCTATTGGATGGAAAACACCGAGGTTGTTATCTATCGCTCAGGCGATGGATCTGTATCTGTCGAGGCTCTGGTTGATAAAACTAACGAAACTATTTGGGCTACACAAAAATCAATAGCAGATTTATTCGGAGTTGGAGTAAATACCATTAATCATCACATTAAGTCAATCTACAAATGTGCTGAACTACAGGTAAATCGAACTATTCGAAAAAATCGAATAGTTCGTATGGAGGGCAAACGAAGAGTAGAACGTGAGGTCGAATTTTATAATCTTGATATGATTATATCTGTCGGATATCGTATTAATTCCCTCAGAGCCAAATCCTTTATTTTTGATCTACCAGTATCTTAAACTATTAGCCATGGTAAAGACATTTTGTAAGAATCCTCCGTTGATTTCGGAGTTCAACCAGCTTCCCGTCAGTCATAATCTGGAGATAACCATTGTAGACGATAAGAGTCTAGAGGTAATAGTCAGAATAGAAAAACTTCTTAGCGCCTTCGAACCCATGGGAGTCGATGAGCTTCGTTATGTATACATAGAGGCTGTCAGAGGCACGATAGAAGACTGGTGTACATACGAGGAATACAGGAAGAAGACTGGCGCAAGGATGAAGGAGTGGAAGAAGAAATGGAGATACAGACATCCATATGCAAAGGAATGGTGTCAGATAGGCGTCAGGCATTATGAGGAGCTTGTGTTCTTGTATATATCCAGACGGTTGCACGATGATGTTGTGATAGGAAATACTAAGGATGTATATACGCCTCGTGAGCAGGTGGATACATACAAGTACGATGTATATGCTTTCTTGACTAAGCTTGAAGCCTATCTCATCTCAGTTGTGGAATCTATCAAGAATGACCCTCAAGGTTACATCAGATACCTTGAGGAGAATTACCCGCACAGGATGAGGACGGGAAAGATTGCGACAAAGGAATGGTGCAGGATAACGAAGGAGAAATTCTTGGATCTGGATGGGGAAACACTTGGAATAATGGAAGATCTGGCGACCCGCAGGCCGGAAACTTCTCATCTGAAGCTGACGCTTAGGGAGTACATGAGGATATGGAAGATAGCCTATACCTCGCAGCCTGAGAATCAGCATCTGAAAGATATGCCTTTGGAGGAAGTGTTCCGGCATTCAAGCAAGGGATACATGAGCAATATCAAAGGATATGACTGGGATTCTGAATCCGATTTCCAGAAGTGGGGAGACGCCAATTCACCGTATCACTGTTATGATGTGTGTTATGCCCGTGTCCACTTGTTCCCTCAATCTGATGGAGCTGATTACTACCTGGAACTAGCAGCTCACTATGAGGGCTGGATACAGAATCTGATCTGCATGGCCGTCGCCCTATACAAGGCCGGGGTGCCATATGTGTTAAGAAATGCAGAAGAACTGTTAGCATTACACTATCAGACAGGATCCGTTGCAATAAGGCCGCAATATCACTATGGACGCTCGTTCATCAGCAATCCTGAGCGCTACCTTCCCAGGGTAGGAGATGGCGTTACGCAGAAGCAGATTGACGAGCTGATCTCTATTATAGACTGGGACGGATTCCAGGAAGTCAAGCCGATACAGAAATAAACAATATAGCCTGGTTCTCCATCCACGATCAAATGGAAAGCTGAAGTTTAATATTTAATTATGGAGGAACTATTATGTTGGAAACATTCTGCCGCGATCCTTTACTTACGCCAGAATTAAAGCGCCCATTTGTGGAAGGAGGTATACGTACACGTATCCTTGACGACAGAAGTCTGGATGCTTTGCTTCGTATTGAAAAGATACTATGTGTTTTAGAACCAATGGGAAGCGATAGCTGTCGTTATCTGTATATTGAGACTATAAGGGGCACTTTCGAGCAATGGCTCGATATCGAAGATGAGACAGCTGATTCCGCAAGTGCAATGTGTGATCTGCGTGATGACTGGCTTGATGATTATCCTGATGAAAAGGAATGGTTCGAGATAGGGGTGGCACGCTTCGAACACCAGGTGCGTATCTATGTTGCAGATATGTTTGGAAGCACATATGTACTTGCGAATACTCGGAACATATACACGCCGCGAGAATACGACATAACTGCCAGATACGATGCCTATGAATTGCTTTGCAAGTTGGAAAAATATCTGCAGCGCGTAGTGGACAAGATACTTGAAGACCCGAAGACATATATGGATTACATTGAGAAGCATTATCCGTATGAGTGCCGCAAGGGAAGTGTATCTTATAAGGACTGGTGCGATGTCATGGGAGAGAAACTTGTCAAGCTTGATGCAACTGATCTGGATATCATCAAAAGAGTCACATCGGCTAATCTTCCATACTATGATGGCCCGTTGACTCTTCGCGAATACATGAAGGTCTGGAAGGTCGCCTGCTGTGGCATTACCGGCAGCGAATCCATGAGGAACTTGCCACCAGAGGAGGTCTTCGAACGGTCCAGCAAAGGCCGCAAGGCTGATCTGGAGAAGTATGACCTTGACAGTGAGAAGCATTTCATGTTATGGGCAAAGGAAAATGCTGCATATCATTGTTTTGATGTAAGCTATGTCACTATCCATCTTCTTCCTGCCCCTAAGGCTGGTAGATGGCGGCCGCATCTGACAGCCGCTCATGAGTGGGCCATAGATGACCTCTTCAATGCTGCTCAGGCATTGGCGGCTGAAGGTATTCCGTTTTCTATGCCACAGGCAAGGGATATACTCCGTATGCACGAGATGAATGGTAGGATCATTATTGACCCAGATTATGCAGACAGGTCCCGTATCGGAGAGATTGTGCGTCGCCTGCCTGAACCTGGATACGCAGGTGTAAAAAAAGAACAGGTGAATGAACTCATCAAGGCAATCAATTGGGATCCCATGCAGGAAGTCAAACTTATAAAGAAGACGTAAAATGAACCAGATATACTTTACAGCTGACCTGCATATAGGTCACACGAATATACTCAAGCATCAGCCGGACAGGCCATTCGCATCCGACGAAGACTCAAGGCGCCATGATGAATACATGATCGACCTATGGAAGTCGACAGTCGATAAGAAGGACTTGATATACATCCTAGGAGACTTGACATTCCTTAAGAGCGATGACGCCAGAAAGCTCCTTGAGAAACTGCCTGGAAGAAAGTACTTCATTCTAGGGAACCATGATGGTTCTCTTAGGGCGTATGATAACTACTTTCAGACCGTCACTCAGATTCATGATATGGTCATCAAGCCTACGTTGTGCCCTTCTCTGCCGGAGAATCTGCATCTGACACTATGCCATTATCCGATGGTGACGTGGAATCACAAGCCGAGAGGCTCTATCATGCTTCATGGACACTGTCACGGAAAGCTGGACGAGCATAACGCTATGTCGAGTGACCTGAGGTTTGATGTCGGCATCGATGGACTTCTCGCAAAGAGATGCGGTGGTTTCGTGCCGGCGGAAGCGGTCTATGAGATAGCAAAGGAGAAGACCCAAGGACTGGCATTCGGTGAGTATGCCAGGAATAGTTATGATAAAGCTGTAAGATAAGCGTTATGGCAGGAATTGACAAGACATATACAAGCAGTTGGGAAGAGTATAGATCGCTTGTGGAATGGTGCAAGGATAAATCTTTTGTCTTGAAGAATGGTGATGTAATACGGCCAATCAAATACATCTATAAATGGGAGGAAGAGGATTTTGACGGAGCATGCGAAATCCCCGTATGGAATACTCCAACATATCTTGATATTTGGCTGATCAGGAATTGTCCTTTAGAGTTCATTCAGGAAAGATTGAAGGAGCAGTATGGAGGCGGATGGTCAAAAACAGCATTTACTGAACACAACGATGATGATATGTATTATAAGATACTGACACATACTTCTCCATACGACACTTTTCAAAGAAATGGAAGTCACAGATTTTATGTCCATTACGTATTGAACAACAAATTCAAAGATGATGACCTTGTTTGGTGGATAGATATTTCCGGTTGTGGATGGTGGTATAACGAGAAACATAAGATGTGGTACCATGACGACGAAGCGCTTCCGATCAACAGTAGCTGTGCTCATTACCGAGGCAATATAAGCAAACGGAAGTTAGCGCGGATGATAAAACGATGGAACTTGCCCAAAGGTACTCAAGTACTATTTAAGGGTGATTATAAACGCCACATCCAAAAACAGTTTGTAGTCACAATACGATGAGTTCATCTCCCTTTTGTTATAAGCCTAACTCAGGAAAGTCTGCTGCCTTGAAAGGAAATGTATGTAGCTTTTGTGGCCGGAAAGGACGCTTCAGCTTAATGCATGGCCTGTCCACTTTATACAGTTTGGAATAGAGGTCGATAGCGTCGCGTAGCGTCCATCCAGATGCTGTCGCGAGGTGGCCTCCATTGGTTGCAAAGACAGTATAGGCTGTGTGATCGCTATATGTGGTCACATCGAATGCCGGTACTGTCTGTACATTAAGAAGTATGTTTCCCATTCTTTCTGTCATTTTGTAAAATTAGTTAAAACTTTTCAATTATGAAGATTCAATATGCGTCCGATCTGCATCTGGAGCTCTCGGACAACTCACGTCTGTTCAGTCATTATATTCCGCTCAAGGCAGTCGGTGATGTGCTGGTCCTGGCAGGTGACTGCGCCTACCTGAGAAACAAGGAAATGCCTTGCATGAAGTTCTGGAAGTGGGCCTCGGAGAATTACCGCAAGGTGATGATAATCCCGGGTAATCACGAATACTATCACCTGGGTTGCATTACGGACTACGGTGATTCGTGGCATCGGGAGATCCTCCCCAATGTCTCCTATCATCAGAATGAAGTGGTTCGCGTTGATGATACTGACTTCATTCTCAGCACTCTCTGGTCAAGGATCGATCCGAAGTGCAAATTCCATGTATTCCGTGGCATGAACGATTTCTGTCAGATCCGCTACAACGATTCCTTCTTCACGACTGATGACTTTGTAGCGGAGCATGAGAAATGTCTGGCATTCATCAAGAAAGCCGTGGCAGAAAGTGACGCTGCCCATAAGGTGGTTGTCACCCATCATCAGCCGACGCTGAAGACAGTAGCTCCCTATCACAAGGGAAGCCCACTGGGAAGCGCCTTTGCAACGGAGCTTGGAGATTATATTGCCGGCTCTGATATTGACCTTTGGATCTATGGACATTCTCATACGAACATCGACACCGAGATCGGCAATACCAGAATCGTAAGTAATCAGCTTGGTTACGTATCCCACTCAGAGCATCATAAGGGATTTCAAGGTGATAAATATATAGAACTTTGACATACTCTCCGTCCTTCAGGCCTGGGAGTATGTCAAGATCCGGCTGATTATGGAATCGAGGCCTCCAGATGAAATTATGATAGGGGAGTATGCGAATTAAGCCGCATACTCCCTTTTTTACCTGCGTCCATAGAGTTCAAGTAAGTCTGTCGCTTCTATAGGTTTATTATCCCAATAGTATGACCTCAGGATGCCTTCCTCATCAATGTAGAAAGGCTGCCTGCAATCAAGACAGTAAGCTCTCTCTGCTATTCTTGCAGGATGTAGCTTAAGTTGAGTATGGCCGAATATCTGTATGACATCTTCCCACGGAGCGGAGCCTTCAGTCATGTGCTCGCAGATATCTGCCCAGATTATGCTGCCGGATATATTCCATCCTCCTCTTGCTCTGCCGATGTTTGATAACGGATACCATACCGATTCCTTTGTCTGGTCTCCTGCAAAGTTCTTGTAACCGTTGTTCAGTCTTGCAAGAACATTCTCCGGAGTGTCGATCTCCTTTCCGAAGAACCCTTCATTGCTTGTGAGCCAGCGTCTGGTTATTCCTGCGTGTGAGAAGAGGAATCTCTTTCCAGCTATCTCGGTGAGATATGCCAACTCGAAAAGATCACCATTCTCGCGGAAGAAGCTGCGGTAGAATGCCGCATTCTTGTAGTCGTATCTGCATTCGCACATGTCACTTTTGTAGATGTAACTGCTGTCGTGATTGCCTATCAGCAGGTGTATGTGCTCAGGATATGCCTTCTTGAGTTCCACCAGTTCCTTTAAGGGAGCGAAAACGCCATCTTCGTGCAGCTCGTCTCCCCAGTAGGGATCAAGATAATCGCCCAGACAGATGATGTCTGCACCGCATGCGATCGCCTCTTTCAATGCCTCGCAATGAAAGCGCCTGCCGTGTATGTCCGGCAGGATAAGAAGCCTTGGCCTTATCATGGCTTCCTATGAGATCTGATCGATTGATGCTAATGCCGCACGTGCACCTTCCATGAAATCAGTCATGCATGATTCGACGGCGTCTTCATGCTCTTCGTAGTCCTGGATTGTCTGCTGTGCATACTGAATGGCCTGAGCCTTAAGTGAGGGATGGGTCTGGATGAATTCATCCAGAGAAGTTCTTGTCTTCTCCATGATCAAATGAGATTAGATATTCCACAAATAGATGATAACGTTGTGGCCATTTGATCGTGGATGGCGAACCAGAACCCAAAAGTAGCAAGAAAAATTTACATTACAATGCTTCGCCGAGCAGATTGGTAAGAGCCTTTTCTATGCGCTCGATCAGAGGACCGAAGTGGTTGCCTTCATTGTATTCAAAATGAACATCCTTTCCTGCAGACTTGAGAATCTCGACCGCCTCAAGGGTGGACTCTTCAACGGATGCCAGCCTGCTGTTCTTCCCCTTCTTTTCTTCCTTGCCAAGCGAGAAGTAGTATTTGGTACATTGATATTCCTTGACTGTCTTCATCCATTCTATGAAGCCATCGTACCATAACGATCCGGATACCGAGCCGATACCTTCGAATAATACTTCTTTACCGGTACACCATAATGCAAAGAGACCGGATAAGGATACTCCAACAAGATAACGTCTTGTCCGGTTCATCCTCATGGAATTCTCGATGCTGAAGAAGTCATTCTTAAGTCCATCCAGCAGGTGCTTGGCCTTTCCTCCAAACTCTCCTGATTTGAGTCCAGGAGCTTTCCATGGTGTAAGGTCGTCATCCCATTCCAATCCCGATATGACAATCAAATTGCATGATAGTCTTTCTGCCATAGTGTCAAGCCATGGCAGCTCTGTTTCCTTGAGCTTTTCCGGTAAGATTATATAGCATATCCTGTCATGACTGCATGATGATATGTCAAGATGGAGTGAATGGTATGTTCTCGAAGTCGCCATATATGCAAAGGTAATCATTATTTCCCTCTTCTCATAGTTTTCCCATTGATTGCCGATGTATATCGTTGCTAATCACTTGATTATATTTATGTTAATATATTTTGATATGTGGGTTAAAGGTTTATATATTTGTGAGTGCAAGATTTCAGAAAGAAGAAGAAAAATAGGTAAGCAAGATGGGTGATCGTATTACAAAACGAGCAATTGTAATACGAATTGCGGCAGATCGAATCTATGGCAAAAACAGAGAAAGAACTAAAGAGCAGGGTCATTACAATACGTCTGACTGACCGCGAGGATCTTCATTTAAGACGGGTGATGGATGAGGAGGAATACCGCTCGGTATCGAAGTATGTACGCGACAAGATTCTTGCTCCTGCCACATCCAAAAAAGTAAAGCAATGGGATCCGAGAGAGGAAGTCAGGAAACTCGTCAGGGCAATCAGACGGATCGGCGAGTCCTATAACGAAGCCATAGTGCGGTTAGAGAATGTCGAAAACAAGGACATCCTTTTGAAAACCCTTGTAGAGCTTACCCGTGAGGTTAAAAAGAAAACAGACAGGATTATAAATCTGTTGTCCAGGACGGAAAGTGAAGATGCATCGTCAGAACAAAAATATCTTATGCTACAGAAAATTGAAATCCTCGGCATTATCACTGCCGACGCCGAACTGAAGACAAGTAAGAACGGCAATCAGTACACGGGATTCCGTGTCATGGTCACAGAGACATATGGAGATGAAAAGCGTACAACCTTTTATGATGTTGCTTTCTCAAGAAATGGGCTTGTCAACTATCTCAAGAAGAACAGGCAGGTCTATGTGTCTGGAAGGCTTTCTTTAAGTGCCGTGTGCAGGGATGATAAAGCATATCTGAATGCCTACATCACGGCCAATGATGTGGAACTCTGCGGATCGCGCGAGGTGTGAAAGGAATCGCTGCAGGTTGACTTTACTTTCAAGGATATATAGGCATGGTTGTTAAGGTTATGAGCTCAGGCTCCTCGATGACAAGTGCAATCGGGTATAATGAGGATAAGGTAAAGGAAGGATACGCCACAGTTATAGCTGAGGTGAATCCGGATCCTGACCATGCCACTGTCCTTGATACGTTTGCGCGCCTTGAAACCCGCAATATCCGCTCACAGGATGTGTCTTTTCATATGTCGGTCAATCCTGGGCCAGATGAGAGGCTCTCTGATCAGCAGCTTAAGGAAATGATAGGGGAGCTGATGGGTGGGCTAGGCTATGGTGAACAGCCATATATAATCTACCGTCACAATGATATAGACCGGACCCATTACCATGTCGTGTCTATCCGCATCAATCATGATGGCCGCAAGATTCCGGACAGGCTCGAGAGACGCAAATGCAACTCTCTTCTTAAAGAGATGGCTCCGCGTTTTGGAATTCAGATTGGTCGGGGTAGAATAACCAAAGGACAACAAAACGAACAGGTTCCCAAGCAGGGAGGAAAGAAGATGTAGGGATGAATACAAAGCAGGAGACCGAGAAATACTTCTTCTTTATGATTCTGGCAGGTTCGCTGATTCTGCTGGCGAACCTGTATTACTATGCCCATCCGCTTCTTTCAAGCATTGGGCTGACAAATACGATAGCCGACTCGGTCTTCCTTAAGCTCCATTCTGGTGGAGCCTTCTCCCATTCCTATAAATCTAAGATCATAGTCTTGCTGCTGGTATGTCCATGCCTGCTAAGCCGGACTGGAAGGTTGAAGACAGTTCCGGCAAGCACATTGGTGACAGTGGGAGGAATCGGGTTGATCCTATATTTTCTACCTGTATGGTATACTGCTCTATATATGATGACTACATCTGTCGGAGCCGGTATGGTTTTCTGGACATGCCGCATGCTATCCAGAAGAACGAGCCGTCAGCAGTATGACCAGATGCAGGAGACTTTCCTTCAATGTGAGGAACTGATAGAGACTTCTTCTTCGGTAAACCTGCCAACGACATATCTGTTTGAAGGACGAATGCATCACGGCTGGCTGAATCTTATTTCGCTGGAGCGTGGTCTAATCGTGATGGGTAATCCGGGCTCAGGAAAGACATATTCCGCTTTTGAGCCGTGTATAGAGACCCTGATACGGAAGGGGAACTCCATGCTGCTGTATGACTTCAAGTTTCCCTCCCTTACTATAAACGCATATAATCAGTACCTCAAGTACAGACATCGATATGATGTCCAGCCTGAATTCTGCATCATAAACTTCTCGGATCCCCGAACTTCAATGCGTTTCAATCCATTCAGCCCGGAGTTCCTCAAGGATCCGGCTGATGCTTCAGAGGTTGCCGAGATTGTCATGCAGAATGTCAATAAGTCTGCACAGAAGAAAGAGGACTTCTTTACTGACTCAGGTCGTCTGTATTTTGATGCAGCCACCTGGTTTCTGCGAATATATGAGAATGGCCGCTACTGTACCTTCCCTCATGTGCTTGAATTAGTCTCCAGAGATTCAAAGGACGTCATAAAGATACTCAATTCATATCCTCAGATACGTGCAAAAGCCACTCCTTTTGCAAATACACTTAAGGGAAATGCCTCCGAACAGTTGACGGGTATGGTTACCAGTGCACAGATACCGATCGTCAAGCTTGCGGACAGGACTCTATATTGGATTCTAAGTGGTGATGACGGGTCTCTGGATATCAACGATCCTAAGCATCCTAAGATCCTGTGTCTTGGCAATGACCCGGCAAGACAGGCAATAAACAGCTCTGCCCTTGCTCTCTATACCTCACGAATATTCAAGAACGTAAACCGTCCCGGCAAACGTCCGTGCGCTATATTGCTTGATGAATTGCCTACACTCTACCTGAAAGGCCTGGATCTGTTGATGGCAACGGCCAGGTCAAACGGAGTGAAGACAGTTCTCGGCATGCAGGATCTCAGTCAGCTAGTCCGTGACTATGGAGATAAGGAGGCTGAGGTTATCTTCAGTAATGTCGCCAGCATTATTTCAGGTCAGGTGACCGGAAAGACGGCAGAGAGAATGAGCAAGATGTTCGGCAAGACTGACATGGTAAAGGAAAGTGAGACAATCGGCCGCTCGAATGATTCTATCAATATATCCAGACAGAAGGAGGAGCTCATGCCGGTAAGTAGGATCGGAACGTTGTCTCAGGGAGAATTCATCGGAAAGGTGGCTGACACATTCGAGCACCCGATACGGCAGAAGCTCTTCTGCGCAAGGATATTCAGGGATGGAGAGGCTCTTGAAGAGGAGATGAAACAATGGAAGAAGCTCCCGGTTATGATGGATTTCGGTGAAGATGAGGCAGAGCAACATGTCAGATCGCATCAAAGAGAATATCTTCTTGAATATTGCAAGAATCAGATACATCAAGGAGATGTCGTCTATCCTGCAGATCTGCTTGAGGAGAAAGCCGAGGAGATGCTTTCTCAGATGACATCAGAGGAATGTGACGCTCTCTTGGATATGATAATAGCCAGTGAACGTCAATCTGCGTATGAGAAGGTATTGGATGATAATATGACCAGAATCCAGAACGAGGTTGACTCTATTATAGCTGCAGAACTTTTCAGACTCAATAATATTACACAAAGTGATGACCCTAGAATTACTGATCCGTTCCATGGATTATAGTGAGATTAGAGTCAGATTAGAATATGATTATATTAAGGAGTTTTAACAATTATATTTAATGTCTTTAACTTTGCAGCTATAAAATTGGTAACACGAGTAACATCGTATACTCGTTATTGAAGTTAGTTGCGATGAATATGAATGCTGGACTGTGTAAGATAGAGGGTAGCCATCAGGCAGGAGGACTTCCTGTTAGAGATGGAGCTTACTATGATGAGGTTCTCACCTCCTTTTTAAATGGACTTGACATAATGGAAACCAGTCGTGAGACTTACAGATGGGGGCTGGTGCGATTCTTCAAATGGATAAGGTCATCAGGCAGAAGTCTTGAAACTCTGTCTCCGGCAGATATCATGTCATTCAAGAATTCCCTGATGAAAGAGAAGCTGTCACCATTGACTATAGGCGGTTATGTTACCGCGGTAAGGATGTTCTATAGTTGGACAGAGACTAGTCTTCTATATCCCAACATCGCCCGTTCTGTCAGGCCTCCCAGGGGGAGGAAAGGATTCAGGAAATGTGCGCTGTCACCTCAGGAATCTGCATCCCTCCTTGACTACCTGAAGGAGAGATCGCTTAGAGACTATGCTATCGTGAACCTCATACTCAGGACTGGATTGAGGACGATTGAGGTCTCGCGAGCTGACATAGGTGATGTGGTCAGAAAGAGGGGAAAGAGAGTCCTTAAAGTTTGGGGCAAGGGTGCTGATGAGAAGGATGCGTATGTCATTCTTGGACAGCCTGTATGGGGACCTATCCAAGAATACCTAGGCCAGAGGAAAGCCAGTAGCAAGACTGACCCATTGTTTGTTACCGAAGGGAAAGGACATAAAGGAGTCAGGATGGCGCCCAGAAGCATCCAATACCTGTGTAAAGAAGCTCTCAAGGCAATTGGGTTGGATGGACATGAGTATTCCGCACACTCACTGCGCCATACGACAGGTGTCCTGATATTGAAGAACGGGGGAGACTGGAAAGATGTGCAGCGTGTCCTGCGTCACGCATCTCCAGCTACCTCACAGATATATACAGCCAGCATTGAAGAGGAGATGAGACTTGACAGCAATCCCGAGGGCCTGTTGGATGACGCCATATAAGCAGAAAAGCATCCCGAAGGATGCTTAGGCTGGTGCCCCGGAATGCATGGAGAAGTGTTACCCATAGGTGAGACCTCGCGGGCGGGGACTTGCGCACTAAACGATTATCTCTTTCTTGCCACGGCTTAAATCCGTCGCGAATATAGTGATTTTTAAATAAATGACATATGAATAAAACTAAGATTGTTACGATTGCCAGCCATAAGGGCGGTGTGGGAAAGACCACTTCTGCAGTTACACTGGGATCATTGCTGTCCTCGAAGGGAAAAAGAACCCTCCTTGTGGATCTGGATGCACAGAGGAATCTTACCAGTACTTTTATCGGACCACAGGATAAGCCTGGGCACACGCTTTATGAGGCATTCTGTGGACAATGTCCTCTCCCTGTCATCAATATACGTCCTAATCTTGATATCGTTCCCTCGTCGCTTGATATGGGAGCATTGGACACCGTCATAGCAGCTAGGATTCAAAGGGAATCAATACTGAAAAGTCTGCTGGTTCCCGTTACAGAGCATTACGACTGGATTCTTCTCGACTGCCCGTCGCAGATGGGAATGGTTACGGTTAATGCCTTTACTGCAGCCAACTCTCTTATCGTCCCGGTCTCGTGTGATGCCTATGCAGCCGAAGGACTCCTCCAGCTTTGGGATATGGCAGATATCATAAGGAAGGGACTGAATCCTCAGCTGGCCCTTGACGGTATACTTATAACGCGTTTTCATACGAGAAGAACTCTGGATAAGATGGTAGAAGGAAATCTGAGGGAGCGTTTCGGGAATGTGGTCTTCAATACGAAGATTCGTGAGAATGCCACAATCGTTCAGGCTCCCGTGACGTGTCTTGATATCATTTCCTATGATCCCAGATGTAACGGCGCGATAGATTATAAAGAGTTTCTTGACGAGCTGTCTGACCGTCTCGAGATGCAAGGAAAGTAAGATGAATAACGTAAATATCATCAATATGAGATTCAGGTTACTCTCGATGTTACCAATTTCAAGATGCAATATTGGTGCGAACTTTCTTCACACCTTAAATTAGTAACATCGTCATTATCGTAATGTCGTTAGTGCCGATAATGTTGAGAAGTAAAGGAAACAATGGATATACATTAATACTGATATTACCTAAAATGGCTAACAGGAAAGACCAATTGAAGGGTGGAATCTCCGCGATGTTCGGGGAGGGACAACCAGCAGTACCTCAGCCGCAGGTCATTACAGAGGACCAGTATGCTGAGTTGGAGCGTCGTCAATCAGACAGACGCTACTTCATGACCGGAAGAAAGAAGAACGACGACACCAGTGATCTTCTGACAAAGAACGACATCAGGACTTCAATGATCCTGGACAAGGATCAGTATGATCTGCTGAAGGAGATTGCATTGAGGGAAGCCATGACCATTAAGGATCTGGCATTTGCAATGTTCAAGCTTGGAATAGATGCATATGAAAAGAAGCATGGCAAGGTGGTACTGAGAGGAAACGCAACGAAACGAGAACTGTTTTAATATATGATTATGGAATATATTGATTGCTTGGATGTTATAAGAGGAAGACGCCAGGAGTTGGGACTCACTCACAGCGATATTGCAGATGATCTGGGTGTGTCTCCTGAATATGTCAAATGCGTAGAAGATGGTACTGTCGATCCGCCTCTTCAATTCTTTATCCGTCTCCTTAAGCATATGGGACTAACATTGCGTTTCGGAGACAGTACTGCCATCGACCTGTAACCGGTTGTTTCCATTTTAGAAATAACTGAAATTTCAGTATGTCGGAAATTCCGACATACTGAATTCCTCGAAAGTCTTCTATAGGTTGCGATAGTACGCAAGTTCTTGAATAATTAACAATGATTCGATAAAAAGCACTATATTTGTATGTTACAATTAGAAATATACGCCATGAAACGTCTTCATATAAAGAATTTTGGCCCTGTAAAGGAGGCAAATCTGACCTTAGGACGTGTTAATATCATCACAGGTCTTCAAAGTTCAGGTAAAAGTTGTGTCCTAAAGACTGCATGCTATTGCTCTTGGGTTGAAAAGAGGTTGGAGCTAAGCCAGAAAGTTAACGGGTTTGGCGATGGAAGTGCGTTTATAGATATCATGGCTAAATACTATCAGATGGCTGGGTATATACACGATGATACTTATATCGAGTATGAGACACGCTATCTCAAATTTAGTTATGATCATTCATCAAAGACCTTTTTGATGAATTGGAAATCAAAGAGATGGGAATATAAGCGTCCTAAGATAAGTTATGTCCCGGCAGATCGAAATTTGGTTGCCGCTATTCCTGGATGGAGTTCACTTTCCTTGGATGGGAATATGATAGAATTTATGTCTGATTGGGATAGAGCCCGTAAGTTTCTTAAACGTGAAGAAAACTTCCTTGATCTTGGAATGACGTATTTGTATGACAGCTTATCTAACTCAGACCGAATACATCTGGAGAATGGAAGGCCATTGATGTTGCGTGAGAGTTCTAGTGGTGTTCAGTCATTGTTGCCAATGTATGTTCATTTGGATTATCTCTTGAATGGCCAATATCAGGATAAGGGTGGCAATATTTCATACGAGCAAAAAGAAGAACGTAGGAATCTCTTGTCAACACTATACAATAAGTTCAAGACTAAGACTGTAGGGGAAAGCCGTGTGACTGTGACTTTGGAAGGTTATGATTATACTTTTCCTAACAACAAGGATGCAGAGCGCTTTAAGTCGCTATACATTAAGTATATAAATACATCTCATAGCGAGATCTTTCTTGAAGAACCAGAAGACAATCTTTTCCCGCCTACACAGTGTAAACTTCTTAATTGGTTACTTGACTCAATTCAAGTGCATGACGATATGCTGTTTATAGCCACACATAGTCCATATGTCCTAAATCAGTTGATAAAGATTGCTCCAAAGGATTTGAATGTGCTATTTACATATAAGAACGAAGGACCAGAACGCACTTATTCGGTACGACAGTTAAGCGAGGTAGAGGTCAGAGAGATATATGATAACGGCATTGATATGTTCTTCAATTTTGAATTGTACGTATGAAGCAGTATAAGCTATTAGATGTAATGCCAGAGTGCTATGTGGATACGAATCTTATAGAATATCTGTTAAATGCGGGAGTAAATCACCAGCATTGTTGCTCCAAAGTAGTAGGGCAGTTGAATACTACCTTTGCAGATAAATTCGCAATTGGCATAATTGACAAAGATAAGGTTCAGTTAGGATATCTGGCCGAATGTGACCTCATCGTGCAATCCAAACATCTGTCTATATACAGGCATCGCCAGCGATGTCAATACTTGATAACTATCAAGCCAGCAGTAGATGGATTTATCTTAGATTGTGCTAACGATTTGGATGTGTTTCCTGAAGCTTTTGGTTTACCATCTGAGTTAAGGGAATTTATAAAAATATCAAAGTCAGTGACATCAAATGCAGATTATCGTTTTAAGTCTTTATTTGCTTCATTGGCTAAACATTCTGAAATACAAGCTTTGAAAAAGTTACTAGTATACTTGTGCGAGAATAGATATCAATCTAGTTTAGACGAAATCAAAAACATATTTGATAACATGTAGCATCTTTTTATTGATCTATATGAGGGTGGGTGCAGACAGATGTACCTACCCTTTTTTATGTTCTGAATCTTTTATATGCGTGCAATTCATCTGCAGTTCTAGAATATCGGATTCTAGCATTGCGCTAAACGCACAATAAGCGTAATGTAGGACTCTTAACTTCCTCACTTATGCCCCTTTATATCATTATGATTCCAGGATTTGAAGTTTCTTCTTTATGCCGAGGATATAGTAAATCTCTCATATAGTAATAAAAATTATTACCTTTGATAGAAATTCACTACATTTGTGGTATAGCTATAGTCAATCATGGAGTCAGAGAAACTATATTTTGAAGAGTACGGAGAGAA
>JAEIGA010007884.1_pt1 | contig 16159 bp, 21 predicted proteins | sample 9270691 | NCBI WGS metagenome assembly JAEIGA01 (sample SAMN17057246, study PRJNA624740) | gut metagenome | biome: biome; isolation source: fecal sample | host: Bos grunniens | place: China: Xizang | collected 2019
GTCGATTGGTGGCGAGTTCAAATATATGACGAGGAGATAGCTGGTGAGGAATTATTCAGCGGTATAATATATTCAGTTCACCAGCTCCAACACGCCTTGAGGCTTGCGGGGGTAGATAAAGAAATTAACTTATAAGTTAAGAGTTATGGCAACGGATTACACTAAATGCTCGATAGGCTTTGCATTGGGCAACGCTTTCGACAACCTTACAACTGCGCTGTCGTTTTTCGGCAATCTACTTGACTATATGTGGTTACGCACTCCATTAAAGAGGGTGCGCCTCCCACAGCGAAGAACAATAGGCAAAGAGCATCGTGGCTATGCCAAAAGCAGATTAAGAGTTCATCAACGAAGAGGATAGGATTATGATAATCGAAACTAAGTACAATATCGGGGATGAGGTGTGGTTTACAACTAATTGTCGACAACCTGTAAAAGCAAAAATAACAAAAATATACATTGACGGAGAATCACAATGCCGCTATCTATTTGATGAATATGTCCCAAGATTAGAGCGAGACCTTTTCCCCACCAAAGAAGAATTATTGAAATCATTGTAAAACATTCCAATCCTTAAAACATTGGAAAGAATTAGAAATAGAATAGTATGAAATTCAATAGTGCTATATGTACCTCTCGTGAGCAATCAGAGAGATTGCTTGCTTTAGGTCTAAAGAAGGAGACGGCTGATTGTATTTGGCGCGAAGTTAGAACTTTAAGCAAAGATAATCCTATACAATGGCGTTTATTGCCTGAGTTCATTGATAAATACGATGAAAAGCACATCCCCGCTTGGTCGCTTCATAGGTTGCTATGCCTCTTGCCTACAGAATATATCGCAGATATAGACTTTCAGCAAATTATGCGAGACTTTATATTTAGGTCGCAGGATATGTATGATGAGGTGATAAGTTGCATCGAAACACTAAGCAAAGAAGGGTATTTTTACAAAGAGTATTTGGAGGAGTAGATTATGGGGGCATTTATAGCGAAACAGCCTAATGGCTTGTATTGTCGATATAGTAGTATTGTCGATAATATTACGCATCACAATATGACGGAGGAGGATTATATCGAGCTCTGTGTTGAGCGTGCTAAGTCTGAGGCAAAGGAGATTCTCGAAAAAGCAAAGCCATTCAGCGAAGTATTGGAGAGTTTGTACCCCGACACAAAAAGAGATTTGAAGGGTATGAACAAAATACTCAAGGAGTGTGGCAGTGAGGTGTTGCTCAAAGAAGAAGATTACGATTTTTAGTTATGAAACAATACTTGTCATCAGAGCAGACCGCCAAGCTGATTGAGCTGGGGTTTGAGAAACCGAAGATGGCTGCGCCTGCCCTTAAATGGGTGGATGGTGAGCCGACATTTGAGCCACAATACACCATCGGCGAGTTGATTGAGATGCTGCCAAAAGAGATAAAGCACCCTGTATGGTTTGGCAAGAAAAAAATGAGAGAAATTGGATGGTGGGAACTTCGGATAGACTCTATGGGCAAAGAATATCCTTGGGCTGTAGTATATTATCGCGAATCCTCTGCACCCTTAGCCATGGAATATGCCGCCGAGCTTATAGATGCGCTCTATGCGATGATTTTACAACTAAAAGAGGAGGGGGTGATATGATAACAGTATTAACTATCGAGTCGATAATCATTATAGTGCTAATAGCTCTATTGTCTTGGCTTTACACCAAATATGAATGCGCAAAAATAAAGCATAATGCTTTTGTAGATGTGGAGTTTGGGAAGCTTGATCTCAGATCTGATCACCAGTATTTTTTGTTGGAACTTAGGAAAATCCTTGAGTGCTATCGCAAATATATGGAGAGACAATATGACAACCTCAAAGACCATCGTTCAGATCATTAACGAGTGGCTTGACTCGGCGGATATCGCAGAGGTGAGCAAGCGTAGTTATCGTGCCAAGCTTAATTTATGGTTTCGCTGGCTCAACAACATCCGCTATGATGTGCGTAGGCCTCAGCAACAACAGGTACTCGACTACAAGCGTCATCTGGAGGCTGAGGGTAAGTCATCGCTAACCGTAGATAGCTACATCACGGCTGTAAGGTTGTTCTATCGCTACTGCGTTAAGATGCGCTACTATGGCGAGGACATCACCCAGGGTGTGCGATGCTCAACCAAGCAGAAAGGTTATCGCAAGTCACCACTAAGCAGAGAGGATGCGGTGAGGTTGTTGGAGAGTATTGGCACTGAGCGGTTGAGTGGGAAGCGTGATAAGTTGATGATAGCAATGATGCTGTTACTTGGCTTTCGTACTTGTGAGATAGAGCGTATGAATGTGTGTGACATTGATGAGGTTTACGACACTCGTGTCATTCGCGTTCAGCGTAAGGGTCGCCACGATAAGGCAGAGGCTGTGGCTATCACACCATACATCAATGAACTGCTTAGCGACTATATGTCGGAGCGCGAGGTTGAAGAATGGAGCGAGCCACTATTCGTTGCAGTTAAAGGAGAGCGTACCAGGCTCAACCGAACAACGATATCGGAAATAGTACATCGTAGGCTCCTTGATATTGGCATCAACGACCCACACATCACTGCTCATAGCCTACGCCATACCTGCGCTTGCTTGCTGTTAGCTGATGGCGTTGAGATGGAAACAGTGCGAGATGTGCTGGGGCATACATCGACGAATACTACGAGACTTTATGTTGCACAAATGCAATCTCAGTTGCTTATTCGCAACTCACCAGCCAAGCGTATAGAATCTATGCTAAGGCTTAACTTAATACCGAATGACTGAATAATTACTTCGGCATTAAGAATATGATTGAATAATAGTTTAATGTGGTTAGTGTGTGTTGAATGGTCGGAGGCTTTGTTAACATTGCGTAACTCGGTTGATAATCAGTCGGTTGCATTGCATCAGGGGGATAGGGGGTCGACAACTTTTTATCCTGCGCCCAACAATCGCCCCTCCAACCTTTTATACACACATCCAAAATTCTAAAAATTTAGATAATGGGAAGACCTCCGCTACCTGACAAAGTTAAGAGGATGCGCGGCACCTCTCGCAAGTGCCGCGAGGTCGTTGTGAATGATACGCCGACGGTTCAAAGTTTGGTCGATGTGAAGACACCATCGCACTTGACAGGCGAGGCTAAGAAGATTTATACACAGAAGGTCCAACAGCTCTTCGCTATGGGCTATCTGGAGGAGATAGATGTTGATGCGCTGACACTCTATGCCTGGGAGTATGCCGAGTTGATAAAGTGTCAACGCCACCTTCAGAAGGAAGGATATGTTGTAGAGGAGGAGACTAAGAATGGCACAACCCTCAAGACACATCCTCTGCAGAAGGTGGTGATGCAGAAGCTCGCAGCGGTTAACGCTATCGGTTCACAGTTCGGATGGTCGCCAGTATCGCGCATCCGCCTCCGCACATTAGCAACGCCTGACGACAAGAAAAATGATTTTACAGATTTTACAGAGTAATGAGTATGAGCGATGAATTAGTAATACGAGGGAAACGCGGGGCGTTCAATGACTACGAGAAGTTTATCTCAAAGTTCAAGGCAGCAAAGACTACTGACGATTGTTACACTCCGCAAGCGATATACGAAGCGGTTGTTGATTATGTGTTTCGCAAGGGGAATTTGCCCGAAGATACAGAGATTGTGAGGCCATTTAGACCTAACGGAGATTATACTAATGAGGAATATCCTGAGGGATGCGTAGTTATTGATAACCCTCCCTTTAGTATTTTATCAAAGATTGTATGCTTTTATGTAGCAAGAGGCATCAAGTTCTTTCTCTTTGCGCCTGCGCTCACGCTCTTTTCTTCTTCTTCTTCTTCTTCTTCTTACTGCACAAAGATAGTGTGTGGTGTGTCAGTGACATACGCTAATAAGGCAAAAGTGAGCACCTCATTTTTAACCAACATTTTTGGTGATAATGCGATTATTTGTGACAATGAATTGTATCGAATAATTAAAGATATAGATGATCGGCTAACTGGCGAGCGATCTAAAGAATTGCGGAAGATAAACTATCCCGACAATGTAGTAAGTTCTGCGCTTCTTGGGAAGATAGCAAAACGCATTACTTATACTATTCCTGCATCTGATATAACACCAATTAAGTCTGCAGGCGGTATCGGAATATTTGGGGGGGGGTATTTATTGAGCTCTAAAGCAGCCGCCGAGAAAGCAGCCGCCGAGAAAGCAGCCGCCGAGAAAGCAGCCGCCGAGAAAGCAGCCGCCGAGGTTGTTCGCTTAACTCCACAAGAGCTGCGAATGATAGATGAGTTAGATGGGGAAATTAAACCGTTTTACGATCAAACATTGTTTTAGCTGATGGCAAAGAAAACAATAATACATAGAGCCGAACAGTATGCCGAGGATGTGCGCAGTGGTAAGCAGATAGCTTGCCACTGGGTGCAACAGGCTGCCGAGCGTTACTATCGTGACCTTGATAATGCTGTGGAGAAGGGCTGGTACTTTGATCGCCAGGCCGCTGAGCGCGCTATCAACTTTGTGGAGAAGCTCAAGCATGTCAAGGGCAAATGGGCGGGTAAGTATCTACAGCTGGAGCCGTGGCAATGCTTCATACTTTGGCAGATATTTGGTTGGAAGATGGCTGACGGCACTCGTCGCTTTACAGAGGCTTATGTCGAGGTGGCTCGTAAGAATGGAAAGTCAACGCTTGCATCTGCTGTAGCGTTGTATATGGAGTTCGCAGATAAGGAGATGGGTGCAGAGGTCTATAGTGTTGCTACTACGCGCGACCAGGCGCGCATTTGCTTTGATTATGCACAACAGATGGTGCGAGTATCTGACCTGCGCGACTTCGCCGTGGTGACTCGTGATGCTATAGTATTTGAGAGGCTTGGTGCTACCTACAAGCCTCTATCAAGCGAGGGCAAGACACTCGATGGTAAGCACTCGCACTGCGTTATCTGCGATGAGTACCACGCCCATCCTACAGATGAGGTCTACGATGTTATGCAGACCTCGATGGGTGCGCGCCAGCAACCTCTGATGTTTATCATTACAACTGCTGGACTCAACACCTCGGTGCCGTGCTTCGCATACCGCAAGACGATGTGCCAGGTATTGGATGGAGCTTTGGATGCTGAGCGCAACTTTGCTATCATATACACGCTCGATGACCTTTCGGAAGTCGATGACTCCGATATGTGGGTAAAGGCGAACCCTTGCTTTGGCGTATCGCTCGGCGAGGAATGGCTACGCGACCAGTGGGAGAAGATGAAGCGTGAGCCGAATAAGATAGCCAACATTATGACTAAGTCATTTAATGTATGGATGGATGCGCCAACTGTGTGGATTCCTGACCGAGCGTGGAGCGAGCTGCAGAGTGTCGTGCCGATGGAGAGCCTTATCGGTAAAAAGTGTATAGCAGCACTCGACTTGGCCGCGGTCAACGACTACTGCTCGCTTATGTTGCTATTCAACGAAGCAGGGCGATATCAGATGTTGTGGTGGTTCTACATTCCAGAAGATAAATATCGCCAGCGCTACGACCTCCAGCGCGAGAATGCCAATATTGAGGAGTGGGTGCGCAAAGGCTATATCACCGTCACAGATGGCAATGTTACAGATTATGACTATATCCTGGCAGATATTGAGAAGATAGGTCAGTTATACGACATCACAGCAGTTGCCTATGACCCCTGGAATAGCTCTACTGTGGCATCTAAGTTAGCGGAGCGTGGCATAAATGTACAGATGTTTACACAGACGATTGGTAACTTTGCAGCACCTACTAAGGAATTTGAGCGCCTTGTTGGTCTCGGCGTTATCGACCACTACGACAACCCTGTGGCACGCTGGATGCTGAGCAATGTGGTGATAAAAGAGGATGTCAACGGCAACCGCCGACCCGACAAATCAAAGTCGAGCGAGAAGATTGACGGCATCGTAGCGGCGATTATGGCGCTTGGTCAGCACCTATCAGATAATGCCGAGCAACTATCTGTATATGCAACAAGAGGTATCGTGGGTGACGATGGCGAGGATAATGATGATTTTGAGTTTGACTTAGATGACTTCGATTATGGAGATGATGAGTAATGTATCTGCTGCAGATAAGGTATTTTTGTTCACTGCTGAGGGCTTTTTTGAGCGATATGTGCGCAACAGGGCCTACTACGATAAGTGCGAGGATGCCTACGAGCGCACGGAGGCCCAATACGAGGTTCTTGTGGGGCAACGCAAGTACTCCTCTTATGCAAGCTTTCGGGCAGCCTATAGCCGATTTTACAAAAATAAATAGATAGACTTTGGCACGAATTGCCTTGCATTTCGTGTCAATTCGTGACAAATGCGAATTTTGTTAACAATGTTAACTTGATTCGCATTTTTTTATTATTCCCTTTGTTGCAAAGAAAGCGACAATGGGTATATTCTCAACTATATTCGGAACTAAGGTTGACGCTCCTGGCACAACTGTTCTTCCAGTACAAATAACAACACACGGTGACGATAGCAGCATCTTTGACGCTGATGCTGCTATGCGCATCACAACCGTATATTCGTGTGTTCGCCTTATCGCCGACACCATCGGTACACTCCCTATCCATGTCAAGCGTCGTATGCCTGACGGCTCGCGAGTGACTGTGTACGATCACCCTGTGGCGCGAGTGCTACAATCTCCATCGCCATTCTATGCTCGCATCGATTTTATGCGAGCGTTAATTGCTGCCGAGGAACTTGGTGGCAACGGCTACGCATATATCGCCGAGCGTGATAATCGTGGCTACCCTACTCGCATCGACTATTATCCATCCTCAGATGTGCAGGTTATCAAGGGCGAGCGCGATGTGTTCTATAGCATCGCACCGCTCAAGCTCATCGCGCCGAGCCGAGATATTATCCACTTCAAGGGCTATGCCCCCGACGGCATCGAGGGCAAGTCACCTATCGGTTTGCTCCGTGACGAGATGGAGAACTGCGCAAATGCGACTAAGTGTTCTAAAGAGTTATACAAGCGTGACCTTCGCACAGCTGGAGTGTTCAGCACAGATCATAAGCTCGGCGCCGAGGGTGTTAAAAACCTTTTCAAATCGCTCGGTGGCATGGTCCGCAAGGCCAAGACTACAGGCACTCCGATCATCCTTGAGGAGGGGCTTAAGTACTCGCCTATTCAGCTATCACCTGAGGATGCGCAGTTCGTGGCTACGAAGCTACAGAGCATCGATCAAGTAGCCTCGGCATTCCGAGTGCCACCACACAAGGTAGGCGACCTTACTCGCGGTACATATAGCAACAACGAGCAGGGCAATATCGAGTTCTACATCGACTGTATCAGACCAAAGATTGAGCAACTTGAGGAGGAGCTTAATCGCAAGCTATTTCTTGAAAGCGAAAAGGCAGAATACTATATCGACATCGACTTCCGCGGACTCTTCCGCGCTGACACGGCAACGCGCAAGGACTGGTATCGCGAGATGTTCTACATCGGAGTTTTCAGCTCAAATGACATCCGCGCGTTGGAGGATCTCCCAGCATACGAGGGTGGCGATAAATACTATGTGCCTGTCAACCTTCAGTCTGCCGATGGCAATAATCAAATAAACAATTCAAATGAGTAATTCACAGAACAATATGGAGCTAAGGCGACTAAGCGCGGCACCCGCAGAGTACCGTGTTGAGCGTGTCAAGCGCGAGGATGGTGGCGAGGATGTATTCATCAGTGGCTATGGCGCTGTGTTCGAGCAGTACTCCAAGCCTATCTGGGATGAGTGGGTGGAGATAATCTCTCGCAATGCCTGTGATGGCTGCGATATGAGCGATGTGGTGATGGTTGTCGACCATGGCAGAGATATCGGCTCGGTGCTCGCTCGCTCACGCAATGGCGAGGGTACACTGCAGATTACTGTCGATGATAACGGCATCGCCTTCCGTTTCAAGGCTCCTAATACCACAACAGCAAACGACCTTATTGAACTTATCGAGCGTGGCGATATTACCGAGTGCAGCTTTGCATTTTGGGTTGCTGAGGATCGCTGGCTGTACGATATGACTTTTGGCGATAAGACCTACGATGTGCGACGAATCGAGAAGCTCGGCAAGTTAGCCGACCTATCGATAGTAGTGTCGGGGCAATATGGCCAGACCTCAGTGTCGGTTGAAGAGCGAGCAATGGTTGATAAGGCTCGCCAGGCTGGCAAGCCAACGGCAGAGAAGCGCACGATGAGCGTGCGCCTCGCCCAAGCAATTACAGATACACTTTCTTAATCATCTAATATTATGACAATTAAAGAACTTAGAGAGAAGCGTGCTGCAATCCTTGAGGAGATGCGCACAATTACCTCTGCCGCTGAGCAGCGAGCAGAGAAGGACCTCACAGACGATGAGGCGAAGACTCTTGAGGAGAAGCGTGCCGCCCTGAAGAAGGTCTACACACAGCTTGCCACAGCCGAGGAGCTTGAGGCTCAGGATAAGCGTGCAGCTGAGGAGCGTGCTAAGGCTGAGGCAAAGGCTCAGGAGGATAAGACAAAGAGCAAGGAGGCAATCTCAGAGCTTCGCGCTTTCGCAAACTATTTGCGAGAGGGTCGCATCACTGAGGAAACTCGCACAGCGTTGACTACCGAGAACTCGGCAGTCATGATTCCAAAGGAGATCTCGCAGCAGATTATTCTTGGTTTGCAGGGTCAGTTTGAGTTGATGAGCAAGCTTGGCTTGCGTATCACCCCACACGCAAAGACCTTTGTCGAGCCTATCCTCTCAGGCGATATGACTCTTAAGCGCATCACCGTAGGCGCTGCCAACGACGAGGGTGCAGCAGCATTCGAGGGTATCGAGATTAAGGCTTACGACTATCGCTTGCCAGTTATTCCAATCTCTCTCACATTGCTTGACGGCTCAGATGCCGACATCCAGGGTGCTATCGTGGCATTGCTCACAGAGCATATCGCTCGTGGCCTAACCAACCTCGCATTGACTGGCGGTACAGCATCTGACGGCGTGTCAGCTCTTGTACCAAAGGTGTTGACTACAACGGCAGCATCAGCTACAGCAGTTAGCTACAACGACCTTGTAGACCTCTTGGCTAAGGTTAAGGCACCACACAGCTCACAGGGCGTAGCATCGTGGTTGATGAACTCTGCTACTCGTGCAGCGTTGATGAAGGTGCTTGACCAGAATGGTCGCCCAATCTTCATTGAGTCGGCACGCGAGGGTGAGCCTGACCGTATCCTTGGTCGCCCAGTTGTCATCGACGACAATATGCCAGATATCGGCGCTTCAAAGGTGCCTATCATCTTCGGTGACTTGAAGAAGTATATCTTGCGTATCGTTCAGGGCGTGAAGGTCCGTGTGTACCAGGAGGAGAAGTTCTACAAGGATAACTGTATCGGCGTTCAGGCATTCGTTACAGCTGATGGTAGGCTTATCGCCAAGACTGGTTCATACGAGCCATTGGCAGGTCTTAAGATGAAGGCATCCTAATAGTTGAGTTATGACAGTTACGACTTTCACTCGTCAATATCCGCTCCATGTAGTTGGGCAAATCGTTAACAACCACCTCCGCATATCATCTGCGGATGGTGAGTTGTACGATAACGCTGTGCGTTGCGTGCGCAATGCGATAGATGCAGCAGAGGATTATATCAATATGCCTATCTGTCGCACGGCGGTGCTTATCGAGGGCGTGGCTGAGCCTGGCGAGCGTGTTGCGCTCAATATGGCGAATGTTGAAGCATCAAGCATCAAGCTCAATGGCGAAGTAGTGAATAGTGACGAGTGTATCGTGGCTGGTTCAACGCGCAACTCCTATGCGCTGCTATCGTCAGCCTATACAGGTAGTGTAACATATAGCATCGAGGCAAAGGCTGGATATGACGACAGCACTTTGCCAGGTGCTATCTACCAGGCTGTGGCAATTGTTGCAAGTTCATTCTTCGAGCAGAATGCTGAGGCTGAGATGTCGCACGCTGCGAAGGCATTGCTTAACCCTTATCGTATCTATCCTTATGAGCTATGATGTCAAGGTGAAGCTCTACACTGAGCAGAATGAGCGCAACGACCTCGGAGAGCTTGTGGGCGAGCCTCCGCTATGGAGAGAGGTCTATTGCTCTGCTACTTATTCGGGTGGCAGTCGCAGAACCTACGCAGGGCGTATCGTTGGCGAGCATCAGGTGGTGCTCACCACCCACTGGCGAGAGGGCATCGATAAATGCCGCTTTGTCGAGTTCGATGGCGTACGCCGAGCGATTATCGACATAGTGCCTGAGGGGAGAAAACGCTTAGCGCATATTTCAACTTTTACCGACGATGTAGGCTATGGCGATTAGAGAAGAGTTTGAGGTAGTTGGTCTTGGCTCGATGACTGGTAATATGCGCTCTTTGTATGAGAAATTGACTCAAAAAGAGTTGCGAAAAATCCTGAAGTCAGGAGCTCAAATATTGCGAAAGGAGGTAAGTCGTCTTGCACCTCGTCGCACTGGCACACTACAGCAATCTGTTGTGACTAAAGTAGCTAAGGATCGAGATAATAATTACGGAGCTGTCGTTTATACGACATTTAAGAAAAATTATAAAAATCGTAACGGAAAGATAACTGAGCCCTTCTATTCATGGTTCTTAGAAAATGGTACTGAAGATCGATTTCGAGGGTCAAAACGCAAGTCGAAGATGCGTCGTCGTCGTGGAGAACCGCCGCCAAAGCGTAATATCGCGACAGGTAAGGTAGAAGCTGTACACTTCGTCGAGCGCGCTTACGATAATAAAATAGATATAGCGGGTAATACAATTCTTGATAAACTTGCTAAAATGCTCGAGGAGGGCTATCAACAACAATTATTCTGATGAAAGATCTTCTCAACACACTATCGAACATCTTGCCGACATACCCGCCAGATGTACCACAAGGAACTCGCGCTCCTTATGCTGTTTACACAAAGCGAGAAACGCCTGTAAGGACAAAGGAGGGCATTGCAGGATACGATGGCACGGTGACAATTTCTATCTACGCTGGCACGCTGAAGCTGGTCGATGAACTCGCAGAGCGCATCATCGCAACTCTCGATAACAAGACTATCGGCGATACAGACTACTTCTACGAGAGTACTGATGAGGGAGAGGACCTCTCCGATATCGGGCTCGACACAAAAACATTAACCTTTAGCATAATGAGATAATATGGCAGATACTACTACTACGGTTGTACCTATAAAAGGCAACGACATTTTCTTTACACTTGATGGCAAGCGCGTTTATCACGCGACTAACCACCAGCTTAGCCTCGATAACGACTACGAGGAGTATGAGACTAAGGATACTGACGGTAAGGTACAGGTGCTTTCGGGCAACACAGGTACTGCGCAATGCGACTCGATGTGCTGCGTAATTGGGTCAACAACTCAGGCTATGGACACAGCAGCCATTATCGATGCGTGGAAGGAAGGTAAGGAGCTTGTGCTTTCGCTCAAGATTGACACCGTGACATACAACGCTCCAGCCTGGATTCAGAGCTTGCAGATCACAGCATCAGTAGGTCAGCGTGCAACTTGCAACGCATCATTTAAGCTTGGTACACTAACTAAGGCAACAGCATAATGGTACACTATTTCGACATCGCGGGTCATAGCACACCTGCTGACTTCTCAATTATGACGCTTGCACAGCTTGCGCAGAAGTATCACAGCGATATGACAGGTCTTGCAGAGGTATTTCAGGGCTTCGAAGATGAAGCTCAGTATCTTGAGGCCGTTGCGAATATCGGAGTTATAGCATTCAACGCTGGATCCAAGCGTGAGAATACAGGCAAAGAGTATACCATCTATGATATGTATGATGCTCTTACTGCTGATATGTCGTTGGCGGAGAAGCTGATAAATACGCTCTTCTCTTCAATGCGTGGCGAGGAGGTTTTTCCAACTCCGCGAGCGACAGCGGAGAAGAAGAAGTCGAACAAACACGCATAACGCTTGAGTTGTTGCTCGCCATCGGCTGTGGGCAGATGGCGATGCAACCCAGCGAGCTTTACACATTGGAGCTACGCGAGTTTAGCGCAATATATCAAGGGTGGCTCAAGCTCCGTAGCGACGACATGAAGCAGAGGTGGGAGGTTGCGAGATACCAAGCAGCGGCAATTATAATGCCGTGGTTAAAGGATAGCAGAAGTATGGCTGAGGTGTTGCCTCTGCCGTGGGATGAAAAAACCGTAGAGGATGTCGGGTACGACCCGACGGATATGGCGATACGCGAGGAGCGTGTGAGAAAGTTAATGGAGGAAGTATATGGCAGGGAAGTTAGCGAGTCTTATCATTAAGATAGCAGCGGATGGAGCATCTGCAGAGAAGGAACTTAGAAAGCTGGAGAGGAAGATGTCCGACTTTTCTAAGAACTTGAAGAAAATAGGCACTGATATGTCGAAGTACATAACAGCTCCTATTACTGCTATGGCAGGTGTTTCCGTTGCGGCTGCCAATACACAGCTCCAGGCCGAAGCTAAGCTCCTCACTGCTTTGCAGGGCAGAAGCGATGTGCAGCAGAGGCTGATCAAACAGGCGGGGGAACTCCAATCACGCTCTACGCTCGGCGATGAGGCCATCATCGAGCAACAGGCTTACCTTGCTGCGCTTGGACTCTCAGAGCAACAGATTGGTGCTACTATCGAAGCAGCTGCGCAGTTATCTGCAGCGCTTAATATGGATCTTGGCTCTGCGGTTAAGAACCTTGGCAAGACCTTTGGCGGTATGACAGGCGAGCTCGGCGAGAGCATCCCTGCGCTTAAGAACTTGACTAAAGAGCAACTGCAAGCTGGCGAGGCAGTTAATTATGTTAACCAAAACTATAGAGGCTTTGCCGAAGCCGCTGCAGCTATAGGTACAGGTCCACTTACGCAGTTAAAGAATATCATCGGTGATATTGCAGAGAGCTTTGGCGTGATACTATTGCCTACGGTGCAGAGGATTGCGAACAAGCTAAAAGAGATGGCAACTGCATTTCAGAACCTATCGCCACAGATAAAAGCTATTATCGTATCCGTTGCTGCATTTGTTGCGGCAATAGGTCCAGTAACAACAGCATTCGCAAAATTGCTATCTATTGTTAAGCTCTTCGCTTTGATGTTGCCAGGCGTTGGCTCTGCATTAGTGGCATTAACGACTGGACCATTGGGAGCTGCAATTGCAGTTGTAGCGTCGCTCGCCGCCGCTTGGGTAGTGGCACGCCAGTCAATGAAAGCATATTACGAGGAAGAAGGGCTTACGACTCGCAAATCTCGTGCGGCTTTCAAGGACACTTATAAGTACTATAAGGATGCTACAGATGAGGTGTTAGAAGAGGCTTATAATGATATTGCCAAAAACTACGACAGATCAAAGGCATCAGGGAAGAGTGTTGATTATTACGAGGGCGCGTATAAGGCGCTTGTGAAAATTCGCGAAGAGCGTGCTATAGCGAATGGAGAGATGTCTGTTGCATCGAAAATCGAAGCACAAATACAGGGGATATTAGCGGGTCAAGTAACCGAAGTTCGAACTCTAACATCCGAGGTTAAAAAGTTTAAGAGCGAACTATCGACAATCAGTGTCGGTGGTGCCGACCTCTCATCACTTAGTGCAGCACCTGCATTAAATATCAAAGCGGTTGACGCTCAGCTCGCGGAGAGCATCCAAGGTACTACAGGTTTGGCGACCTTCAGGCAGTATTGGGAGAGCCTTAAAAAGGAGGGCGATAGAGCAGTAGAGATTATCGATATTATCAATAAGACGATATCAGATGCGCTGGCAGACTTGGTAATATCGTTCACCGAGGGCTTTGCAGACCTATTCACAGGAGATGGTTTTGACCCATCGAAAGCCTTTCTCGAGGTGCTTAGTAATTCTCTCCAGACGATGGGTAGAGCTTTGGTTATTTTTGGTACAACGATGGAGGCTTTCAAGAAATCTTTGGAAAACATATTCGGGAATCCGTGGGCCGCTATTGCAGCGGGTATGGCAGCGATATTCGCAGGAAAGGCCTTTATGAACTTGGCACAAGAGCCTGTAAAACTCGCCACTGGAGGTTTGGCGTATGGACCTACGCTGGCGGTTGTTGGCGATAACCGTGGTGCGGCAAGTGACCCAGAGGTCATTGCTCCACTATCGAAGCTACGCAATTATATGGGTGGGCAACAGCTGGAGCTTGTTGGTGGCGTTACCTTCGAGTTGAGAGGTGATACTGCTGTGGCTATATTGAATAGAGAGAATGTTAGACTTAAGCGCAAAGGTTAATTATGGCATACGGAGTGAGATATAGAGGAGAGTGGCGATCTCCTATGCGTGGTAAGCGAAGCTATATTGTCGAGATTGCAGAGGATGGCTACACAGGTACATCTGTAAAGCCTCTGCTCTTCACAGGCGATGTGCTTACTATCGCCTATGGCGAGCGTGACGATAGCGAGCTTAAGCCTATAAAGTCGAGCGAGTGTGAGCTTACCATCCTCTGTACAGAAGATGGTAATCCGTACACATCTATCTATACTCTCGACCCTTGGAAGTATAAGCTCCTTATCTCTGAGAATACAGGTACTTCACTAAAGCCTATCTGGCAAGGCTATCTGGCAACTGGTGACTACTCGCAGCCTATTGCCAAGGCTCCTTACAGCTTACGCATTCGAGCTAATGATGGGCTTGGGCTACTCAAAACTATCGACTATTTGCAGGATGGCGAGAAGCATAATAGTACTCTCAGTATTCGCGAGTTACTGATTCGCCTACTATCGCCAATATCAGCATCCATGGGGATATCTATCTGGCCAGCGAATAAGGTCTATGGCACACAAGCTGGGGATACTTTCGACATTATCGGCATCGCTGATAGCTCGATATATACTGCGCTCGGCGATGGTACTCCGACATACTACGATGTATTAGAAGCTGTGCTCGAGTGCTTTGGATTGCAACTTTTTCAGGAGAATAATGGATGGCAGGTGAGATCTATTGATAGACTATCTTCGGCAGTACGCTCATCGCGTATCAGGCCTATCTCTATGAGCATCGATACCAACGGCCTTGGGCTTTCATCTACAGGGACATTGTGTATGCTTCCCCCAGTGAATAGTCTATCGTCGCAATCAACCAACGAAGCGAGCGTCGCACTCGGCTCTTTGCTTAATCTCGAGGCTTGGCAGTTTAGCGGGCTTGGTAATCTGGGATTGCCAAAGATCGCAAACTACTCAAAAGATAGTATATTGGTATATCTTCCAAGTGTAGCGTTGAGTGGGCTTACGGCATCGGCGGTGAATATCCTGCCAAATACTATTCATTTGTCGGAGACGACAGAGATAGATGTATCATTCGATGTGTACAATGCTCGATCATCTGAGAGCAATATTGCAATAGGTGTATGGTTGGTTGAGGCATCCATTGGAAATGCGCAACTTATAACAACGAAGCTCGTCGAAAAAGCTGCACAGACTACCCTATCTATGCCATGCTATGCTCCGAATGGGGATGGCTGGGCAAGGGTGCTATCTGATACGGTTTTATCCCCTTCGTCGCTCTATTTTCAGCAGGTGAAGCTCAATAAAGGGGAAGTCTCAGGTGGACGACCAGCGTTGTCAAAGCTTGAAAAACAGAGTGTGAATATAACTCTGCCGAGCATTCCTCAGATGCTTAATGGCAACTACTATATTAGAAATTGGCGAATAGCTATTGTATTGGCAAAGGTCGATTATAGCCAAGCAACATTTTACCTATCATCGCCGAAGGTGACGGTGAAGTCTACTAAAGAGAATAATGTGGCTGACAAGATAGCTATCGCTGGGGAAGGCATCGATACTATGTCAACATCATCGATGTGTGACACTATCGCCGATTCCCCGACGGTGACATCTCTATCTCCGCAGTTGATAAATGTAGCTGACGGTTCAATGCTATATGGGTACATGGTTCCAGCTCTCGGCAAGAGTTCTCTTGAGAATAAGGCGGCAGTTCTAAAGTATCTCAGAGCTGATACGACAATAGAACTTGAGGGAGTTGTTGACAAGCGAAATGGGGCATCGCTCAATAATGTGTGGCTCATTGATGATAAATACTACTATGCTGTATATCTAAAGCATCGACTACGCAGCGATCTTATCGACATACAACTGCGAGAGCTTTATGCCCTTAATACATCTCGCCGAAGCGGAGCGATGGCGACGGCGATACCTGCTACCATGCCTTTTGATGTCGGCAGAAC
>JAEIGA010007885.1_pt1 | contig 16159 bp, 14 predicted proteins | sample 9270691 | NCBI WGS metagenome assembly JAEIGA01 (sample SAMN17057246, study PRJNA624740) | gut metagenome | biome: biome; isolation source: fecal sample | host: Bos grunniens | place: China: Xizang | collected 2019
GCACAAAAACCTGACCCAGAGAATCCGGGCCCTCAGAACCCGGAAAACCCGTCATCCACTACACCAGCAACAGTAACAGTAGGAAATCCGCTTCCCGCCTGGACAGAAGGATGCCTCGACATCCATCAGATCAACACAGGACGTGGAGAAAGCGCATTCTACATCCTCCCGGACGGAACCACAATGCTGATTGACGCTGCCGGATCTCTCCTCAAGACATCAGACAAACCGCCTACACCATCGAAGCCTAACGACCAGATAACATCCGGCGCCGTAATCATTGACTATGTGAAGGCCTACATGCCTGAAGTATGCAACGGAACACTCGACTACATGCTTCTTTCACATTTCCATGGTGACCATATGGGTTCATGGTCCACAAGTGTCAAGAAACACGCAGGAGGATTCTACATGAACGGATACACTGAAGTCGGCGCTGAAATTCCTGTTGCAAAGTTCCTCGACCGTGGAACACGCACCAACAGAAAGGCATCGGACATGATCGACTCAGGCGGACAGGGCAACTACGACAAGTTCATTGCCTGGGCGAAGAAGACCAATGCCTCAATGGACGAGAGATTCATTGCAGGACGAGATGACCAGATTGTTCTGAAACACACACCTGAGAAATACTCGACATTCACTGTGCGCAACATCGCCGCCAACGGTGACGTGTGGACAGGTTCTGGCTCAACCGCCATCTCACAGATGCCAGCAGCTGACGAACTCATGTCATGGGGCGCAGACAAGGAAGCGGCCCTCCCGTATGAGAACACCCTCAGCTGCGTAATGACCATCTCTTACGGTTCATTCGATTATTTCTGCGGAGGCGACATCCAATACAACGGACGTTCCAGCTACGGATATAAAGACATTGAAATGCCTATCTCAAAAGTTGTCAAGAAAGTGGAAGTAATGAAGGCAAGCCACCATGGAACAGCCAACACAAACGGAAAGGAAATCCTTGCGGCACTGAAACCGGATGCCATCATCATTCCGGTATGGAGAAACGTTCAGCCGAATCCTGACACAGTGAAGAGAATGTATGATGCCAATTCCGGATGCAACATCTTCACTACAAATCTCACTGACGACAACAAGGCTCTTCTCTCGAATTATCTTTCCAAATTCAAGGGCACTCAGGGACACGTTGTAGTCAGGGTTCACCCGGGCGGAACGAAATACTACATCTACGTCCTCGGAGACGACGACCTTAACCGTACTGTAAAGAAAATCTACGGACCATACACCTGCAAATAGCAGACATTACGATATCAGACGAGGCAGTGGCCTCCGGCAGTCCTCCCACTTTGTGGGTCCCCTCCCTTTTCGGGAGCCAATGCTGCCGGAGGCCACTGCCTCGTCTGTTGTTTCAGTTATTTACCTTCCGGATAGAATTTTGACGCCACCGAAAGACCGGACGGGATAACGAAATGATGTCCCTCATCCTTCCACAAGTCTTCTGCCCATTCAGGACTGATGTAAGCGCCATCATGGTCGGCCAGAAAGGCCAGGTAAGTTATCGGGAAACCCTGAGCCAGATACTGCGACTCATAGAAAGTCTGCACCTCAAAGAGTGCATCCACAGCGTCTCGACCGCTCACAGAAGACAACTCACTTGAATAAAGTCTCTCGTGGTCATCTCCATAAATGTCAATGCCGCTCGCCAGTATCTTAAGACCGTTCTGCTGAGCCATTGCCAAAGAATACTCATGAAGATAGCGGCTGTCAGTCTTCAAGTGCACGATTCCTCCCGGCTTCAGGAAATTGCGGTAACGGTTCATGAAAAGCGGTGCAGTAAGCCTCTTCTTCTCACGCCCGATCTGAGGATCCGCAAAAGTGATCCATATCTCCGAGACCTCATTCTCAGCAAAGAGAGACTCGATGAACTCGATTCGGGTACGCAGGAAAGCAACATTCTTCAAGCTGTGCTCTTCTGCATATTTGGCACCCTTCCAAAGACGGGCACCCTTGATGTCGACACCGATATAGTTGCAGGAAGGATTCCTTTCCGCAAGGTCGATGGTGTAATCACCCTTGCCACAACCAAGTTCAAGCACGATCGGATTGTCGTTGCCGAAGAAAATGTGTCCCCACTTGCCCTTCATAGGATGATCGCATCCGAGCACCTCAGAAGTAGCCGGCTGGATCATGCATCTGAAAGTCTCGTTTTCCCTGAATTTTCTAAGCTTATCCTTTCCCATTGTCTATCTTATAACATTGATTACTCCTATTCCCTGAAATCCTTTTCTTTCAGGAATGGCAATATTCATTTCCCACATGCCCTTTTCTACAGGCACAAGACCCGTCCTGTATTCCACCTTCGAATCGTATGTTCCCCTTTTGAGTGACTTGAAACCTGAAACAGGAATATAGACAGTCTCACCATAAGTGCAACCGGACGGAGAGACCAGTTCGAGATTCACCGGCAGGTCTTCCATAGCACAGAACACATTGGCAGAACAATCAAACCTCGTATAGAACGAAATGTCATATACAGCGGCCGAGTCCGACATGTCCAGACAGAAACTGAATCGCCCGGTAGAATCCCTGTCGTCAGACAGCCGATACTCCTCCACGACTGCAGGACGGGCACAGGACACCAGGAACAGCAGAACACCAAGACATATACCTATTCTAACGTTCATCAGTCCGCCTTTTTCTCTGACTGCTTCTTTGGAGCATCTTCCTTACGTCTGTCGCCACGAGCCTTTCCGCCGCCACCTTTGCGACGGTCATTGCCTGAACGGTTTTCCAGCTTTTTCTTTTTCTTCTTCTTGCGCGCCTCGTCAAAACGGGTAATGCTGTCGTCTCCCACTGCCGTAACAAACTCCGGAACATATGGCTCAGGATCACTCTTGAGTGACTCCGGCTTAATGCCGTTGCGGTTCATCTTGATGATCTCACGCACATCTGACGCATCCAAAGGATAAAGATTGGCCAATGAATTCGGATCATATGAGAAATACATCACCTCCTTCAGTATGTCAGTCTTCATCAGATAAGCAAGGCCATCCTCGAACTCAAGAGGGTTCAGAACCTTAGGTATGCGGGACTGAGCATCCATATATGCAGCGGTCTCATAATTAAGGCAGCACTTAAGCTTACCGCACTGACCGGCAAGTTTCTGAGGATTGAGAGAGAGATCCTGGCAACGCGCCGCAGAAGTCGTTATTGACTGGAAACATGAAATATAATTCGAACAGCAGAGTTCACGTCCGCAGACACCCAGTCCTCCAATGAGTCCAGCCTCCTGGCGTGCACCGATCTGCTTCATTTCTATCCTGATACGGAACTCCTCAGCAAACACCTTGATCAGCTGACGGAAATCCACACGTCCGTCTGCTATGTAGTAGAAGATGGCCTTTGTGCCATCACCCTGAAACTCTACATCTCCTATCTTCATTTCAAGCCCCAGTTCTGCAGCAATCTGGCGCGAACGGATCATGACCTCATGCTCACGGGCTATGGCATCCTGCCATTTCTCCATGTCGAAGAGCTTGGCCTTACGGTAGATCTTCTTAAACTCGTAGCTCTCCGGATTGATCCTCTTGGCCTTCATCTGACGTGCCACAACCGGGCCCTCAAGAGTCACGACACCAAGATCGTGACCATTAGCGGCCTCTACAATGACAAAATCTCCAGTCTTAATGCTCTGACCGGATTCATTGCGATAAATGCCTTTCCTGGTATTCTTGAAACGGACTTCAAAATAGTCCTTATACTGCTCCTGGCTGATGCCTGCAAGCCAGTCATACACCTCAAGCTTACAGCACCCCTGACGATATGTGCAGTTCAGCTCACCTGTTTCTTCGCGCTCTACGACACAGCCACGCGAGCAGTCATATCTCTTTGATTCGTTCTCGTTGATCATAGACTTAAAAACATCCTGTTGACAAGATCGCAGAACAATATCTTGGAACTCACATTCCTGTCGATCATTGCCACCACCTTCTCAATGTTGGTTACAGTTCTGTGACAGAATGACTTGCCGCAGCATGCCGCCATCCTGGAATAGAACTCCTGTTCTTCCTGAGATACCTGAGCAATCTGAGGCAGATTCTGCTGAATCATATATATTTTCCTTATGCATTCAGATGCAAAGGTACAAAAAGCTTTCTGTTTTTCACGCGACTCCAAAGCTGACATCTGCTCCGAGCAGTCAAGCGCAGCCATGAGGTTACGTGAAACTATCGCATTCATAAGATCCGCAAAGAGATCTGAAAAACGGTTATATTCTTCCCTGTCTTCCTCCGGCTTTCGAGCCTTCACCAATTCCGCCTCTTCCTTTGTCAAAGGCATCACCCTGACACTCTGACAACGGGAGAAAATTGTCTGCAGCACCTTCTCCGGAGCATGAGTAATAAACAGGAAAATCGTCTTTTCAGGTGGTTCCTCCACCATCTTGAGCAGGCGGTTCGCCGTCTCCTGATTCATCTTCTCCGGCAGATAGAACACCACTGCCTTATAGCCGTCAGCAACAGAAGTCAACGACAGTTTAGAAATGATCGACTTTGCTTCCGCAACAGCAATCAGACCGTTTTTAGACTCTATTCCGATAGCCTTCTGCAGATCAGACTCAGTAAAATACGGATCAGCTACCGCAAGCTCTCTCCAGTACTTGATATACGACTCAGACGTCGGCTTATCATCTGAAGACTTCGGCCCCTTGTTCACAGGAAAGACAAAATGCACATCCGGATGGATAAGCTTCTCCATCTGCTTACAGGAAAGGCACTTGCCACAAGAATCCCCGCCTGTCGGATTGGCACAGTTGAGATATTGTATGTATGCAAGAGCCAAAGGCAAAGCCCCACAGCCCTCGTTCTCGTATAAAAGCATGGCATGAGCGACCCTTCCGCTGTCGGCCATTGCCGCCAGAGTCTGAGCAACCCTCTCATTTCCTATGACATCTGCAAACCTCATTACATCACCCTCTTAGCTGTAAAATACGCAAGATCTTCCAACAGTGCGCGTTCTCTGCATAATGGCAATACCGACAAAGCCTCTACAGCCTTTTCAACGTATCCATCCAACTGCCGTACGGCATACTCGAGTCCGGAATTTTCCTTGACAAAAGTCACAATTTCATCTCTGTACTCAGGATGATCCACAATTCCCTTCACAAGAGCTCTGATCCTGGATTCCTGTGCAGGGGCATGTGCTATCGCACCAAGCAGAGGCATGGTTATCTTCTGTTCCAGAATATCCACTCCCAAAGGCTTGCCGACACTTTCCGTTCCGGAATAATCCAAGATATCATCCTTGATCTGGAATGCAATACCCAAAGCCACTGCATAATTCCTGGCGGCTGTCATATATTCCTCTGAAGCATTCACTGAAATGGCAGCCGAAACACACGCCGCCTCAAAAAGAGAGGCTGTCTTGCTATAGATGATTCTAAGATAATCATCCTGCACCGTATCTCCGTTCTGGGCTTTCTGAAGCTGAAGCATCTCACCCTCCGCCAGATCACTGAGAGTCTTGGAGAATATCTTTGTCACCATATGATCCTCTTCCGAAGAACCAAGGATCATCTCCATCGCCTTCACAAGCCAGTAATCACCGACAAGCACAGACACAGAGGGACCCATCAGCGACATTATGGTAGGTACTCCCCTGCGCTGATCACTGTTGTCCGCCACATCGTCATGCAAAAGTGTCGCATTGTGCAGCAGTTCAGCCGCAGCGGCATATCGTATGGTAGCCTCTGAAATCTGATGACCGGAGCAGGCACGTGCAACAAGCAGGGCGAGCAAAGGCCTGAGCTGCTTTCCTGAATTTGAAAGAATGGAAGAATTGGTGGCATTCAATAGAGCAATATCACTCATAAGAGAAGTTTCGATCTTCTCCTTGACAGCCTCCCAGTCCTTACCGAGATATTCTCTTACCGACTTTATGTCCATAATTCCTATAGCTTCAACAAAAGTTCTTCTGGAGTATCTGCGACAATCAATCTGTCCATAGTCTCCTCACTCATCATCTTCTGATCTACATAATGCCTCATCAGAGCCAGCAACGGTTCATAGAATCCGTTATAGTTCAGAAGACATACCTTGCCGTCGTACTGTTTGAGATACAGCAAGGAAAACGTATCAATCACCTCATCCAAGGTTCCGATGCCTCCCGGCAGCGCAACGACAGCATGGGTATCCTTCCTCATGACATCCTTTCTTTCTGCCAGTGTGTCAGTATAGACAAGCTCCGAAAGACCTGGATAGGCATAATGCGACAGAAAACGGGGAACGACTCCAATATGATATCCCCCGCATTTTTCCAGTTCTTCCGATATCACTCCCATTGTACCTCTGACCGTACCTCCGCTGACAATCTTGAATCCACCGGCAACTGCCCCTCTGACAAACAGACGGGCAGCCTCATTGTATTCAGGATCAATATCGTAGCGGGCCGAACAGAAAACAGCTATCTTATCTCTCATATCCATCAGAACAACAGCGCCAGAGAAAGCGTGACGCCACCGAATTTCATAGATTCCTTTACGGCCTGACCGAACTGGCCGAAAGCTTCAGGCTTGACAAAAGGCGCAAAATCCCAATTATATCTTGCAACAACCTGCAGTTTCCAGATTTCCAGACCTCCGCCAAGACCGATACCGTATTCCCAACGGTTCCCGTAGTCCCAGGCATTCTTCACTTCCCCCGCAAGCTCTGACCAGTTTGATGTATTGAGTCCATATCCCACAAAAGGAGACACATCCACAAACGGACGAAAAAGAAGAAGATCCGGTCCCCACTGAAATGAAACAGGCAGTTCCAGATAACCGACCTTGATCTCCGAATCAATCGTGAGAACTTCAGTCTTCGCACCCTTTACCTGATAAATGAGTGAGGGCTGAATGGAAAACCCCATCGGCAGCTTGAAACGGACCGTCGCACCCACATGATACTGCGTCATCGTCTCTCTGCTGAACTCCTTGAGATTCGCAGAAGAAAAGGTAAGACCGCCGATAACACCTGGATTTATCTGGGCAGAAGCTCTGACAGCACACAGAACGGCAGCCGTCAGCATAACAATCACTACAAGCAGACGCTTCATGTCCGATCAATTAGAGAAGTGCATCAATCTTTGCTGCAATGCCTGCTTTTGGAGCAGCTCCCACAAGTCTGTCGACAAGCTCGCCGTTCTTGAAGAACAGAAGAGTCGGAATACTTCTGATACCATATTTGACAGGAAGATCGTCGCAGTCATCGACATTGCATTTGCCGATTACGGCCTTTCCTGCATACTCAGCGGCAAGCTCTTCTACTACTGGAGCAAGAGCGCGGCAAGGACCGCACCATGTCGCCCAAAAATCCACCATTACAGGCATATCTGTATTCAGAACCTCAGCGAAATTCGCATCTGTTATGATTTTTTCCATAATTCTTAAGTCTTTAATTGTGAATATTAAAAAATTCCAATCGCAAATATAACGATTTGCGATTGGAATTACAACAATGATACCTTGTCAACAGATTGTTTATCAGTATGACTTCTCTACATTCCAGACAAAGGCTCTAAGACCAAGGGCTGGAGTTTCCTCGTCGAAATCCTTGATAAACCTGAGAATATCATCCACCTTTTCATCCTCAACGAAGGTAAGGATGGCATTATTCATTGTAGGCCAGGCATGATTGCCGAGGTGAGGCTCACCGGTCTGTGTTCCCCTGCCTGCAATATCCTGCCACATAGTGAAACCACGGCAGCCGAGCTTTTCCATTGCATCGGCAATATCCATATTATATGCCTGGTCGTATGCTATAAATATTCCTTTCATATTTTTGTCTTTAATTCTGTATAAGATGCCCGATCAGGTCGGGCATGACAACCTTCATTGCCGGCTTGACCGGTAATCTACGCGTTGCGTGCTGCCTTACGTGCCGCACGACGCTCCTGCCAAGATGCCATTGAAGCATAAACTGTAGGAATGATCACGAGTGTCACGAGTGTTGAAATCGAGAGACCCCATGCCACTACCATACCGAGCGAGCGCCACATCTCGGATCCTTCTCCCTGACCGATAGCCATAGGGATCATACCGAGCACAGTTGTAAGGGTGGTCATAAGGATAGGACGCAGACGCGAATTAGCGGCAATCACACTTGCCTCAGCGACACTATGACCTCTCTCCCTCATGAGGATCGTATAGTCAATGAGCACGATACCGTTCTTAACCACAATACCCATCAGGATCAGGATACCGATCATACCCATGGTTCCGAGTGGAGTGCCTGTCACCCAAAGACCCATGAACACGCCGACAAATGCAAATGGAATAGAGAACATTATGACGAACGGACTCATGAACGACTCGAACTGTGATGCCATCACGATATACACAAGAATGATGATCATCGCAAGGAGCATGATGAGGTCGCTGAACATATCCTGCTGATCCTCGTAAGAACCTCCGATCTCCACAGTGAGCTCCGAAGGAATGTCTGTATCAGCAAGAACTGCATCGGTAGCAAGAACCGCATCAGAAAGTGCAACACCATTCGCCACGACTCCAGAGACAGTAATGAGACGCTCTCTGTTCTTTCTCTGGATGGAAGGAGGCGTCAAAGTCTCGACAACTGTACCGAGATCCTTGATTTTCACTCCCTTACCCATATTGTTATACACAGTGATATTCTCAATGTCCTCAATGGAAGTTCTGAACTCAGGAGCATAGCGTACCCTGATATCGTACTCATCTCCATCCTCACGATAGAACGACTGTGTAGAACCATTCATCGCAGAGCTGAAGTATGATGCTGCAGTAGTCGTGTTAAGGCCGTTCATGGCAAGCTTTTCACGATCGAAATCCACCTGATATTCAGGAGTATACTCATCGCGACTCAAAAGAACCTGAGAGAACTCACTGCCCTGAAGCAGCTTAGCCTGGATTTCCTTGGCAACACGGTCAGTGGTCTCGAAATCGTATCCATAGATTTCGATGTCGACAGTGGATGCACCTCCCATTCCGCCGCCACCTTCAGTAACCTTGATCTTCTTGAACTCAGGATAATCGGCAAGGATACCACGCACCACGTCTGCAATCTCTGCAGTAGAACGCTCGCGCTTTTCCATACTTCCTACATTGATGTTGTATGATACGACATGTGTACCATTGTTCTGCATAGATGCAAAGGCATTGTCGGTGTCCGCCTGTCCTAGAGCATACGAGCAGTTCACAATCTCTGGAACAGCAGCCTGGAACTTGCCATGAATCTCATGAGCAAGACTTCTTGTAATGCTTTGACCGGTACCTGCAGGCAACTCGAGCTGGATCGTGATACGACCGTCATCTGACTTCGGCATGAACTCTGTCTTGACTCTAGGAGCGATAAAGCCGATGGTTCCGACAAATGCAACAATCGAGATGATCACAACGATTGTCCTGTGACCGATGCACCAGCTGATGAGCTTTCCATAGCCGCGTGATACGAGGTCGATGAACTTGTTGAAATTTCCGAAGATGAGATCATGAATCTTTCCTGTCTTAGGCTTGAAGCGCAGGAACTGCGAACAAAGCATAGGGATGAGCGTAAGCGCGCCGATTGTAGAGACAATCATGATGATACTTGTGATCCATCCTAGCTGCTTGAACATAAGGCCGGCCATTCCCTTGATCATGGTAAGAGGCAGGAATACGGCAAGCATTGTCAATGTTGAAGCAATTACGGAGATACCCACCTCCTGAGTAGCATGCACTGCTGCCTCCTTCGGCTTTGCACCTCTTTCAAGGTGTGTGGAAATGTTCTCAAGCACCACGATGGCATCGTCCACAACCATACCGATGGCAATGGAGAGAGCCGACATGGACACGATGTTCAAGGTATTGCCTGTAGCCCAAAGATACATCAATGATGCAAGGAGGGAGATAGGAATCGCAAGAACGATGATGAAAGTGGCTCTCCATCTTCCAAGGAAGAGATACACCACAAGCATCACGATAAGGAATGTCACGAGGATAGTTTCCTTCAATGAGTTGAGGGTGTTGAGGATGTTGTCGGAACTATCCACTACTGTTCTTATCTGGATATCTGAAGGCAGATTCTTCTCTATGTTCTTCATCGCCTTCTTGATTCCCCTGATCACGTTCACAGTATTGGCATCAGCCTGCTTCTGAATCACGATCTGTGCGCCCTGGATACCATTCACATAAGCCTCCTGATACCTTTCCTCTACACCGTCCACCACTCGTGCAACATCACGGAGATATACCGTCTTGCCGTTTGATTGTCCCACAACGATGTCAAGCATCTGGTCGGCAGAAGTAAACTCCTTCTCCACTCGAAGAGCATAGGCATTTGATCCGATATCGATCGAGCCCGAAGGAACATTTCGGTTTTCCGCTGCTATGACACTTGAAATACCGGCAACAGTGAGTCCATATGCATCAAGCTTGTTGGGGTCACAATAGACCTGGATTTCACGCTGAGGAGCACCGGCAATGGACACTGTACCGACTCCGGAAACACGTGCAAGAGGAGTCGCAACCTTATCATCAAGTATCTTTTCAAGAGCCTGGAGACTCTCCTGAGCTGTCGCGGCCATGATCATGATAGGCATGTCGTCAGCACTGAACTTGAATATGATAGGAAGAGATGCTCCGTCCGGAAGCACAGAGTTGACCATGTCAAGCTTGTCGCGCACGTCGTTTGTTGCCACGTCGATATCCACACCCTCAACGAATTCAAGAGTAATGAGCGATATGTTCTCCTTGGAAGTAGAACTGAGGTTCTTGAGATCGCTCACACCATTCAAAGAGTTCTCGAGCACCTTCGTAAGATTGGTCTCGATATCCTCCGCACTGGCTCCCGGGTACGATGACATTACCATCACGACATTGGCATCGAATTTAGGGAACCTGTCCAAAGATATGTTAATCAGCGAGAACACACCGAAGATAGCCATCGCGATGAAGACCAGCGAAGTGGTTACCGGGTTGTTGACCGCTTTTCTGTAAATACTCATAATAACTTGCTTTTAGTAGACCTTACTCGTTCACTGACACCTTCACGCCATCCTTAAGACGGATCTGTCCGCCTGTAACGATCTTATCGCCATCCTTGAGACCTTCGAGGACCTCATACTCAGCACCCATGCGGCGGCCAAGAACAACCTTCACATATGAAACTGTTCCGTCCTCATTGAGCACATATACGAACCTTTCGCCCGATCCCTGCTGCTTGACTACCGCAACGTCCGGAATCACTACATTATTGTTCACTCCGAACTTCACGGTAACACGTGCAAACATACCTGGGCGAAGTGTCCTGTAATTGTTGTCCACTACAACCTCAACAGTAAATGTACGTGTTGCAGGATCGATTGTAGGATAGATTCTTGTAATCTTTCCGAAGAATTCCTTGCCAGGGATTGCATCAGCAGTGATCTCTACAGCGTCACCCTTCTTTACCTTCGAGTAGTCCGACTCCGAGATGCCCACGAGAAGCTTTACAGGAACTATCTGCTCTACAGTGAATACAGGTGCACTCATCGCGTACATGTCTCCCACATCATAGTTGCGTGCAGTAACAACGCCATTGATAGGTGAAAGGAGAACTGAGTTCTCAAGGAGATTCTCATACTGAGTCTTGCTCACCTTATATGCAAGTTCAATTGCATCGAGGTCTGACTGGGAAAGTCCACCTGCGTCATAAAGAGTCTTGAGACGCTTGTACTCTATTTCCTTGTTCTGCATCTGAAGCTCTGCCTGCTGAAGCTGGATCTGATCCATCTCTGCGAGAACCTGTCCCTTCTTCACGAAATCACCTACCTCAACATTGATCTTCTTGATACGGTTTACGCTCTGCGGAGCGATATTGTTCTTTACATACGCCTGCACAGTAGATGTATAGGTTGCCATCTGAGGAACCTCGCGCACAAAAACCTGCTCTACGGCAACCGATGGAGCAACCTGCTCAACAGCAGCTGCAGTCTGGGCTGCTTCTTTCTTTCCTGTATTGCCACAACCTGCTGCAAGCATGATGGCTCCGGCAAAGAACATTGTCTTGAAAATAGTCTTCATATTATTACTTTTTGATTATTCGATGAAATCCTGACCGAGTGTCTGCTCCAGCTGAGCCTTTGCAGTCACGAAATTATACACTGCCTGCGACTCTGCAAGCTGAGCCTGAGTGAGCGCAAGCTGAGCATCATTGAGTTCAATGAGGGTGCTGCGTCCCACCTTGTAGGCCGCTTCGGCAATGTCGTAAGCCTTCTGAGCCGCCCTCACAGCATCCTGTGCGGCGTAATGGCTCTTCATGTTTGTCTCCATGGTGTTAAGGCTCTGACGGATGGCAATCTTGAGCTGACGCTCTGTGTTGAGGGTCTGGAGCTCAACCTGCTGATACTGATTCTTTGCCTGACGTATTGCCTGATAACGCTTTCCTCCAGCGAAGATAGGAATATTGAGCTGGAGCGCTACAACAGAGTATGGAGTCCAACGGAATTCGCTGAACTTCACATCATTGGCCATTGTGTTCATTGCAAAGTTGAATGCAAGAGACAATGACGGGATGTTTGCGTACTTCTGGATCTTGATGTTCTGAGCAAGCTGCTCTGCCTGGATGGCAAGCTGCTTCATTGTAGTGTTTCTGTCGAGAGAAATCTCGTCGTGCTGATGGATGTCATAGAACATCTGCTGCGAGAAATCGCTGAGTTTGCCGGCAATGTCGAGATTCATGTCAAGATCAACTCCAAGGACAGCCTTGAGCTGCCACAAAGAGAGGATTACCGAGCTTTCTGCGTTATAGACATTAGGAATGGCATTGGCAACAGATGTCTTTGCTCTGATGACTTCGAATTCAGAAACCTTCTCAGCTTCAAACTTCTTCTGAGCCTCCTCGAGGTTCTTCACAGCGTTCTCGTATACTTCCTTGTACACATTGAATGCTTCCTTTGCGAAAAGGGTTCCATAATATGCATTCTTCACCTGAGTCACCATGTCCAGACGTGAGGCACGTGCCTTTTCTACCGCAAGTTCCACGTCAAGTCCAGAAATCTTGAGGCTTGACCAGAGCTGAGCGTTCACAATAGGCATCGCTGCAGATATTCCTGCGCTCAATGTATTGAGTCGTCCGACCTCCATTCCATCATTGCCTGATGACGGTGCACTTGCCTCTGGAGCTCCGGTTTCAGGTACTGAAGGAGTACCCTCTGGTGCTTCACCTGGAGTTTCTTCTCCCGAACCGCCCATTCCAGGAAGGCTGCCCATGATGGAGCTCATATCGAAATCCATATACATCACCTGTCTCTTGATGGTTCTCTGATATGAACCTGACAGGTCTATCTGAGGATAAAGCGCGGCATATGCACCTTTCTTGGCATACTGCGTCCTCTTGATTTCAAGGTCCGCCACTTTGACAGACACATTCTCGCTCAAGGCAATCTCGAGCGCCTGTTCCAAAGTAATGACTACAGGTGTTTCTGAAGACTTCGCCTTCTCAAGTATGAGTTCCGACTCCGTCTTTGGTGTTTCCTCCTGGCCTTTCCCGTCCTTGTACTGAGCATTTGCTGTCATGGAAGCGAGAAGCAGTCCTGAGACCATTACTGAAAAAACCACTGTTTTCTTCATTTTAATATATACACTAACTGATTTAACTTGTGCATTTTGTGCAGAGCGCAAAAGGGATGCAAATATCAAACCATCTGACCTAAAATCACTGGTCCAAAATTACATACTTTTGGTCTTATTTACTATTTTGGCTATATTTGGGCACAAAATTACCCAAAATGAGTGAAAAAAACACCAGAAAGACTCGTCCGGCCGTAATTTTCGGACAAAAATGCGTGAAGAATGTCGGATATATCGACGATTACATCTTCGCATGCGAAATCGTTGGTGGTGACCACATAAGGTACTCGAAACCCAGACGTCCGAAATACCACCTGGTCATTATCATACTGGAAGGGACTCTGAGAATCATCATAAACGGAACGGAGCACATATTCACTAAAAACACCTATGTAAACCTACCCACTTGGGCAGACATATACGAGATCGAATATGACGACGACTTCAAGGCGATGACCACTGCCACAGACAAGGCCGTCGTAGAAGATATTTTCAGGAACAGGAATCCCCTGCCACCGGATTTCAGGATGAAGCTGAATCACAGCTATGGCGGAAACATTCTGGAAGAAAAGGATGTCCAGAGACTCTGCAAGGACATACGCAACTTAATCGAGGCGCTGAATGACAAGAAGCATCACTTTGCCGAAGAACTCTGCTATTCATACTTTTACATTCTCATTACAGATATGGCTGACATGGTGTGGGAAAGGTATGGAAAGGGCATTCCTGCCAAGCACCCGGACATGCGACGGTCAGAAAGCATCATCAAGGAATTCGTCGAATTGCTGCAACAGAATATAGAGAGTCACACAGACGTGGGGTTCTATGCTGAACAACTCTGCATATCAAAGCAATATCTTTCGCTGATCGTAAAAGAGAAGACAATGGTGCCTATCGGAACAGTGATTTCTTCTCTGCGGGCAGAGATTGCCGCCGGACTGCTCAGAGACCCTGATCTTAGCATCCAGCAGATAGCCATACGCCTGTCGTTCTCAGATCAGTCATCATTCGGAAAATTCTTTAAGAAGCACACCGGAATGTCACCTCTGAAATACCGTCAGAGTCTCCGCAAGACACTCCTCACATTGAGGCCGGAATAAAAAAAGGAGCTCTGAGAGCTCCATATCATTTATTTGCTGTGTGCGAAGCTGGTCGGCTTTGCCTTCTGCTTCTGAGGATGAACTATCGCGGCAGGCTGCTTCATGACATATGCATAAACAAGGAATCCTATGCCTAGAAGAATGAACGGAATGCTGAGCCACTGCCCCATGTTCAGAACCATATCCTGCTCAAAACCAACCTGAGGCTCCTTGATGAATTCAATCAGGAAACGCATGCCGAAGCAGCCGATGAAGAAGGTTCCGATGAAGAATCCACGGTAGAGCTTATCAAGTCTGTACTTGTACATCAAGATCTGGAACACTCCCAGAAGGAAGTAACTCAAGGCCTCATAAAGCTGTGTAGGATGCTTCGGTTCTGTCTCTCCTCTGAGTTCAAAGATGAAGCCCCATGGAAGAGAAGTCACATCACCGTATATCTCTGAATTGAAAAGATTTCCAAGACGGATGAATGTTGCGGCAAAGCAGACTGCAATTGCAAGATGATCAAGAATCCAGACAAAATCAAAGTCATACTTGCGACCATAATGCCTTGCAAACCACCACATTGCAATAAAGAGAGCAATAGTGCCGCCGTGACTTGCAAGACCACCTTTCCAAGGCATGAAGATTTCCACGAAACCATCCCAGCTGCCAAGGTAATAGTCAGGCTGATAGAAGAGGCAGTGACCAAGACGCGCACCGACAATGGTTCCTATAAGAAGAGTATAGAGAAGCGGATCAAGAAGTTTCTCCGGCACACCCTCGCGACGGAAAAATCCCCTGAAGATGAACCATCCGAGAATGAATCCTGAAATGAACAATATAGAATACCACCTCAGCGAAAGCGGTCCGATCGCTATGATCTCCGGGTCCACACTCCAGTTCACTGTCAACAAATCAATCATAATTTCAAAAATTTTTCCGCTTGCAAATATAATAATTTCCTTTTACAACATGCAGATACTGCAATCCATACTTTAAAGAATGAGGTGTGGAAAGAATCGCCGGGATTTTTCCACACCTCATGTATTTTTGCCGTCAAAACGGCTGTTTTCGTATCAATTACGCGCGGATAGCCGCGATACCTGGAAGCTCCTTACCCTCGAGGTACTCGAGCATTGCTCCACCACCTGTTGAAACGTAGCTTACCTTGTCTGCATAACCCATCTGAGTCACAGCTGCAACCGAGTCACCACCACCTACGAGGGTGAATGCGCCGTTCTCTGCAGTAGCCTTAGCAAGGATTTCAGCGATACGGTTTGTACCCTTAGCGAATGCAGGAATCTCGAACACGCCTACAGGACCGTTCCAAAGGATTGTCTTAGAGTTCATAAGAACCTCCTCCCACATAGCAAGAGTACTTGGAGCCGCGTCCATACCTTCCCAACCGTCAGGAATCTCTGAGTTGAGGCAGATCTTGGTGTTAGCGTCATTAGAGAAATCGTCAGCGATGACAACCTCCTTAGAGAGATAAATCTTAACACCCTTCTCC